>Ga0180433_10000887_pt1 | contig 50973 bp, 77 predicted proteins | sample SS_ome_8_FD_132980 | JGI IMG/M metagenome (GOLD analysis project Ga0180433, IMG submission 132980) | Hypersaline lake sediment archaeal communities from the Salton Sea, California, USA - SS_1_D_1 metaG | ecosystem: Environmental > Aquatic > Non-marine Saline and Alkaline > Hypersaline >...
TCTGAGCGGGGGCAATCCTGTCCAGGGGCCGCCCCCGCTCACCCTACGTCTCTCTACCGGATATGTCGGCAACCAACGCCAGGACTCTGGCCTTCCCTTGCGTGCAATCACCCGGCACCAACAAGGTTAGGTCGATCGTGTCCGCCGCCGTGTAGACCTTGCCCTTGGTGCAGTAGGCACCGGTTGTCTCCGGCGTGCCTCGGTAGGTTCCCACCGTTCCTTCGGTCACCTCTGTGTTGTCAACCCAGCCATCAGGATCGAGCCCGTCGCCGGCGTCAATCGTCGGATTCGTGCCGTTCCAGGCTTCCGCGATCTTGACCCATACCGCGAGAACAAAGACGTCGGCCGCGAGCGACACGCTTGCGTGCGCCCCGCCGCCGTCTCCGAAGCCGATCTCGTCTCCGACGATCAACCAGGTCTTCGCGATCTCCTGAGTCATCCGTCGGCTCCCCGGAAGCGCGAGTTGTGGAAAAGTCCGCCGGGCACTCCCACAAACTCCTCGTTGTGCCGGGCGAAACCGCGCCGCATGGTGACATCTCCTACGGCGACAGACAGGTCGAATGGTCTGTCCCCCGACTGCTCGAGGTCCCAGCTTCGGACCACGCCAGTGCCGCTAACGCCGAAGATCTCGCAGCCCCAGCTGACCTTGTCCCGCTGCGAATAGCGAACGCCGGAGGCGCTGTTGAACTGAGCCGCGACCGTGTCAGTGAGCGACAACGTGACGAATTCTTGCGCAGCGCCTTGCTCGTCGAGTAGCGCCGCGGCTTCGGTGGCCGATGCGGAGTATGTGCCGTTCTGTAGCGTGGCTGTGCCCTCAAAGTTCCCGATACTAGACACGCTCGACGGATCCGAGTCCCATGCGACCGTCTGCGGTGAGCCACTACCGGAGCCGAACACGGCCAGGATATTGACCACTTCTTCGTAGGATTCGACTACATCGAGCGCCTTCACCGCCCCCTTACGGGGCGTCAGAAGCACGCGCCTGCTATAGTCGTTATTCTCGTACGTGGTTGCGACGCGCACCTCGTGCGTTCCGGCTGGGTTCTCAACCGTGTAGAGATAGAGCCCGTCCTTCGCGGCCACGTGGAAGCAGAAACCTCTTAGGTTGTTGCGCGACTGCTCGTTGACGGTGATGCTGTTGCCGTTGCCCTGGTTGGCCTGGCCCTGGTACGTCCAATAGGGCCCGGCGCTGCCGCGCGTCTCGGGGTAGTTTGTGGGAGTCACCGGCGAAGGACCCCATGCATTGCGCACCGCCGTGAGGATGATGTCGTCGGAGTAGGTACTGTAGCTGGCATCCGAGTTCGTCGCGCTGAGGTTGATTCCGCGGCGCAGGATGTTGTTCAGCCAGGTCTCGCCGGTGAACTGGATCCGAGCGCTATCGGGCGTGCCGTCGTGGATCAAGCGCCGAGACATGAGCGGGCCTGACCAGGCCGGCGTCGTGTCGTTGCGAATATACGCGTCGATCGACCAGTGATACCAGGCGTTGTAGGGGTTGAAGGCGTCAGCATCGTTGGCGACCTCGTCGAGCCATGCGACGTCGAGGGGCACGGTCAGGCTAAACTGGCCGATCTGGTGATCGACAAGACCGCACTTCACGTGTTCCCAGTGGCCGATCCGGTACGCGCGGGCCCGCGTCGTGTTCTTGATCCAGAATGCGACGTTCCTGTGACTCAGGTAGTCGGCCACTACCAGCTCCCGAACTCCGGCAACCAGACGCCGGTCAGCGTTGCTGTGCCGGTTCCCGTCGTCCGGGTCGCGGTGTAGGTCGCGCCAGCGGCCGTTGCTGGTACCCAGTCAAGCGGATTGATGCTGATGTTCGACGGGTCGCTAATCACAAGCTGTCCGCGCGTGGTGTAGCCGAAGTCGATGTAGTCGCCGTTCGCGAAAGCGCTGGCGTGGGTCAGCGTCGCGTAGGTGGTCGCCCCGATGGTGAGTGTCACAACTGTGATCGTCCCGCTGACCGAGGAGAAGGTCAGCCGACAACCAACTTCCTTGATCTGATCCGTGCTACCCCCGAGGGTGAAGGTGTCCGGACTCGCACCAATGCTGGCCGTGTCGCTCGGCGGTGTGCCGCCCTCGATCCAGACGCCGTCCGGGTTGCGGAAGTAGACCGGATAGAGGTAGAACGTCGTCCGGTAGCCGTCATCCCGTTCGCCGTACTGGGGAGTGAAGGCGGGCCGCAGGCTCTTAGGCCGGAGCGCATGGACGTTGGCGTGCCGCGTGACTGTGGCTGGAACTGCGTTCTTGCGGCTGATCTCAAGCTCGACCAGGTCGTCGAACGGGTTGTAGCGCTGCTGCATCAGGCCCCAGTCGTCGAGCAGCACGCGGTCTATCACGGCCTGGTCGCTCGAGGAGCCGCCGTATTCGCCGAGTATCAGCATCAGGCCAGTCCCTGGCTGAGCCTGGATGTCGCCGAGCTTCACCCGAATGCCATTGAAGAGCACCGCTTCCGGGCGGATCGTGTCGCCTTCGTTGAATTCGGGGAACAGCAGGATCGACCGGTCAACGTCGCCCACGGTCTCGGCACATGCTGTGCCGTTCCACTTGACCGTGACCTCGCTCAGCGGGGCCGTCATGTCGTCACCGCCGATCCCTCGCGTCGCTTCTCGAGCGCGCGGCCGAGCTCGTCGAGCAGAATCACGTTGTTCTTGATGTCCTTCACCGCGAGCTCGCCGAAGTTGTGGCCGCCTGGGAGTTCCAGCGTAGCGACGATCGTGTTCTGGATGGTCGGGGAGAAGTGCTCGACCTCGACCGCCTGTGCCTGCACCGGCCCCGAGAACGTGAACCCCTCGCCCGCCGTGAACGCCCCGCCTTCCGTGAAGCCCGACCCGCCGATATCAGCGAAGGCCTCGCCGAGCTCGCCGACCAGCTCGATTGTCGTCGTCAGTCCTATCGACAGGGGGTCGAAGAACATGTCCTGGATGACCGACGAGGCCTCGATCGCCGCAGTGACCAGCGGTGCGAAGATGCCCGTTCCAGCCGCCGCGCCGGTGCCCTCGCGCTGCAGTCGCTCCATCTCGCCAGGGAACCACTGCTCCATCCAATCGGCGAATCCCGCTGCCCGGAAGCCCTCCTTACCAGCGTAGGACTGGGCGCGCTGCCATAGCCGCTGGTAGTAGGCTAGCGTCTTGCCTTCTTCGCCCCCGGTGGCGGCCCCGAGGGGGTCACCTAGGTCGAGTCGAATCGGTATGGCGATTGGCTGCTCGGCCTGGCTCCGGAACTCAGCTACGCCCTGGGCGATCGCGTCGATGGCCGTCAGCGTCGCCTGTTCCGTCTCGTCGATGCTTGTTCCTGCCAGATCCACGATTGTGGCCACGCCGCCGGAGCCGGCCTGCGTCGTCTGTTCGATCGCCCGCTCCGCCTCCTTGGCCGACTGGCCGTAGATCTCCGCGGCCCGGCGCCCGATCTCTTCGGCGATTCGCTGAGCCTCGCGCACTAGCGCGTCGATCTCTTCCTGACTATGGTCGAGGAGCGCCAGTTCGTAGGCGAACTCGGCTGCAATATCGGCCATTCGCTGCTGATGTCGGTCGCGCTCCGCGTCGACGCGAAGATCGTGATTGTCCTTCCATGCATCGTAGGCGTCCCGCTCAGCCTCCTTTAGTCCATCAATGCGGGCCGTCTCCGCGTTGTGGAACTCCTCAGCGACTCTCTCGCGTTCGGCGATGCCTTCCAGGATCGTCTGGACGCGGTCCTGCTCGATCTTCAGCAGGTACTCCTCGTTGGCGATGTGCTCCTTCAGCTTGTCGATCTCGGCCTGCTTCGCATCGATGATCGATTGCTGGGCGCCGATCTGGCCGCCGAGGTCCCTCTCTATCTCGGCGAACAGGTCGCGCACCGTCGATGCGCGCTGCGAGTACCCGGCCAGTAGTAGCTCGATGCTGCGTAGTTGCTCGCCGGAGAAGAGATGCTTCGATGCCTCGAGCATCTCCCGCTGCTCTTGCGTTGTCAGGCGGATCCGCTCGGCCTGAGACTTGCGCATCTGCTCGCGCTCGCGCGCCGAATCCGGACCGAAGACCTGTAGCGAGTCGACCACGGTCTTGAGCTCGGCGAGCTTGCCCTGGAGTAGTGCGAGCCGTTCCAGCTCGGCCGGGATGTTCAGGTCGACCTCGAGGGTCGCAAGATCGAGCTTCAGATCGGAGATGCGCTCGGCCCAGTCGGTGAGGTGCTTCTGCCACGTCTCACGCTCCTTCTTCAGTCCGTCCATCACCGACTTGTGCCGCTTGTCCTCGGCATCCTGCAGGTCATCGAGGGCTGCCATGGCGGCATCGTAGGCCGCCTTCCGAGCCTCGGCCTCGTCTTCGAGCATCTGCATCACCGCCTCGTTGACCCGCTCCGCGTAGTTCTCGGCCCCCTCCTGGGCCCGCTCGATTGCCTCTACTGCCCTATCGTGGGCCTCCTCGACAGCTTCCGCTCCGGCGACCCACGTCTCGTAGACCTCCTCGAGCCGTCGCTCCTCGTCGTCGAGCTGCTTCATACGCTCTTCGTAGGCGGCCTTGGCGTTGTCCTTCTGGACCTCGATGGCCTCGACATACCACTCCTTCTGCGAGCCGGACGCCGCCTTGTCGAGCTGGTCGAGGTGCTCGTCGTGGGATTCCTTCAGCTTACGGCGCGTCTCCTCGAGGCTCTTGCGGTACGCCTCCATCCGCTGCTCAAGGTTGTCCCAGTCCTTCACCTCGACCTGAGGATTGACGTCGGCCCACACGGTCTCGAACTCGGAGCGCAGTTGATCGAGCTCGGACCTCAAGCCCATCAGGTCGTTGATGGCCTCGCGCATCGCATCGAGCGGTAGCTGGCCGCCGTAGCGGATGCCTAGGGCCAGGCCCTCCATGATCAGGCGCCCGATCTCCATCATCAGACGGGACGGCGACTCGATGCCGAAGAACTGCTTGATGATGGCGGGTAGGGCCTCTATCTTCTCGGCCACCCACCCCTTGATGATCTCCCAGGCGTAGTCCATCCCGTCCTTAAGGCCGGTCATGATGTCCTCGCCGATCTTGCTCAGGTCGACGCTCTTGAACTTGTCGACTAGCCTGTCCCACTCGCGCTTCAGGTTCTTGAAGAATCCGACGATCTTCTTGACAGCCTTGTCGGTCTTGCCCTGGATATCGCCCCAATTCTGGGTCCAGGCCATGTAGAGAACGCCGATGAGGACGAGTAGCAGGCCGATACCGGTGGAGCCAAGAAGGAGCTGGATCGCGGTGCGCATCACGCCGGTGGAGATCGCCCCGGTAGCCATCGCAGCCTGGTAGGCCTTGAGGGCGGTAACGGCAGCATTTACAGCGCCCCCGATCATCAAACCGGCCTTGAACAGGGCGAGAACGGCGATGAAGTTGACGACGATCTGCTTGTTGTCCTTGATCCAGCCGAGAATGTCCTGGATCGCCTCAAGGGCGCCCTGCACGGCCTCCTTGTTTTCGTCCCACATGTCGCGCATCTCGACGAGGGTTTCGTAGAGCTCGGATTGCTCGGTGCCGGCCTCGCCGCTGGCCTCGCCGGTCAGAAGCATCCGCTCGTTGTAGGAAGCGGACTGCTCCTCGGCAAGCCCCAGCGCGTTTCGCACGTCATCGATCGCCGGGATGAGAGTGGTGTTGATGAACTGCTTGGCCGTGTCGATTGCGCCCGGCATGGCATCGCGGAACATCGTCACGACGTCTTGGGCGACGGGAAGAAGGGCATCACCGAGAGCAGCCATGCCATCCGCCGCCATGGCTTTGATCTGCTTCGCCGCGTTAGGCAGAGAGGAGGCGGCCGTCCGCTCGAAATCGCCCGCAGCCTTTGTGCTGTCCTCCTGGATGAGCGCCCACGCGGCTTGAGCCTTGGCGCCCGCATCCAGCTCGCCGATGGACTCCTTGACGGAGCCAGCTGTCTTGCGCTGGGCCGACTCTAGACGCAGCTGCGATTCGCGCGCCTCGAGGCTCTCAGCGCCGTATTTCGCGACGACACCGGCATGCTTCTCCTGAGCAATGGCCAGCTTCTCGGCGGCTCCCTCGGCCACGGTGTGTGTGTAGGTGACCTCGACCAGGCCCATCTCGAGAGCCTTGGCCTCGATGCGCGCCTGGTTGAGATTGACTCCGAGGGCCTTCAGCGGCTCCGCCTCACCGACGAGCCCAGCCCGCAACTTCTCGAGCACGTCCGCCGTCGGCAGGTTGTTGAACGAGCCCAGATCAGCCGCGAGCTGCACGATCTCCGTCGACATTCCAGCGGCGGCCTCTTCGTTGAGGCCCATTGCCACCAGTAGGTTGCCGTACGTACCCGACGCTTCCAGCGCTTCCCCCCGGCTCATGCCGAGGGCCATGGCCGAGTCGGCGGCGAACTCATCGATGATGTGCGCACTCTCGCCGAAGACGACGTTCACCTTGTTCTGACTCTCGGACACGTCCGAGGCCATCATCACTGACTTCAGCCCGAATCCAGCGGCGGCGATACCGCCAGCCGCGAGCCCCGCGATCGCCCACTTGGCCGCCTTGCCGAGAAGCTCCATCTGCCGTGAGGAGCTAGCGGCCGCATCGCCGGCGGCCTTCACGTCCCGGGCGGCCCCTTCGGCTTCGTCACCTAGGCCTTCCACGCGATCGCCAGCGCTCTCAGCCGACTTGCCGAACCCTACTACTTCGGTGTCAGCCACCTCAGCGGCTTCCGCCACGCCAACGACCTCCGCCTTCACCGCGCGGAGATCGCCGGTGTCGGCATCGGTGTCGATGACGAGTACGACTTCGGTTCGGCCGCTGCTCACTTCTTGCCCTTCTTACCAGCCTTCTTGACCTTCTCGGCCTGCTTCTTCTCCTGGGCCAACAGCTCGTTGACCATCTCGTCGATCACCGGCTCCTCGTCGGCCCTCAGCGCCCGCAGGTCTTCCATCGTGAACTGGCACCCGTTCCGGCCCAGCACAGCCAACCGCCACAAGTTACGGTAGAGCTGCGCATGGCGTGGATCATCGAAGCGCCCGTCTACTCCTCTGAGCTGTCCGGTATCTCTTCGGAAGCAGGCTCGGATCCGGCGGGTGCTTCCGTCGCTTTTTCCACCTCGACGGTCTCCTCCGTGTCACCCGTCTTCTCGCGCGAGTACTTCGTCACGAAGCGGCCGATCTGCGCCGCTGCCCGCGGGTGAAGCCCCTCGATCTTGCTGGCCACGATCCGCTTCTGTTGACCGTCCCTGCTCTCCAGAGACCACGTGAGGAGCCAGGTCTTCATCTCGGCCATCTCGCGCTTCTTCGCGTCCACCACGAAGATCTGGCGCCCCTCGTCGTCCGTGATACCAACCAGCGCCGCCGACCGAATGTCGAGCTGCTCGCCGTAGGTGATCATCTCCCGTACGAAGATCGTCTCGCCCTCGAGCGCGCCGTCCTCGAAGGTGTGCGAGATGTTCGCCTTCGTGTCGACGAAGAAGAAATCCAGCTTGCCCATAGTCGTTTGCTCCTGTTGTACTGATGGCCCGAGCGCGGGCGGGCACTATGGGCGCATCCCGTCCGCTCTCGGGCCTTGGAACTCCCAGCCGCGGCGCCACGCGGCATGCAGGCTTAGTCGAGCACCCAGCTACCGGTGATGACCAGCTCGATCTCGAGGAGCGTCTCGTCCTCCGATGGCTGCACGGGCTTGCAGCTCTGGATGAAGCAGTCGCCCGTGAAGGTCCAGCCCGACTCGAACGTCCACACGCAATCGCGCGGCTCGCCGGTGCCCATGCCCTCCCAGAAGGCAGCCTTCGCATCAGGCGAGCCGCCGGCGTTGGGCTCCATTGTGATCTTCACGTTGTCGCAGCGCTGGAAGCCGGTGCGAGCGTAGCGCGGCTCGGTGTCACACGAGCCGGTCAGCTCCTGCAGCTTCGAGATGATCGCGCCGGCGCCTTCCACGTCGCCCACGATGACCGAATCCCAGGTCGTCAGGGAGTCGCTCTGGTTGTCGATCTGAATAACTCGGTCGCTTGGTCCAGGTGCAGCCATGGTCTATCTCCCTTAGAGTCGATCGAAGCCGATGAAGGTCGTGTCTGTCTCGGAGCCGCCCGGGGTTCCGGCATGGGCACCCTTGCAGGCCACATAGCGCTCCACCGTCCCGCTGACGGTGACCCGCTGACCGGATGTCGGCCAGGCGGTGATCTGTGTGAAGCTCACGAGCGTCCCGAAGGTGATGTCGTCTGCGCTGTCGATAACCTCGTGAGTGATGCCGTCACCACCGTCGAGGTCCCCGTCCGTCGAGATCAGGTGCGCGATGCCGCCGTTGGCAGACGATGCGCTGTTGTCCTGCGAGCTCGCCTCGGTGTCCCAGTCGGTGGTCTCGGCCGTCAAGTTGTGAAGGATGATGCCGAGCTCGAGCTTCCCCTCGACCTTGCCCCCGAAGTCGAAGCACGTGAGCTCCCCGCCCGGTTGCAGCACGCCCACCTTGGCGTCGTGGATGCGACAGCCCACGTAGGTACTACCGATGGCATCCGTGTTGAATGGCGAGAAGCAGACCACACGCGCACTGCTGGCCAGCGCGTGCATGCTGTCCATCAGTGCCTGCAGGTCATCCTCGGCCCACAGCACGAGTCCGAGCTCGCCGTCCTCCTGAAAGCCGACGGCCGCGTAGGTGGGCTCGGTCTCAAATGGCCCTTCTTTCTCCTGCAGCCGCTGCTTCCGAGCCGGTGTATCGAATTCCTTGGTGTAGCCGCTGGTCGAGAGCGCTATCTGGTCGTAGTACAGGAACCGTGCGGATGGGCCACTCATTCGGCCACCTCCAAGTACTCCAGCACGTCGGGCTTCGTGATCTTCCCGTCAGTGCCGCTACCAGCGATGAGGTCCGGATCCAGCCCGTGCTCAGCGATCAGCTCTGCCGCGGCGTTCGACATCGCCGGGCCCTGCGGGGCCTCGCCGCCCGTCTCGTCGGTGACATCCGAAGTCGGAACGATGACTACTGCGTTCGGGTCGCGCTCCACGGGAACCAGGGCTCGCACCTCGGGATACTCGACCTGGAGATCCGCCATGCTCACCATCCCGCAGGCACCCGTCGGCTCGATCATCGATACGTCGAGCTTGTGGTCGGCGATGAGCTCCGCTGCGGCGTAGACGTCGTCATCCCCGTTCTCTTCGCAGATCCAGCCATGCTCCGTCATCCAATCGATGCTGGCTGCCGGGACACCGACAACGATCTCTCCTGGCTCGTAGGACTTCATCGCCGCGTTCTTCTCGCGCTGGGCGACGGTCTCCTTGTTGAGGATCCGCGCCAGCAACGCATCGTCCGCTATCACGTGGATCCGGAAGTCCGGCCGGCCAGGAAGCGGTAGGACCCTCCGTGGTACCGTGTCTCTCAGTTCTGTCATGATCGTGTCTCCCTGAACCGGCAAGTCGTCATAACGAAGGCGTCGGAGGAGTAGCGGCTGTCTTTGACGAATACCGCGCCGTAGTCCTGGTCGAACTGGGCTCCGTCGCCGGTGTTCCAGTGGTAGCCCAGCGAATCGATCGAATCAGTCAGTAGCTCCATCAGCGCCAGGGTGTAGCGAGACATCTTCGATTCCAGCGTGGCGGTGTCTTGCTCGCGAACGAAGACGCCGACCCTGACTGTGTATGTCGCGTCGTGCACCTGGGCCGTCAAGGGACCGCGGATCCGCGATCGTTCGACCATCACGTAGGCTATCGGCCAAGTCTGGATGGCCTTGCGGTCGGGCTGGCCCAGACGCACCTCGGCGAAGGTATCGAGGGCAAGGCTGTCGCCATAGGCCGACTGAGCAGCTGCTTCGATGGCCGCGATCTTCGCATCGCAGTTGTCCTCGATGTAGCCCTTGACGTCCTGGGCGATCTTCTCTGCGCCGAGCCAAGCCATCAGCCGATGATCCTCTGGAGGTACTGCAGCGTCCGGGCCGCTAGATCGGACTCAATCTCCTCGGCATCCGGTATCAGCTGCCGGAGTGGGAGGCTACGGCTCGGCGCGCCGCGGTCATGGGCGGCGGCGTAGCCGATGTCAGTTCCCATTACCGCCGTGCCGGGGCCAAGCCGGAGAACCTGCCCGGGCGCTCCTGGATCCGAGAGCGCAGCTTCGAGATCGCCGTCATAGACCATGATCCTGCGACCCGGTCGCTCACGCTCTTTGCGAGCAGCGTAGGTCGGCGATAGCGGCTGCCAGCCCCCGACGAGGCCGCCCTGCGAGATGAACTGCGCGCGCATCATCGACAGGAAGTCCTTGTGGTACTCCCGGAAGACCGGGCGCCAGTCCTGCAGGGCGTCGATCCAACGGCCGACCTCCGGGATAAGGCGGCGCACCTCACGGGCGTCAACGCGCATCAGAATACCTTGTCCATGATCGTCCCGAGCTCCGAGCGGTCGCCTAGGTCCTCGACCTCGTCAGGGTTTCGAGTGAGCTCCGTCGACGGCAGCGGCTTGGCAAGCGAGTAGGTCGCGTCATGCGGCACCAGCCCACCCGACTTCAGTCCGGCGATGATCGAGCGATACTCGTCGGCCCAGAACTTCCAAGCCGACTCGGCTCCCGGCGGCCGCTCCTCCGGGAACATGCTCTTGAGCACCTGCGCCGCCGTCCCGTACTTCGAACAGCTGCGCAGAAGCCCCACAAACCGCTCCGGCTCGGTGACCGGAACGGTGAGGCCAAGCCCCGCCAGGACTCCGTCGATCGTGTCGTCGACTCCTTGGCGGATGGCTTGGACCTGCGTTGAAGAGGGTTTCGTGGAGGAGCTGATGTCCCACTGGGCCAGCAGCCCCTCCACGTCTCCCAGATCAGAGTACGCCATGCGCCCGGCTACTCAGTCACGCTGCTACGTGGTGTAGATGCAGAGGCGCGGGTCGCCATAACCGACCGCGAAGCTGCCGCGCACGGCGTAGACGAACTGCTCCTTCAGCACGGCGCTCTCGCTGTCGGCACTTTCGATGCCCTCCAGGTACGGCGCGAATTCCTGCTGGAACAGGAAGGGCGCGCGTCCCGGAGACACGTGGCAGAAGTACTCCCCGCCAGTGTCATCGATGTAGGACGTGGCGAGCACCATGTGGCCGGTCTTTGCCGTGAAGAAGATCGTGCCGTCCGGAGAGATCGGCGGGACCGGAGCATCGTCCGACCCGCTTCCGATGTTCAGCGCCTCCCACCAAGCCGCCAGGCCCGTCGGGTGGATCACGATCAGGTTCGGCGCCTTGTTGATCGGCTTGCCCCGGGTGTCTCCGTACCCCATCATGGCGGTTGTTGCCGCGGCAAGGTTGGTGCGCTTGTTGGCCGCCGACGTGCCCGCCGTGGCGAGCGTGTTGTCGATCGTGCCACTGTCCAGAATGGTGCGGGCCGATCCGAAGAAGGCGGCGGCGTCGAACACCGGCGAATCGGTGGAAGCCGAGCCGCCGTTGTTCAGCAGGTCGAAGAGGTTCTCGCCGATGAAGCGCACCGCCTCCTCGGACAGCTGCCTCGTCTTCGGCGGGATCATCTGCATCTGGTCGCGCTCGAGCGCCAGCCGGTCGACGGCGAAGGCCGCCTTGTGCAGGTGGTTGACGAGTGTGAAGTCGGCACCGACCAGGTCGCCGAGCTCCAGCTCGCCCTTCCACCGCGTCATGAGCGGTACGTCCCACAGCCAGCCGTACTGGATGGACTCCTTGCCCTGCGAGTCCTGCGGCCGGTTGTCGAGCACCATCTTCAGCCACGGCGCCTGGTCGAGGCGGGCGGTGAAGTCGTCGTTGAAGATCTTTCGCGCCCCGGTCAGGGTGGCGGAAAGCAGATCGCTAGATAGTACTGGCATCGTCTATCTCCCCTTAGGCCATCGGCACGACGCGGTAGTAGACGGTGACCTTCAGGTCGCCGTCGCCAGTCGTGAACTCGTTGGCGCCGTTGTTGTCGAGGTCGATCGCGGTGTTGGCGACCGGCACGACACTGGCTCCGACGTCGGCCCACAAGCGCGCGTCGGCGCTGGCTTCGACTAGGGCGGTGCACTGCGCCTCGCTGCCGAGCTCGGAGATCTCGGTGCTCGCGCTGTAGCGGACCGCGAGATGGTCGGTACCGGCGGTCTGGACGAAGTCGGTGCCGCCGTGATCCATGAACAGCATCACGCCGACGGGGATGATCGCCAGCCCCGCGCCGGGCGCGGCCACCAACTCGATGTTGGTCGCGGCGAGCGCCTTCAGCTGAGCAGCGGTCACCGTCACCTGCGCCCGCCCGATCACGGCCCCGAGGGCAGCGCTTGCATCGAGCAGGTTCAGCTCGCCGTAGGTCACCGTCGCGCCGTCGAGGATGTTCAGCTCGGCGTAGGTCGCGGTGCAGCCGTCGAGGATGTTGAGCTCCGCAACGGAGGCCGTCACGCCGCTCGTCGGGTACGCCACCGGCCCGGGCACGAAGACCCAGCATAGCGCAGCGCTGACGTACTCCGTCATGATCCCGACGAACACGTCGTTGGTTGCACCGGCGGCATCGTCGACGGTGTTGTCGTCGACCATGTACATAGGGGTGCCGAGCATGGCCTGAGTGACGCTGGAGGCCGCGAACAGGAACTCGCAGCCGAAGCGCACCTTGACCGAAACAGCGCCGTCGGTCGCGCCGCCAGTGGCAGCTTCGATCGCGACGCCAACGGTCAGCCGGTTGGCGGCGTCGGTGCCATCGTAGGCGTAGCCGCTCGCGCTCGTGTTGACGGCTACGAGGGAACCCTCGTAGACCACCTCCGAAGCGGCAAGCGGTACCTCTACGATGTAGCCGACTCCACGAGACCGGCGCCCGTAGTCACCAGATAGTGCAGTCATCGTCTCACCTCATGTTGGTTCGGGCCGTCGACTCTGCGCAGCCCACCGCATCGGCCACCTCGGCCGGTTCGGCGTCGGGGTGTAGCTCGACATAGGCGCGCACTGCCTCGGCTTTTGTGTCGTAGTGATCGGGGTCGAAGTCCGGCTCGACCGGCTCGTCAGGAGGCTCGCTGAGGGGCTCTTCCTCGCCGATGAACACAGGCTCCGAGTCGTCCTCTTCGTCGTCGGAGGCGTCGTTCGGTGCCTCCTCGGCGGATTCCTCGGGTAGGCTTGCGACCACCGCTTCCCTGGGTTGCTCCGGGAAGGGCTCAACCGTCACAGGTGTCTGCTCCTCGGCCGGTTCGGCGTCGGGGTCTGGTTCATCACCAGCGGTCGCGCCACCGTCGGCAACGCTGATGCCGGCCTTGGCCAGGAACTCGTGAGCCACTGGGCCAAGCCATCTCGCCGTCGACTCGGGCCAGCCCGCCTGCAGGCACGCCTCGGTCGGCTCGACCCCCTCGGCCAGCAGCTCGGCCAACTTCAGGTGGCGTTCCGAAGGCATGGCTAGACCGCCTCGGTCCGAGCGGCGTCGGAGGCCTTCTGGGCACGGAAGTCGTCCTCGGAGATCCCCATAGACCGAGCTACCTTCTGCTCGGCCGCGGACAGCTCCGCCGGGGGCGTCTGCTCCTCGCTCGAGCCAACCTCGCCGAGGTTGACCCTGGCAAACCCGACCGCCATGTCGGCAAGCTTCTCTGGGCCGACCCTCTCAGCGAGCGCGATGAGCGCCGGCTTGGCGGCAGGCGCGATCACTCCGTCGCCGTTGTCGGCCATGACGGCATCGACGGCAGCCAGGATCTTCTCCTTGGCACGCTCCGCCTCGAGCTCGGCAACGCGCTGAGCCAGCTGGACCGTCGCATCGCCCGGATCGTCTTCGACCGCATCCTCCGGCTCTTCGGCGTCGCCGCCCGAATCCGGCTCGTCGTTGGTGGTATCGCCGTCGGCGTCTCCACCGGTGTCCTGACTGGTCGTCAGCTCGTCGAGCTTGGCCAGCACGTCGTCTTCGGAAGCGTCCTCGTCGAGGCCCAGCTTCGCGTTCAGAACCTTCAGGTCCATGTCTGAGTCTCCTTCACTCATTTTGAACGTGCCCTTGACCACGCGGGCCAAGTCCACTTGAAAGGCCTTCCACCGGCTGCGGAGCGTTCCCGCGCCCGTTCGATTACGGATCATTGTGTCGATGCGCTTCCAGGCCGCTTCGAGCTCCGAGAATGCCGCAGCGAGCTCCTCGTCGGCCTCGGCAAGCTCTACCGGGATGTACTGCACCGTGACCTCGGCGGGGTCGCCCAGGGTCACTTCGTGGTCGTCACCGACGGCAAACGGGAAGCGCCATAGCTTTCCGTCGAATTCGACGATCGCCTCATTCAGGTCCGGGTAGGTGTCTCGGACCCACGGATGGCCGCGGGCGTCGTCGTCCTCCACTCCGAAGTGGACGCGCACGGCGGCTCGGATCCTATTCGACAGCTCCTCCGAGCCGATCTCGGCCTGGAAGAGAATCGCGTCCTCGAAGCCGGCGGCCCGCAACGAAACCGCCACGTCGGCCAGCCCGTGCACAGCAGGAATGTCGTCTCCCAGCACCGCCAGGCCAGTGAGGACCTTGGCGTACTCCTTGCCGGCCACGGTGTATCCCTCCGCAACTAGCGGAATGAGGGTGACCTCCGGACTGCGCAGACGATAGGCGCCGCCCTGGATCATCTCTGCCAGCCGCACGGGTACCTGCCGCAAATCGACGACCAGCCGATCGCCGACGCGCCTGAGGTTGTCGAGCCAGCCCAGCGCCGGAAAACCGTCGAGGTCGCCGTCGACGTCGTCACCGAATAGGAGCTTCGCGACGCGCTGCTTGGCGTCATGGCCGATCTTGAGCCGCGGCTTGAACTCGTCCTTGATGGCCTCGTATACGGCAACGGCCTCGTCCAAGTCCTCGCTACTGAATGCGACTCGACCATGGCTGACGCTGTTCCAAGATCCGACCCGCAGGACCTCGACATTGGGAATGTCCACCGTCTTGAGCATGCTGTCCTCATGTGAAAAGCCCGCCTGTCACGGCGGGCCTCTGTTGAGGGCGGCTGGATTCGGCTATCCAGCGGGCCTCGGCCGAGGGCGGCCGATCTGGCGGGCGCAGCGGAGCCGTGCAGCCCTTATTGCCTGGGCGAGACGTGGCGCTCCGCGAGGCCACTCTATTCAGCTGTCTATCAGTCTACCACACGGTCTTAGCCCGGCTTCAACACGCTTCGCGCAGGGCCTTGGAATACGTGACGATCGCCTGACCCATCTGGATCAGCGCTCGCCCGACGAGCTCGAGCATCTGGGCCCGGGCCGTGCGCTCGACAATGCCCATCGACGGAACGCTCACTTCCTGACCGCGATGAGGATTCCCCTGCAACGCTCCCTCCCATCACAGCCCTCGTACGGTGCGTATCTGGCTAACTCCTCTGGTTGGTCAGCCGGGATGCGTCGCCCGTCAACCTTCCGACACGGTCCACACGTGCCGGAGTCCATTACTTCCGAGTTGAGGTAGAAGTCGATCACGTCCTCGTGTCGGACATGCGTCGCGCGACGGCCGGCGTTGAGAGCCTCCGACGTAGCACCGTATGCCCGCTTCTGGATCTCGGAGTCGGACAGGGCGGACAGGAGCTCATTGAGTGCTGTCCCATCGAACGCACCTCGCTTGGCCTGGCTCTGCACCTCGCGGGTGAACGAGGGCCGCAAGCGCTCCGACAGTTCGAATGCAATCAGCGCGGCAGAGCCGGCAAGGAATGCGGCAACGGCGCCTGGACTCGCCCAGTCGATTCCCTCCTCGGAGTCAAACTCAGCCTCTTCGGCGGTCGCCTCGGGGAGCTCTGGGGCCGGGGCCTCGCCTAGCTCGTTGGCTGCCTCCACGCGCCCGGCATCATAGAGCCGCCGTAGCTCTCCCTCGATCGCATCGGCGAGCTCGTCAACGTACCGGATCTCGAAGCCGACCAAGCGCTCTAGCTTGCCACTACGGATGATGGCAGCGGCAAACCGGATTAGGTCATCGATCTGCCTAAGCTGCACGTCCTGAGCCACCTTGACGATCGCATTCACCGCGGTGTCGAGGCTTTCCTGCATCGATTGGAAGTTGATGGTGACTCCGACCTCATCGATCATGCCAAGGCTCGGTAGTCGGGCGGGCTCGGCGTCCTCCGATGCCATTTGGATCGACCCGTTGCCGTTGCCGGAGTTCGGCGCGGCGGGTGCTATCTCTGGCATGGGCTTCGGCATCTTCTCGGGTAGCAGGGCGTCGATCACGCCTGGCGTTATGTTGAGGAACGCGGCAAGCGCGGATGCCCCCTGCTCGCGCGTGAGCTGGCCAGCCTGAACCTGACCGACGATGTCGAGAGCGAGGCTGATCTGATCGCCTCCGAACGCCTGACTACCGGAAATGCCCGCCGCTTCCAGCAATGCCTCGGGATCCCCGGCGTCCGACTTCTCCGGCTTCGGCGCCGCATCCGGCAGCCCCAGCAGCTCGCGCCCGGCAGTCTCGATGTCCTGCGCCAGCGTGTCCATCCGGCCCGTTTGCAGCAGTGCCACAGCGGCGTCAACGTACTCCTTCACGTTTCGAGTGTCCAGCTTGCCGTGGCGCATCTTCGGGATCCTGGCGCGGTCGTCGATGCCCCAGTTCCAATAGGCGAGATTCGGGGTCAAGTAGCGATTGAACGTCCCATCGATGTTCTCCGCAACCGACTTCAGCGCCATCAGAAACAGCGACGAGTGGTCGACGCCGACGGCCCACGCGCCGCTCGTGCCCTTGTCGCCGAGCTGGAGGAACTGCGCGAGGCCAGTCTCGAGAATCTGACGGGCGTGGTGCTGCACCCAGGGAAGTGGGTCTAGCACACTGCCCTCCACCCCCTGGATCCGGTACGTGACGCCCGGCACTTCCTTGAAGAACATACGGTCAGTCACTCTCACCGTCTGAGCAGCGCGCTCGGCTGCCTCGTCCTGGTCCCCGCTGGTACCCTCCACGGTGACCACATCCACGCCGGATGCACGGCGCTGAACGGCGATCGCCGCCACGCGCTCGTAGCCGTCCTTGTACCACCAGTCCTTGTAGGCCTCCCGGAGGATGGACCGGCCTCGAATGTCGGGGCCCTCACGAGCATTAACGAAGGCCAGAAGGCGCTCGATCGGAATGGTCACCTCGGGCGGGGATCCACCCTTGTACTGCTTGATGCCCTTCGGCCCACCGTGGTCGTCGGTGAGCCACTCCGTCACCGTTGCAGGAGGTCGCGGGGCCAGTTTCCTGAGTCGGATCTGGTCGCCCTGCTTCTCGAGGACCACCTCAAAGGGCATGACGCCGTACAGCAGGTGTTTCAGAATCGCTCGCCTCGTATCGGGCCAGCTGGTGGTCATGTCCTCGAGGTTGTCGTTGAGCGCCTCGGCAAGCTCGACGTCGCGCTCCTCGTCAGAGGCGGGCTCGAACTGCGCGGCGACGGAAAGTAGGGGGAACTGAATCGCCCTGAGCAGCGCGCCGACAGTTCCATCGTTGCGCATCTTGTCGTATACGCGGTAGCCGGCCTGGCCCGTCAGGTCGGGGTTATAGTCCTCCTTGCTGAGGAGTACGCCGCCGAACACCTGCAGACCGGCAGTGCCGATCTCGTCGAGCGGCGGGGCTGGAGGCTTCTTCGATTCGGCGAGTTGGATCGGCTCTGCCAGTCCCACCCGGCTGAGCATTTGAAGCGTCGTGTCCTTGAGCGTCATGCCAGATCCTTCTTGACGTCGAAGAGTGTTCTATCCGCTATGGCGGTCCAAGGCTGAGTCATGGGTCGGAGGCTGTCCTCCTAGTCGACCAGGCTATCCACAACCTTGAACGCGGTCTCGGCTACGCCCGCCGCGGCCCCAGTTCCGATCCACCGGTATATCCACGTCCCCGTCTCGTCCGGCTGCACGTCCTTGTAATAGACTCCCGTCGCGCCCTTGGTCACCTGGCCCAGCGCGTAGGTATAGCTATCGATGTTCCCGCTGGGGTCCTTGACCTTCAGGGTGACGGTCGTCGGGTCGGTGTTTGAGCCGCCGACGGCGAATGTGGCCTGTACCCTGACTGTGGCTCCCTCGAGGTACTCGCTGCCGTAGCTCACATCGACCTCCTAGCACTTCGAATCGGACAGCGTGACCGTGGTCGTCTCCGCGTCGGCTAGCGACACGGCGGTCGTCTCGGCGTCGTCGAGCGCCACGGCAGTGAGGGCCGAGTCGGTAGGGGTGACGACCGTGATCTCCGCATCGGCCAGCGTCACGCATGCGTTAGCCATCGCAGCCGCTCGTGTCGTTCAGTGTCACTGTTGTCGTCTCCGCGTCCTCGATCTGCACACACGCCCTCGCGTAGCCGAGCTTCGGCAAGCCGCGATCCGGCCAGCCCCAATCGGGGAGCGCATTCTGCGGAATGCCGATCACGTCATCGCTCACGAGCCGTCCACCGTCACCGCCGTTCGGTTGCCCTGCGCGTCGACCGTCCCGGCTATCCTGTCCTTGGAGTCGGCCTGGTCACGGAATGCGATTGCTGTGGTCCCTCCTCCCGACGCCTTGCCAGCAGCGAAGGCTAGGAGGATGCGCTGAATCTCGCGGAGCGTCAGCTCGTGTGCGCCGCCCTCGTCCTCAACAGGCTCGTCCAGCACATCGTCCGCCGTAATCGACGAGATACCAGCAATCGCAAGCAACACCGCCGCCTCGGTCGCCGTCAAGCCTGCCGCCGTCGCCAGGGCCGACACGTCGGCTTTGTACTGTGACGGGTTGTCGAGGTCGGTCTGTAGTGCAGCTAGCTGAGTGTCGAGATTCGCGGCGGCGAGGCCCACGGCAGAGCGGATCGTGGCCTCATCTATCGCGCCTGCCCACTCGTCCACGGCCCCGAAGCTACCAGCCGTCGTATGCTCTGATCGCAGCACTTCCCAGACCGCAGAGGCTAGCGTGCCTACCGAGATCGGAATAGCAATCGGCGGCGTGACCGGCATGGCCGATGCCCACAAGTCCATCGAGCCAAGGTCCAGGGTGGTATTCGGCGGAAAGGCTATGCTGAAGTCATCCCAGTAGACGTAGGCGTCGGAGCCGGTAGCGTCGGTTCTTCCCGACAGAGTTACCGTGATTCGCGGGAAGTCGGTCGTCGGTGTGAATGGCACAGTGAGCAGTTGCCAGTCGGTTGATTCTGCCGCCTCGGCATACGCCGTTGTTCCGTCATCATAGTCGACAGTCAGACGCGGAAGCTGGTGAGTGCCGCCATAGTACGCTGCGTTGTTGATCTTGCACCATACGCCAATGAACATCGTCAGGTCGGTGAGGTCGCCGGTCGGAATGGTGAACGACCATTCCAGATTGTCACTATCCGAGAGCGGCTCAAACCTGACCGCGAAGCCTCCGGTGTGACACGTCGTATCGGTCAGGCCCGTTCCACTCGACCGGATAATGCCCGCTGGCAGGTAGTTGCGGTGATCGTCGCCCCCATCCCCGCTGAAGTCGTGAATGCCCACGAGCGTCCCCGGCAACATGTTGGTCAATTCCGTCGTGTCCACAGACACTACGCCGTCGGGCGCTCGGATCAGGACGTCGGTGCTGTATCCCTCCACGAAGTCCATCAGGACGTCGGTGCCACTTTCCGGCGAGAGGTTGATACCAGCAATCTCGACCTTTACGCAATTGGTCATGCGTAGGCCGGCGACCAAAGCGCCGTTTATCATCAGTCCGTCTATCGTAGAACCATTGAGGCTGCCGAGCACTACCCCGTAGTTTCCCATACACCACGCCGCTAGGTTCGTCGCCGTCAGCCGGGTCGTGGTACTGAAACCGAATGCGTATTGAGCCGTAGTGTTTCGCATCGCGGCGTGCAACACGTTGTCGAGAACCAGGTCATTGCAGCCGGCGAAAGAGACGTTAGCTCTTGTGGCGGAATAGGAAGAGCGAACGAACAGCACATCCTCAAAGACGCACGCCCACAAATTCGAGAACGAACCCAACACGGAATAGGCGTTGTGGCGGTCAAAAACAACGTGTGTGAGGTAGTGCGCAAACGTCTTGATCGCTTGGCCGCAAGAGAGCGAGTGGCCGTCAAAGAAACAGTGATCGAGGCGGGTATCCTCCCTCAGCCCTCCGTCGTAAAGGGTCATCTGTCCCTGAGTCGCGGACGTGTTATAGTAGACGCCGCTCAGGACAAGGGCCGATCTGTCATACCAGCTATAGCGAAACGTTCCTCCCGCTGTGGCCGTAACCTTGACCCCGTAGCACGTGTCAGTGGTCAGATAGACGGGCATCCCCGCATAGTAAGACTTGCTCAGATTTCCCGTGAGCGTGACTGTCGTGCCAACCACGGAAAGGATCGTTGCCGCCTCAGAGTCGGCATAGTAAGCCCCGCAGACGTAGACGGTATCGCCTGCCTGCCAGTCGGCCGACACATCGTCCTCAAGCTCAATGACTGGTTGCCCTGACGAGGCCGCAGCGGCCAGCTTGGTCCAGATAATGTCGGGCGACTCGCCATAGAACCTTAGCTCCCCGAGCCGGTAGCGCCGGTAGGAGACGTAAGCCGGATCAGTCCCGTACATCTTGCCCGCGCCTGGCCCATCAAACACCAGGTTGAACTGCTCGCTCGCCGGCACCGGGGCGATTTCCGTACCAACCAAGAACTGAGCATCGCCGCCTATCTGCCACATTCCAGTAAGGGTCAGCGTGTACGACGCGGCAGGCGGATCTTCCAGCTGGAGCACGCCTCCATTCGCCAGGAACAACGCCCAGGTCGAGCCGGAATCCTGCTCCAGCGGCCCAAGCGCCCAGCTCTGGTCCATCGTGATCGTGTGCATGACCATCGCCGCATCGGAGGCCCCCGGCACGCCCGTCGCTGCGTCGGTGATGCAAGCTCGCACCATCTGCGTCTTGCCAGAATCCTTGTATTCGACATAGGGATTGCCGGTGCCTCCCGACCCCTTCTCGACCTGAAGTCGCCATGTGTTTGCCGCTGTCGTCACGGCGTAGGGCGAGGCAAATACGAACGGCACCCAGCAGTAGTAGCACAACGGCGCGTCGGCATACGAGAGCATCTCGGTGTAGCTCAACTCCACGCTCACCCGGTCAACCCACGAGCCGGTATTCTCTTGCAGCGTCACCTTCACCGGCCTGGTGTTGCCGTTGAACCACATCAGCAGCACAACGCCATGCAGGTTGCAGTTGTTGGCGAATGAAAGCACTTGCGTCGCAACGGTCGTTGCGAGCGCATCTTCCCAGACGCCCAATATCTCCAATGGCAACTGGTATTCCTCGCTCCGATACCATGTCGAAGCGGAGAGGCCCTCGTCGGCAGACGTGATGTAGACAGCCACTACGGCCTCTCGAAGATTGGCTCGACTACCGCCTTGGTCGCCGCGAGATCGGCGTCAATCCTGGCTAGCTCGTCCTCGATCAGCCGCCTCGACCGTGCAGTGTTTGACAGCGCCGGGTAGTTGTCTCGCGCCCACTTCAGCAGCTCGGCGTCGGTCGGCTCGCCGGGTAGCTCGGCCAGCTGAGCCTTCAGGTCACGCTGCTGTGACAGCAGCTCCTTGCGGCTCAACACTTGGGCACGTCGGCCATCGAGCTTCACCCACGTGTCGGCGTTCCGGGTCGCTATGTACTCAGTCATCTCGCGTCAGACTCCCAGTATGAAATGGACCGCCAGCACGAACATCGCCACGCCGACCGCGAAGCGCCGCCAGTTGTTTCCCCAGACCCAAGCCGAGATCCGGCGGCTCGCGGTGTGCTCGCAGCCCCAGCGCCACCAAGCGTACAGCTCCGCCGCCAGAACGCCAGCGGCAACGGCGCGCCACAGAGCATCCGACTCCTGGAGACCTAGTGCCCCGACCAGGATCGCCCACGCCAGCACGGCAACGCTCACCGTCACGCACGCCGCCCACGCGAGTCTCACCGACGCGCCTCCAAGCCGGCCAGCAGCAGCTCGCCGTAGGTGACGAACTGGCTGTGGTACCGCTCGTCGTGACGGCCGGCGTCGATCACGTCGTCGAGCGCCACGTCGTAGCAGATGCGCATGGCCAGACGTGTCAGCCAGTCGGCGACGTAGACGCGGATGGTGGTGATCACTAGAACACCTTCTCGCTCACGCCTGCCATCTCGGCACCTCGCCACCTCTTTGCCTCGTCGACGTCATACGTGACAACCACGCGACCCGGTGCAGGAAGGTGAGCTGCGGCGATAGCTAGCGCCATCACACCGTCCTGGACCAGGTTCTTGTCATCCCATCGGTACGCCCTGAGCTCGTGCGTCAGCTGTGGGATGTCGGCCCGTAGCAGATGTCGCTCGATAAGCACCTGCAGGGCCTCAATGGCCTGGACCTTGCTGCGAGCCGTCGTGACGAATGGCTCGGCCCGGACATTCAGGTTCTCGATAACCGGGTCGCCGGGTCCGTTGGACTCGACGATTGTCCGTCCGCCGTATGCCTTGTGTCGACGCTCGATCATGTGCTGGATCTCGGGATATGGCACCCCAAGCACGCGCTCGCTGGCCACAATCTCATATGGCTCCGTCGACCAGTCGATCGTCATGCCCCACGTGGCGTCGCGCCGCCGGCCGATATCCCATGCGGATAGGTAGCGGGTTCCGCGCGAGGGCTCCCGGAGACCCCTCCAGCCGGCGGCCATCGCTTCTACATCCGCGGACGCGAAGACCGCGTCGCCTGAGTCCACAAATTCGGCGAGGATCTCCTGACGGAAGGTCATCAGCGGCATGGTCTGGAACAGCGCTTTGATCTCGCTGAACGAGATGTCGGGGTTCTCGAGCGGATGGGGCTCGCGTACCAATCCAGCGTCGGTGACACGCACGCCCAGCGTCGGAGCTCGCCACGCTGCAGCATCCGGGGTGACTCCGCCCTCCGCCTTCTGCCACTCTTCGTAGAACCAGTTGAGGCCCTTCGGCGTACCTCCGGCCCACAGCCAGCCGCCCGTGTCCAGCAGCATCGGGCGTAGCACTTCCTGCCACGCCCATGCCTTCACGTCGCCGACCTCGTCGACGATGATCCCATCGGCGGTATGGCCGCGGGCACTGTCGGGATCGTCTAGCGAGCGATAAACTATGCGGCCGCCCCCGGGGAACGTCGCCGTCATGCGACTCGTGTTAAAGTCGACGGTATCGCCGCATGCCTTCCGGGTCTCGTCCCAGCCGATGCGGACCTGGTCGTATGTCGGCGCGCCCCAGAAGATCGTCTGGTGTTCGGCGGCCGCCTCGACGCCGATGCACATGAACATCGTGGTCTTCCGCCACCTTCTTCCTGCCGCTATCCAGCAGAATCTCTTGGCCGCTCGGCGAACAGCCTGCTGGCCAGGGTGCGGGTACGGAAGGACAATCTCACGCATCGGGATTACGCCAGTCGTTCACATGTCGCAAGAGCAGCTCAATTGGCCCCCCGTCGCTACCTTCGAGCTGGTGCGCCTGAACAGGTTTGCCGATCAGGCGATCGAGAATCTCGCGGATGGCGGACATGTCCCCGGCTTGCGCCCGAGCCATCTGGACGCGAAACATCTTACGGAGCTCCTCTTCAACCGCGAGCTCCTCATGCATGATGCGGAGCACCAAGGCCGCAATGTCGGCCGTCTTCACCAAGCCCTTCGCCTCGGCTTGCGGCCGAATGCGGACCGACGCCTGGCGAGCGTAGCTGTCCGAATAGCCCGCCTCTCGTGCGGCGGGTTCGTCTGCCATACCGGCGTTTACTAGCGCAGCCCAGCGCTCGAGTCGTGCTGACATTTGCTTATACAAGGCCCCTGCGCAGAGGGTCGCTCACCTACCAGTCTACCATCCCGGCTTAGCCCGGTTCCGGCCATAGAAGCCCCCGCAGCGCCTGGGGAAGCGCATGGTGGTCCAATCGGTACAGAGTAGGGGCGTATCGACCCAGGTCGTCGCGGCCGTGCGGACGATCCTCCTCGTAGAGCTCGACGATGTACGTCAGGATGTCCAAGTCGTGCCGGATGGTTCCCCTGGGCACTGCCAGCTGGTCCGCCATCTCGCCGGCCGTCATCCCCGTCGGCGACTCGGCAAGCAGCCGGATGATCCGCAGCAGCCGCTCGGACCGATCAGCTCCATCGCGATCAGTCTCGGCGAGCACAGGCTCGGCAATCGTCATGCCGCGACCCAGTTGCGCTCGAATTGCTCTGCTCGCACGATGATTCGCTGGTCGAGCTCGACAACGAGCCGCTCGGGCTCGTTGCCTGGCTTCTCGAACCCGGCGCGGCGCAGGCGTTCCAGCCTCTTATGGTCGCCTTCCCAGCGCACATCCGTCACGATCCGGATGCGGCCTGAGTGTCTGTTGATCACACGGGCGCCGATGAAGGCGAGCGCACGCTTTGGTACAGGCTTTGGAGTGCTGGCGTTCTCCACTGCTGTTCTCCGTCGTTCGCCTATGGCACGAGCACTGTCGGCTGTGGTTGTCGCTCCTCGATCTCACCGATCTGCATGAGCAGCAGCTGCTGGCCAGGGACCCACTGGTTTTCTGGCGGAAACACGAGCGCCATTGCCGCGTCCTCCGGGATGAGCGTGTAGCGCAGCGTCCCGAGTTCGTCGGTGGTTGGCAGTCTCCCGGGTGTCGCGACAAGCATCCGCCAGCCATGGCCCGATCCTGGTGCACCGACTCTGACTTGGCATTCGCCGTAGCGATACCAGCGCGAACTGGGATCCGGTGGCAGGTCGCGAGGAGGCGGGACCTCAACCGGCTTCGGCGGTGCGGTGGTGATGTTGGATCGTCTCATGGGCTCCCTTCGCGTCCGTCGAGCACCTCTCCCGTGCCCTCGTCGACCAGAGGCCGAGAAGCCACTGCCTCGCCGGACTTGGCGAGATGCGCCTCGACTTCAATGGGGAAACCGTTGTTCGACACTTCGACCTCCTGTGTTATGCCGCTTCTCGGCGCAGATCCGCGCCTGCCATGCCGATCATGTGACAACAGCCTTCTAGGCGGCTGGCGATCTCGGCTCCACGCGCCACGCCGAACTCGCGCTCAACGTCCGCCGGGCCGCCTTTGGCGGTGACGATCGTGATCTTCCCATCCAGCGCACCCTGGTAGCGCACGTCTAAGAGCTCCCATGCGACCTCGCCGTGCCAGGGCAGCGACTCCCGAGACCTTAGCTCGTCGATCACGAGCAGTTCGTGCCGCGAGAGCCCATCCAGGATCTGGCTCTGTGAGGTCGGCGCGTCGGCATCGAAAGTCTGTCTGATGTCGTGCAGCAACCTCGGGAAGCTGACGAATCGACACGAGACGTACCGGGCAAGAGCAGCCAAAACGCCAATCGCTATACCCGTCTTGCCGACTCCACGCGGGCCGTAGAGAAACAGGCCCGGTCGATTGTGTTGTTGCCGAAAGCCTCTGGATGACTCGGCGAGCGCCACTGCCGCGAGGTAGGCGTCGGTCTGGCCCGGGCCGATGCCCCCAAAGCCGCCGCAATGCTCCTCAAACGTGTCGAGCGTCCAACCTCGATATGCTTGCGGGACGAAACACCTAGCCATGAGGTCGCCGACGGGAAGCTGCGAGAGGCAGTCAGGACATGACATCGCCCTGCCGAAGTCGGTATGAGTCGTCGGAAGATCGCGGCAGACGTACTTCAGGCCACCGCAGCGTGGGCAGACATCGGGTTGCTGATAGCCGGTGCCGCCGCAGTCGGGGCACCATTCCGGGAAGTCCTCGGTGCCAATCCATCCATCGCCAGAGCACGTAGCACAGGGCGGCTTGTCGCTCTTCGGGATCTCGAGCTCCTCCGCCTTCGCCCGCGCCCAAGTGATCTGCTCAGGCGGGCTCATGCCCTTTGTCTGGCCGAGTACACCAACTTTGACCTCACTGATGTGCCTCATGGGTGCCCCTTCGCTCTTCGTTCCTCCGCCGCCTTCAGCCGTGCCTTCGCGGCCTCGATCTCGGCTAGCTGTTCTGGCGTTGCCGGCTCGTTTCGATTCGGCGTCCGGGGGGAAGCGCGGGCGTGATTGCTGGCCAGCCATTTACCCCAGTTGTCGGCGACGGCCGACTTCCCGCCGCTGTACTTCCAGTCCGGCGACTTCCGGTAGGCGTCGAACAGGCGATCCGCGTCCGGTGGGCCCAGCCCGTGGAACTTGGCTTTGTTGACCAGGTTGGCATACCACGCGAGCCACCTACCGCCGCGTTTTGCGTGGATCGCCGCGCCGGAGTAGGCCGTGACGGGTGAGGTGAAGTCGCGCTCCCAGTCGGCTGTGGTCGGCGCGGACTTGTCCGCGCACTCCGTAGGAGTAGTGTCTTTCTTGTCCTTCTTAACCTTCTTGTTGCTTAACCTACTTAACCTACTTGGTTCGCAGTCCTGAGTCAGTCCTGAGTCAGTCCTGACGCAGCCCTCAGCTTCCGGCTGATCCTGAGCTAGGTCAGATTCAGCCGGTTTAGGGGCCGGGAATTGCGGTGCCGCCGTATAGTTGAGCTTCTGGTAATGCGACCAACGGCGGAGCTCGATGTACTCCTGACCGTCCACGCGGTAGAGCGTCACGTTTCGGCAATGCGTGAGGACGCTATCTCGTGCCGCCTCCACGTCCTCTACCGTCACCTCGTCATATCCGAAAATCTGCTTGCGCAGCACCAAGGGGCTCGCCTGAAGGTGGCCGTAGTCGTCGGCCATACTCACCATACCGATGAGTAGCAGTCGCTCCATGTGGCTGAGCCTGGCGACGTCTAGATCATCCCAGAAGCCAGGGTCGAGCATTCGCTTACGTGGCATCGCTAGTCCTGGCTTCCTGGAAGATGCGAGACCTGAAAGCCCCCCATCTCTGGCACCCTCATGATCTCGTCGATGTCCTGCTCGAGCTGTGGATCCAGCCGCCGCAGACCCTCTATCTTGCGGCAGGCGTGGATCACCGTGGTGTGATCGTGGCGCTGCACCGCCCGCGCTACCTGTGCGAGAGTGGCATCGGTAGTAGGGCGCATGAGGTACATCGCCACCTGCCGCGGCTCCGCGAGACGGCGCTCACGCGACCGAACCAGGAGCTCGCTCGGCGTCAGTTCGTAGTGCTCTGCCACTCGGTCGACGATGTCGTCGAGCTGCTCGGCCAAGTGCATCTCCTGATCGTCGTGGACGATCTCACGCAAGGGCCTTCGCGGATCGCCACGCTTTGTGTGCACTTTCGCAAGCGTATCTGAAGCTCCCGCACACGAGTCACTCGTCATGGCTTGCCTCCGCGCTCAACTTGCGCTCGCCCCAAGCGAACCAAGCGGCCATGATGCGATCGTACTGCTGACTCGCGGCATCGGCCGTGGCTTCGAAGTCCTCGCCTGGCCAGTAACCCCGCTCGCTGAATCGCTCGCCGGCGGTCTCGTGGGTCGTGCCATCGAACGGATTCCGAAACCAGAATAGCTCGACGTCGCCGCCTGAACTGTCAGCATTCAGTCGCACCGAGGCCAGGTCCTCGAAGTGCAACACACCGACGGCTTCGCCGCTACTCAGTAGGAGCCCGTCAGGCATCGGCCTAATATCGATCACGCTCTCCCAATAGAGCACGGTCACACCTCCGGGATCTCATCCCATGTTCGCCCGTCGAGCTCGCGGCCGGCCGCCTTCTTGCCATAGCGGCACATCGTTGCCCCGTCGAGCTTCGCCGTAGGATGGTCGCGCCCGTCGTCTATCGGCTCGCTGAGGGGCGCCCATGCCCCCCAAGACTTGAAGAAGAACGGCACGCCCGCGGCCTGGCACTCGTCGCGCAGCGCCCGGGGCCACGCCGGATCCATCGGCCTCGCGCCCGGCCCGCTCTCGCCGCCGGCGATCACCCAGTCGAGCGATCCCGGACAGCAAGGCCTGTGCGCTTTGCCATGTGGCAGCCCAACATGAGGGCCAAACGCAAGGCGGAGGTTGATTGGCCCCAGCAGCGGCTCGCAGCTCACGAACCGCACGGCCGCCGGCGTATCGAGGAGAACCGGGATCCGCTCGTCGGCGGTCGCCTGATCCTCGACGCTGACGCCGAGCCAAACCCCTGGCAACGGCCACGTAGGCTCGTGCGGCGGCGCCCACTGGCGGCCGGTAGCGATGTTCCTCGCCTGGGTATCGGAGATGCCGTACCGCCGCCCAAGCTCGGCGCCACTGACGCCGGCTGCGCTCGCTGCGCGCAGCTCTTCAACCTGAGCCTCCGTCAGCTTCGAGTAGCGACGTCTCGTGCCATGCCGCTTGCTGTCGTCCCAGTTCGATGACTGCGTTCCCCATCGCAGGTTCCACAGGGCGTTGTTGGTCGGGTTTCCGTCGATGTGGCAGCACTGCTCATCGCCCACACGAGGGCGATCGAAGGCTCCAAGTACGAGGTGGTGGATGAGCGGGCGCCCGGTCTCCTCACCGCGGTAGAGCATGACTCGCGCGTGTCCTTGACCACCCGACATCGGCGTCATCTCCCGACGCTCTCCCTTGTGGTCGGAAAAGACCCGACCCTTGGTGGTGACCCAGTAGCCTGGCCAACCCTCAATGGCCTCGAAGCGCTCAGCGGCGAACACCTCCTCGATGCGACCGGCCACCGCAACGTGCTTCATCAGGTCAACGCGGGCTGGGAAGCCTGCGTCGCTGAGCAGCGATTGCATCCGCTCCGGCCGCTTCGTGAGCACCTGGAACGTGTGCTGCGGACACGCGGCCATTACTCCAAACACAACCGCGATCTGTTCGTCAGTCAGCCCCTCGTGGAACAGGTCGCTCATGCTGTCCACGAACACCATCGCCGGCTCGCGCCAGCTGAGGGGCTCCGCCAGCTTCTCCTCGACCAGCCGGACCTCGCCAGTCCAGCGCGGCCCGGGCGGCGTCATCTCGGCCAGCCCCTCGTAGGGCATGCCCGGCCCCGAGAAGCGCGCCGCGATCCTCTCGGCGTAGCAGTGCTCGCAGCCAGCCGAGACGCGGGTGCAGCCCCGGATCGGGTTCCAGGTGTGCTCAGTCCATTCGATGTTGCTCTGCCTACCCACGCGCCCTCCTGATCTGCGGGCCCACCGAGCTCGGCTCACCGGACTCCCGCTCAGCCCTTCGCATCGTCTCGATCGCCACCATCACCGCGCGAGCCAGACCAACCGCCTCGTCGTGCCGGACCTGGCCGCCGTTGTCGTGGATCACGAGTATGCGATCCGCTAGGCGCTCAGCTTCGGCAAGGTGGTGGCTACTCATCGACGTACTCAAATTCGATGCGCTTGCAGTAGTACGCCAATCCACCGAACAGCTCGCGCAGCAGGGCGTGAAACTCCTCGGGTGCCATATGCCCGCAGCCTTCTCGATCCAACTCTGCCCGATCCAGAGGCTCGTCAATCGCAACCGCCTTGACGCTGACGATTCGGATCTCAGCCAGGACGTTGTGTTTTTCGCCCTTCTTCAGGCCCTGTGTCCTCTCGACCGCTAACAGCCGGTCACCTCGCCGCAGTCGGTCCCATGTGCCCATGCGCCGCCGCGTGACTGTCTTAGTCCGGTTGCAGATCGCTTCTGTGGTGCGGCTGAAGCTCATTCGGCGCATGAGACTTACTCCTCAGCGACCTCGTGACCGGGGCAGCCACGGCCTGAATAGTCGAATCCCTCGCAGGCCTCGCTCATGGGGATGACCTCGTGCCCCTTCGCCAGTTCGTCCAACAGGGCGAGCTTCGCCTCTCGGGCCGTCATTGGCGAACCATCGTCGTGCTGGAGCAGGGTCGCCAAGTCGTCGTCAGACCAGTTCACCAGTGCGCCACGGACATTCAGGGACATGTGGTAGCGCTTCATCACCTCACCCTCCTCGCCTCTACCATGGCATCACCATGCTCGACACATCCTTCTCCTTGGCAATGCAATCGATGCATGTCCGCGAGCACGCGACCAGCCCACGCGGACCGCCGAACCAGTGAGAGGGCTTATCGCCTACCCTCTCCACCTTGGCTACCTTGCCGCAACCATCGCAGACGCACTGCGCGCGCAGCTCCGGTACGTCAACGTCCAAGGCTTCGGCTTGCCGCCCGTATTCCCATTCCTCGGGGCCACCCCGGTGCAGAGATCGCAAGTAGTCCTCAGATGCGACCTTGTACAGCCGGTGCCGCCGTTCTTGCTCTTCAGTGGGCTGAGCCACCTTGTCCGAGTGGTCGCTGAAGAACGTGCCGGTCGTCCAGCCGCAATAGGGACACCACCACTCCTTACCGTGAAAGGCGAATGTCCACAGCAGTGGCGTCTCATATTCGTCACGGTGATTCGGACATACACGCATATTGCTCATTCGCCGTCCTCCAGATAGAGCAGCATTGGCCTGGTTGACCGATCCGCCCTTAGACCCTCGATCCAGCCGCCGTCAATGCCGCGCAGCAGCTGATTGCCACATGAGGCGTTGCTGGCGTAATGGTGGTACTGGATGCCCTCCACTGTCTCCTTGATCGTCGAGCCCGGATTGCGCTCGAGGTACTGCTTCACCGCCTGCACCATTGCCTTGAACGGCGTCCAGTAGCTGCCGTCGGCGGTCCCGGCCTTGGCGTAGGTGGCGTGCTGCTCCGTCAGGAGCTCGCGCCAGGCGACGGCTAACCGCGGCTCCCTCACAAGGTGTCCCGGTCGACGCTCCTTGATCCGCACCTGTCGCTGCCACCGGCTCGGGTCGCCAGGAGGCACCTGGTAGTTGCAGACCTGCTCCCGCTCCGCGATCAGAACGCCGATTCCCAAGTGCTGAAGACACTCCCACGCGGCCCTGCCGCGGTAGGCCGAGCGCCGCTTCCACGGGATGCACACCGACACGCGGTTCGCCTGGTCGCGCCAGTCATACGCCTGCTCGATGAGCGCCCACGTAAACGACCGCTTCAGCTCGATGACCCAGCTCACGGGGCCGCGCAGCGCTACCACGTCAGCTACCTTGCCGCCGGCCCTGGCCTGCACCTCCTGGTACACGTCCCAGCCTAGCGACTGGAGCCACGGCACGACGGCCTCTCCGAGCTGTTCTTCAGATTCGCACCAGCTCACCTCACTCTCCTCGCCTTCACCCCGCGCCTCACGCAGATTTCCTCGCACCGAAACACCCGGTGCGAAAGCTCGCCGACGTAGTGGCCGGTCTCCGGGTCGATGTTGGCAGTCGCTGTCTCGATGTCCGGCTGAAACACCCACGCTCCCCGCAGACGGCCGTAGCGCTCACAGAGACGCACGTAGCAGCGACCTTCACCGGAGTAGGCCCTACACATCTCAAGCTGCCTCCGCTCCTTCAGTGCCTCCTCCGGCGCACTCCAGGGCCGCCGCCGGCACAATGCCGCGCGAGACAACGTGACCGTGCGCGTCCCGCACCAGCTTGATGTCGCCGTCACGCTCCAGGCCCCGAAGGTGGTACGAGATGACGCTTGTCGAGGCGCCACCAACAGCTTCAGCGAGCTCGCGGATGGATGGGCTAATGCCGTGCTCGGCCCGGTGGTCGAGTATGGCTTGTAGGATGTCAGATCGTCTGTCTGTCACCGGTTCTTCCTCTCTTCGCTCCTCGGGGGCACCGGCTGCCCCAACCGATGCCCCCTCAAGGAGGAGGACCCGTGACCGTTCTAGCGAACGGCTGGGTCAGTGTGGTCGGCGGGGCCTCGAACCCCGTCAGGGCTTTCGCGCGGTTGCTACTCCGCTGGGCCGTCTCTCGCTGGTGTGCGGCCTGGTTGTCATTCACGTCCAGAGCAGAACGCTTCACCACGTCAGCGCCCAAGCGCGCCTTTACGCGTCGACCACTTGGTTGTTAATGGGGCCGTCCAGGTCGCTCACCTGCCGGATGCCGACGCCGTTCGTTCTTGTCAGCACGGCCTCACACTGTGCCTCCGGCCACGCCTTAGCGACGCGGTGCCCTCGATGCGGCCCCAAGTGGCAGCGTCCGGAGTCGAACCGGGGTTGTAGTGCCAACCGGCCAGTACTAGGGCATTGCCCGTTCCCAACCGTGCGCGCTCCGATGGGCGCCGCCGCTGCCAAGTTGTGAAGGTGCACTTACCCTCAATGGGCTGGGGAGGACTCGAACCTCCGACACCGGCCTTATCAGAACCGTGCTCTCACCGCTGAGCTACCAGCCCGACAGGTCACCTCTCGTGCCACGCCTTGATGCCGTGGCGCTTGCGAACGATCGTTCCGGCCTCGTTGATCGGCCGCAGACCGATGGTCTTGTAGCCCTCCGCGAGTGCTATTCGCTCAGCTTCCTCGAGGACCTCGTCCATCTTGTCCTCGCCGAGCTGATACTTGAGGGCGCCCAGGCTATCCCTCGCCGCGCGAGTCAGCTTCATCGGTCGTCCTCGAGATCGCGCGCCGTGCCGACGATGCCGACCGTCAGCAGCCCGAGCATGAAGCACAGCGGGCCGTAGAGCGCGATGAAGACCCAGACCCAGGTGCTATCGCACTGCGCCATTGACGGCCTCCTTCGGTAGCCTGATGTACAGGACGTTGCCGGCGAGCTTGGGAGCAGCACGAACCGGCTCTTCGACGCTGATGCCGTAGTGGGCCATTGCGCACCCAACACTCACCAGGCGCGAGCTCGTGCCGTTGCCGGGGGCTCTTAGGGCATAGCCATGTCCCTCGCCCTTCTTGGCCGCGCGCACCCCGATGGCGCGGTTGTCGGCATCCCACATGATCACGACCTGGTCGGGGTAGTGGATCATCCGGGCCGCCTCGTCGGTGAGCTGCAGCTTCCCGCTTGGCCAAAGCGACATCATCGGACCGTTCGGCTTGTGCACCCGCTTGTGCACGAATTGCTCGAAGTGAAGCTCGGGCATCAGTCGACCTCCATTTCAGCCTGCTTGGCCTTGCCCTTCTTGGGGGAGGGGGCAGCATCGCCGCCGCCCCCTCCATCGGCAGGTGTGGGGGTATCGCCAGACCATTCGTAGTCCTCGTCGGCCATCTCATCGAGGCGCTCGTTGATCTCCGACGTGCCCGTATCGCGCTTGGCCTTGAAGTCGAAGTGGTCGGAGCGCTTGGAGTTGCCGTCGCGGATGGACGTATAGACACCGCGTAGGTCGGCGAGCTCGTCTTCCGTGATGAGCTCCAGGTCATGCTCGAGGTGGTCCGCCAACATCGCTGACGTGACCCCGATCTGGTCGAACGCCAAGGCCAGGCGGCGAATGGCGGCCCCCTTGTCTTGGGCAATCTCGTTCCGAGCCGCCTTCGTCAACGTCTCGACCGCCGTTCGCTCGGCCTCTTCCGTCACGTCCGGAGGAATGAGCTGGAGGATGCAGTTGCGCACCAGGACGGCGCCGCGCCTGTTGGTGAGCTCCCGCAGGTCCCGCTCGTCGGGCTCGACCCACTCCGTGCGGCCGTTGCGCTTCCGTTGGATCAGTCGAGCGAACTGGTCTTCGGCCTCGACGTAGCCGTTGGTTTCCAGATCCAACGCGTAGGCCCGAATGTGGACGTTCTGCTCGTCGACGCTCACGATTCGGAGGCCGTATCTGATGTTTCCCCATACACGGGCCATCTCGCGGGCCAACTTCACGCTCGGTCCGCTGACCTGCTTGCCGCCACGAGGGAAAGCGTAGCGGGCGCCTTCCGCGAAGCCCGGCCGCTGACACGAGCGGATGATCTTGGTGTAGGCCGCGGCCTCGTCACGCGGGAAGCGCTTGGCGACGACGATGGCCGACTCGATCTCGGTCTTCTCGCGTTGGACGATGGACTGGATACCGCCGTCCTGTTGCTCCTGCTCCTCGAATCCGGCGAGCTCTGCCGGGGACGGTACGATCTCTGTGTTCGTCATGCTGCCTCTCCTAGCCTCTCGTCTATCTGTCGCGGGGCCCAGACGGGGATGTCGATCACCTCGACGTTCTCGCTGTATCCCGGCCATGTGTCGGATTCCAAGCACTCTGCGTACCGATCCAGCAGCGGCCGCAGCTCACGCGTGCCGTCTTGGATTGCCTCGATGGACAACTCGTATAGCGCGACGCCATAGGGCGGATCCTTCTCAATCGCCACAAACGCGAAGTTGCGGAACGGTAGTCCCAGCGCCTTCGCTCCACCCAGGTAGTGAGCCGCCTGGATGTGGTAGCCGTAGTTCCAGATGTCGCGGTGGAACGGATCGCGGGCTGCGCATCGAGTCGTTTTCAAATCGACGATGGTGCCCGTTTTGTGCCCCAATAGGTCAAATCGCCCTCGCGCCAGCACCCCCGTCGGCTCGTCGATCCATAGCGCCGACTGCTCGGCATCCCCGATCAGAAGCTGCCGCGCCTTCGGATGCGCCGCGATCGCGTCGCGGATCGCAAGGCAGGTGTCGTGGTCGGACGCTGACAACACCGTTGCCTCGGGATGCTCAGCAGCGAGAGCCGCGCGCGCTTCCTTGACCGCTTTCGTCCGACCGTCGCCCTCGACGTTGCGGACCCAGGCCGTCTCGAAAAGCTCCGGCAGTAGCACGCAGTCGTGCACCGCCGAGCCGAGGATCTGCGCCGGCGTCGACGGTGACGGATGATCCATCTGCCACTTGAGGTGCGCCGGCGAGAGGTCGCGAAGCGTCTTCAGCATTGACTGCGAGACGCCCGGAAGCTGGTGGTACTCCTCCATCGGGATGTTCGGGTAGAGTCCTGGCGCGAGCTCGCTCATGCCGATACCCTCTCAGCCACCTCTCCATCCTCGATCAGCACGCTGACCTCGGGACCATCGGAGACCCTTTCCAGCCACACTTGCGCCTCAGCCTCTTCGGCCATCTTCGCCACCAGCGCCAGGTTGTCGTCGTCGAGGAGCGAGCCGTCGCGGATCAGCAGCACCCGCAGCTCGGGGTTCGCGGCGAGACCCATCGCGACCGACACGCGCAGTTGCTCGGCGCTCGACGCCTGGTCGAAGGGGATGCCGTTCAGCAGCACGCGATCCTCGTCGAAGCTCAGGCCCTCGACGGGGAACGCGGCTTCGGCGAGCGCGTGTCGCTTCTGGTTGTCGAGCTCGGCGATCTTGGCCGTCAGGTCGTCGTAGGCCAGGTGCGCGGCCATGTGCTCGCGCTCAACGCTGGTGCGTTCTTGTGCAGCGCGGTGCTTCGCGTTGAGCTCGTCGGCGTCGGCGATCTGCTCTTCCCACGGCGCGGTATCAATCGCCATTATCGACTTCAGCGCCTCCTCGCCCTCAGCTACGTCTTTCTGCGCTCTGCTGAGCGTGGCGCGCGCCTGTTTCAGCAGTCCCTCCAGTTCCTTGACCTTCCGCTCCGCTAGCTCTAGGGAATGCCGACGGTCCTCTAGCACCCTCCCAGCCTCGGCGTAGCGAGCATTGTGCGCCTGCGCCGTCTTCAGCTTCTCCATCAGCTCGGCAACACTCACCAGCTTCTCCGGCGCGTCCTCGACAACAGGCATTCCCGCCAGCTGGCCCTCGAGCCGCTTCACGTCGCGGCCGATCTCGGTGCGGTCGTGGTAGACCTGGTCGCGCTCGGCATCGAGGTCCGCGAAGTCCAGCCCCACCAGCTCCTTCAGGGCCTCGACCTGGTCGCGCGGCGTCATTGCCGTGAAGGCCAGCGGATCGAACGACAGCCGACCCACCAGCCCGTCGAGCACTGTCTGCGGCGACTTGGCGCTGAACCCGTTGCCGGAAGTCACCCGCAGGTAGCTATCCTTCTCTGTCCAGGTGCGCTCGACTACGAACTCGCCAAGGTCGACCCTGGCACATGCCTTCTCTTCACCATCGCGAATCGGCTTCGACGGGCACAGCGCCTTGCCTCCGAGGGCGTAGGCGATCGAATCGAGCACCGATGTCTTTCCCGCGCCGTTCTTGCCACCGATCACGACCAGGCTACCGTCGGGCTCGATGTGAACGGCCTTGAGTCGCTTGACGTTGGTTGCTTCCAGGGCAACGATCTTCATGCGTGCACCCTCCTTGTGCGCTCCACCTCCAGCCTCTTCTCGAGGCGGTAGTTCTTGTCGCTCAGGCGGACCAGGCTCTGGCGAACATCCTCCGCCTTGCGATGGTTCCGCGCGGCCTCTTCGGTCATCGCGTCGATGCGGTCCATCAGCGCCAGCATCAGGTCCGGCACCATGTCGTCGGCGCCCTCGCGATCGAGAAACGCCATCACCGAAGCGGCATCAGCCTCGGTGTAGACGCGCCGGCCGCTGATGAGGTCGTCGTGCAGGACTGCGTGGAGGTAGTCGATGTAGCCGCTCATCGCTCCGGCTCCATCTCCGCCAGGTGCTCCCAGATCTCGTCGTAGAGCGCCGGCGATTCGAGATGCTTCTGCAGCACGTCGTCCGGCACCGGGCCGTCGAGCGACCGAGCGCTCAGCAGGTCGAGCGTCGGATACTCCTCCGGCGCTGCCCGGTCGTTGGGGTACATCCGCGCCGGGCGGTAGCGTCCGCTGATGCAGTACTCGACCTCGACCTCAAACTGCTCGCCGTCGTGGTCGAGTGGACCGACATAGGTGGATGCCGCGACCGGGGAGGTGCGGCGGGGGAAGACGGGCTGCGCCGATTCGGGTTCCGCTGTTACCTGATTGAGACCTTGACGCGTATCAGCCCTTCGGTAGAATGTGAGGTGCTCGGGTGTGAGTGTTGACAAGACGCTCCTCCTTGAGCTTCTGTCGGGGGCTTCGGATCGAGTTTGGCGACTTTGCCCGAAGCCCTCTTTGCTTGTTAGATCACGGCATCATTGTACCACGGACTATGGCGTCTGACATAGTAACATACTAATTGGCTGCTGTGCGCCGTTTCCTGGCGGCAACGCGACCAGCGTCGGTGAGCATGACCCCGCGTGCCGTCTCGGCCCATAATGTGACATGGCCCTTGCGCTCCAGTTGCTCCAAATGCCATCGCGCCGACGTGTATGAGCGCCCGACTGCCTCGCCAATCTCGCGATGTGTCGGCGGCAACTCACCCGCCTCTTCGCGTCTCAGAAGCTCGACCAGGATCGCCAGCCGAACTGCGTCTCCCTTGTCTGTCACGGCTCCTCCTCTCGGAGCCGCGATTGTAGCAGCCGAAGAAGTCATTGCGCTAGACCTCCGATCGTGGTAGGCTCGATCGGCCTGAAAGGAGAAAGCGCATGCGCAAAGTACGCAACTACGGCCTTGGTTGTCTTGGTCTCTTGGTGGTCGCCTTCGTTGCCTTGATGGTCCTGATGCCGAGCCCTGATGAAGAGCCGGAGGCAACGCCAGTTCCCACGAGCCTTGATGTCGAGGATGTGATTGACGCTACCAAGGAGGCAAGGGCTGAGCTTCCAACATCGACGCCTGCTCCAACGGTCCCCCAGAACACCGAGGCGGGACTGCGCACCGCGCTGTCGAAGGAACTCGGGAAGGGCAATCGCGACGCTCGGAGGCTGGAGAGCGTGACAGTTGAGTCCAACGAGGCCACTGGCACGGTGGTCACAATCCGCTGGGCCATCAACGATAACCTGACCGAGGGCATGATCCGCACTGGCGCTCGGTCCGATGCCTTCGACATACTCGGGGTAGTTGCCAGCGCCGGCTTCGACGACTTGGCTCAAGTCGACCTCGAGGGCACGTTCTCCATGCTGGATCAGTACGGCAACGCGAGCGAAGACGTCGTTGTCGACACGTCCTATACCGGCGAGACGGTTGCGAGAATCAACTACGACAACATCCTCGTCCAGGACTCCATCTTCGAGATTGCCGATGGCGGAACGGTGCACCCGCTGTTCCGGGAGTAGCCTCACACCGCCACCTCCGCCCGCGGCTCGATCGCAGTCACAATTTGCTCAATATACCCGGCCGGGTCGCTCGATAGCATGTCGCTGGTGATCTCGATCACGATCCAGCCGAGCATCTGAGCCGCGTTCATCTTCTCCCGATCATCCCGGAAGCCAGCGCCGCGCGTGTGGCGGCCTCGCGCATACGTCGCGCCGTGGAGCTCGACAGCAACGCGACTCGGCACGTGTGCGAAGTCCAGTCGCCAATCCTTCAGCCCCGCCTCGCATAGCCGCTTTCGGATACCAGGGCCGAGGCCGACGTGGTGTGCTGCGAAGCGGTACTCGCGCTCGAGCTCGACGCCGTTGCCGAGCTGTCGCCAGCGCGTGGCGAAGGAGCGCTCGAGAGGGGAGGGGTTGGAGAGGGTCACTCGGCAGCCTCCTCCTCTGCATCGTCAGATAGTAAGCCGTGCCTTCGTAGCGCCGCGGAGAGCTCGATGAACCCCGGCTCGTTCGCCCGAGCCCTGGCGTGCGCCAAGAAGAAGCTGTGGTGCTGTGCCCACGCGCTGTGCGCCTTGTAGTCAAGTCCGACAACATAGTCATCTGGGCCCACATACTCCAGGAGCTCTGAGTATGATGCGCAGTACTCGTCAACGGCCGCGAGGGTGGACGCATGGCTGCAGTGATCGTTGGCAAACGCTTCAGCCACCTTCCTGGATGACTCTAGAGCTTCAGTGATCACGTACTTGCGGAGCAGTCGACTGAGGGGCAGGTGCGGCATGTATGGCGTTGCCCAGCCGTCCAAGTTGTCGCAAGCGTCCTTCAGGCTCAATAGCGCCTGGTTGTAGGCGGGGGCCATGAGTTCTAGCGCGTGCCTCAGATGCAGCTTCGCCTCCAGCGAAGAGCCCGTCCGGTACACGGCAACGCCGAACAGCGCGAGCCCGGCAGCGAGACTCCACTGCCATGGGTTACCCAGGGGCAGGTCCGCGATAGGTATCTGCGGCAGGTCGGTGGCGTGCTCCAGTATGAACTCCGCTGTGTCCATCACTTCTACTGCCTGCCACAATCGCGGTACCACTGCGGACGCAACCGCAACGGCGAGTCCGAGACGTCCGTCGCGTCGGCGCAGTGCCTGAGCGGCGCCGAGCCGTGCCTTCGTTGTCCAGTCCATGCGGCGAATCCTCCTTGTGGACTCGCCATGGTACCAGACGCCCACCCATTAGGTAGCGGCACGACAGCCTTCCCACCCAAAGAACTTGCTCGCCCACTCGAAGTCGCAGCATGCTCGCGCCGCCGCCTCGGAGTCCGTGTGCATATCTCCGACGAACAGCGTCTCTCGCGGACTCACTCCATACGCCCCCATAATCGACAGCAGCATCCCGGGCTTCGGCTTCCGGCACGCGCAGTGCGATCGCGGCCCGTGCGGGCAGATCCGGATCCCGAGCGCAGAGTTGTGAACAAGGCCGTTGCCCCGCTCCCATCCGAAGGCCTGCTCGGCCAGATCGCGCAGTAGGCCGAGAGCAATCGGAGCAGTCAAGTAGCCAAGAGCGATCCCGGCCTGGTTGCTGGCGATGCCGAGGTGGCAGTCGAGGTCCGCAATCCTCTCTCGGACTCCAGGGATCAGCTCCCACTCACCGGCCCGGTTAGGACACGGCTGACCCTCCACCGTGCACCGCCGGAGCGTGCCGTCAGCGTCGAAGATGATTAGGTGGTATTTGGATACGTGCTTACTGGGCAAGTGCGTCGATTACCTCCCAGATCTCACACGTGTCCTATAGTCACGCTTCCTTCCTGAAGGTCGGCCCAATTGGGGTCGGCCTTCGTCGTTGGAGGTGCCTGGTGTGGACACGCGCGTTGACAATATACTGAGTGTCGCCTCGCTAGTCAAGAGCTTTCTCCATCGCGCCAGCCGCCAGGGCTTGCGTCTTGCGGTCGACGTGGCTGTAAATGCTCATCGTGTGAGCCATCGTGGAGTGGCCCAGCGTCTGCTGGATGACTCGCGGATGCACGCCCTGCTCGACCAACAAGGTGGCGCAGGTGTGGCGCAGGTCGTGGAACCTCCGGTTCTTCAATCCGGCCCCCTTGAGCTGGCGCTGGAACTCCCGCTGGACAGTCGATCGATGCAGCGGCCGGCCGAGCCGAGTGGTGAAGACCAGGTCGCTATCGTGCCAGTTCTTGGTGCCAACCTGCAGCCTCCTCCTCGACTGAGCTTCCCACCTTCGAGCCAGTGCTTCCGCGGCGAGCTCAGGCATCCGGAGCGACCGGACACTATCCTGCGTCTTCAGCGGCACCAGCATGAACTCGTGGTCAATGATTTGAAGCTGCTGACGAATGTGCAACGTCCGCGTGCTGAAGTCGACGTCCGACCACTTGAGGCCAAGGAGCTCTGCCTGGCGCAATCCCATCGTGATTGCCACGACGTAGAGCGCCTCGTACCAGTCGCCGGCGACGTGCTCGAAGAACGTGTGAACCTCCGACGACGACAGCGGCATGCCCTTCTTCGGAACCACCCGCGGCAGATCCACTGCGTCGGCCGCGTTGGTCATCACGAGGCCCCAGGCGATCGCGCGCCTGAGCGCAATCCTGAGCGTGCTGCGGATCTTGCCGACCGTGCCGGGCTTCAGGCCCTCGGCGAGCATCTGAGCGATGAATCGCTGCACCTGGTAGGGCGTGAGCTCGTCGATCGGAATCTCCCCGAGAGCAGGCACGATGTGTACTCTCACGTGTGACTCGTGGATCGACCAGGTCTTCCAGCGGCGGTTCGGTTTCACTGCCACGTCGAGCCACTCGGCCAGGTACTCCTCGAGCGTCATGGCTCCCACCTTCGGCCCTGGCCGGGAGTCCAGGGCGTTGCAGCCTTGTATTCCCCCCAGGCCTGGGCGACGCACATCCAGTAGACGACCGTGTGGGTCCATTGATCGGTTCGCAGGAGCACCATGTAGGGTAGGCGCCCCTGGTCGCGCAGCACCTTCACTCGACCGCGACCGATCATCATGTGCTCGCCCGCCGTCGTGCTCCCGACGGCTAGCTGAGAGATGTCGATCGACGGCAACAGCCGGGCCTGCAGCGCCGCGTTGACATCGCTCAGCCCCTGATCCAGGAGCTGCTGCTGCAGGATCTCGCGGGCTCGGTCTCGGAGTGGGTCCGGCAGCGCGGACCACCTCCACGTTTCTTCCGTCACGGCTCCTCCTGTCGGTTACGGGGGCTGCAGTATCCTCCGCGGATGAGGGGAGCGAACGTGACAGTCTGGTTACAGGCGCATCGCTTTCGGCAGGGGGCCGATTTGTTGCGGCTCTCGAGCGGAGCGATGTATCATGCGAGGCTGCCGCCGGAGCTGGACGATCCAGCGGCATGGCCTCGGGGTGGTCACTCACCACGGGGCCTTCTCCTTTGGGTTGATGTGAAGACGGATCGAGCCTGGCGACTCGGAGCTACCTCATAGATGATAGCACAGACGTTCTAAGACCGGGGGCGGATACGGCCAGTTGTTGTCCACCGGCTATCCACAGCGCTGGTTTGATGTGCTGCGTATCCTAGACGACAGGCGTCCCCGCTTGCCTGGCGTTTGCCATGCGACTTCTCAACGCAAATGGGATCCGGCCGGTTCCCAAGCCTCACACCCGTGCGATCCGGAGGGTTGGCGACTGCACGTTACCGCGAACGGTGCCTCATCGCCAGGGGGTAGGCGCCAGGATTGGGACAGGGGAGCGCCTCTACACGCCCAGCTTCCCTTGCTCGCCCTCCGTCCTCTTCGCCTTTGGGGCTTTCTTGAATGTCACGTCGACGCCGGCGCGGGGGTAGTCGACCCCGTGCCCCTCGAGGAGCTCCTCGACCGTGAGTAGTTGAATCCGGTGGTGCTTGCTCCCGAGCGGCGACTCATAGAACCCGGCGCTCGCGGCCTCGGCGCGCATGTGAGAAGTCGGCTCTTGCATCGAGATCAGGACGCCGATCTGTGCCTTGACGCGGTCGATCGTCCCGACGAGATCGCGGACGTGAGCGGACCCGGTGTGCCCCGCCTTGACCGAGAAGATGATCTGCTTAGTTGCGCCTCTAGGGTCGTCGTGGAAGTAGAGCCGCCCGTCGATCCCCTTATCGGCCCCCTTCTTCTCTTCGGTGGGGCGCGCCCCGACAAGACCGAGCGACCACCACTGGAACTGGAAGGGGTCTTGCGCCGCAAGCGCCTCGGCGTCGGAGAGTGCGGTCGGTTCGCCTACAACCTGGTAGTCAAGCTCGTCACCAAAGGCATCCTGTAGTCGAGTTCGCATCAGCCCAATGGCTAGGTGCGTGATGTCGATGCCGATCCACCTTCGTCCAAGGCGCTGGGCGACTGCCAGCGTGGTTCCGCAGCCGCAGAAAGGATCGAGTACCAAGTCGCCCTCGTCGCTACTGGCGCTGATGACTCTCTCTAGCAATGCCTCCGGCTTCTGGGTCGGATAGCCAAGCCTCTCTTTGGATACGCTGCTGATGATGCTTATCTCCCACCAGTCGGGCATGATGGCGCCCTTCGGGTTGAAGTCGACTCTCTTGCCGTACTGCATTTGGTACGGGCCCCGTTCGTCCTCTTTGATCCCGGCCATGACGTAAGGGACGTGTTGCGGAGCAAAGTCGAACTCCTGGGTCTTGCTGTAGAACAGCAGCACGTCGTGTTTGCGGCCGAACCTGCGTTTGGTAGCTCCACCAGAGCGGTAGCACCAGACGATCTCATTCTGGAACTGTCGAGCACCGAACGTACTGTCCATCAGGACTTTCAGGTAGTGACTCGCCGTCGGGTCACAGTGGAGGTAGACGCTCCCGGTGGGCTTCAGGACGCGCCGCAGCTCGATCAGGCGCGGCGCCATCATCGCGAGGTAGGCGAGCATGTCGTTGTCGCCCAGTAGGATTCGGAAGGCGCGCATCGCCTCCGCAACCTGGCCGCCGGACTCGACTACCTCGAAGTAAGACTCGGCTGCGGCTTCATCCCAGTGCCAGAAGTCGTCGAACGCCTCGATCTGCGCGGCGGCGTCGGTGCCGTCCTTCTCTTTGAACAAGACGTTGTAGGTAGCCTGCGAGTTGAACGGCGGGTCGAGGTAGATTAGGTCGACCGACTCGTCGTCGATGTACCGCTTCAGGATGTCGAGGTTGTCGCCGTAATAGAGGGTGTTGGGCATCGGAGCCTCCTCGCCGCAGTGTAGCACGGGCAACGCCCTGGGCAAGGCAATCTGGCCGTATCCCCGTGAGACCGCTGGCGTCAATCCTACTGTGACGCCGCGCCCCTGCCCATGGGGCTTGAAGTACCGGAGGAGTGATTCATGCGTGCCCCACGCCTACTTGTCCTGTCGAGCATCCTTGTGGCGCTGGTCTGCGCCGTCGGATGGCCCGTGCTGACCGCTCACGCTGTGGTCGTCGGTGGCAGCGCTGGCGTTGCGGTTGGCGACGAGACCGCTGTCGGCGTCGGTGTAGCCGGCAGGGCAACGGTCGGGGTCGGCGGCGGAGTCGAGGTCGCCTGGAGCGGGTGATCACCGACGGTGACGCCGATGCTACCTCCCACGTCGACGCCTATGCAGCCGGCGACTCCAACAGTAACAGCCATTCCACCGCCGACCATGTCACCAGTCCCGACCCCGGTTCCGACTGCGACCCTGATCCCCGGATTCACACCGAAGGTCGACCCTTCGATATCCGGAAAGGTGCCGTCAGCGGCGGTCAGCTATGCGCTCGCCAATCCGGCCAAGGTCCGGGGATGGGGGCTGCTACTGAACCCTGCAGTCCCGTTCCATCCGTTGTACAATCCCCACAGAACATGCCTGACGCTGACGAACCCCGGGGTGCCCTACGCACCGGTCTTCAACGACCTGGTGTTCAAGGCGGGGTGTCCGTAGGCTAAGCGGACTGCAAAACTGACAGCGTCTAGCAGACAGCTGGAGCCCGTCGTGCGCCGCGGCGGGCTTCGGCCTGCAGATCGATGCGGAGAGAGGGAAGTGGACGAGGTCGAACGACTCTCGGACGTGCTGAGCGACCTGCGCAGCGCGATCGAGGAGGCGGTGCTTAGCCGGTACCAGACTGTGCCGGATCACGAGCCCAGTACGATACAGACCACCCCGGGGGTCTCGACGAAGGCCTACAAGAAGCTGATGGCCCTCATCCCGACACTGAGGTGGGACGAGCGGATCACGCTCCTGCAGATAGTCGACAGCCCACGGTCACCGGTCGAGAAGCTGGCGGCACTTGAGGGGTGGCTTCGGGAGAGCGGGTACTAGGGGCGGAAAGGCGACTCGCGCCGCTAGCTCCCCCGTGGCATCATGCGCTCCTCGCACTCGAGGAGGAGCACGTGGAGCACAAGAGCAGGCGGTTCAAGATAGTCTACGCCGACGGCAAGGAAGAAGAGATCGAGGCGGAGACCTCCGATTTTCGCGGGGACCTGCTGGTCTTCTTCCAATGGGTACGGCGTCAAGCGGGACAGTATGAAGACCTCAGTCCGTGCACGGTTCTCGAGCCATCGGTCCTAACTACTCGACGGGCGAAGGACATCAGCAGCATCGACGACGTGACGGACCCAACTATCCGCTACTGACACCCACACCCCCGCCGAGGAGGCCCCGAACAGCCGCTCGGGCGATTTGCGCTCGCCTGAGTAGTCTACTACCCCCTACGCACGTCGGCGCTTAGATCTCCCCCGACAAGCTAGGGCCCCGACTCTCGCCGGGGCCCTCTGCATTGGTTGGACCAGACCCTACAGGCGTCTAGCCGCCATCGCGTCCGGCAGCCCCACTTGGCCCTTCAGCAAGTCGTACAGCATCTGCTGGGCCTTCCAGAACGAGAGCCAGATGCCGTAGACTGCCGCGAACCACAGCTGGAGCCCGGCGAGCCACAGCAGCAGGTCACCGCTCCAGTCCGGGAATTGCGGCAGCTTGGAGCCCATCAAGTAGACTGCCAGAAGCGCCAGCGGCAGAGACGCCGCAGCCGTGACGTTGCGCTTGCCCCACTTCTCCCCGAGTGACGTTTTCGCGACAAAGAAGTTGATGACGATCGTCACCAGCGGGAGCAGCACCTGCACGGCAGGCGGCAGTTCGGTGTCCTGGAGCAGCGCCATCAGAGCTAGCGATGCCAGGACGAGGACGAGTTGGATCAGAAGCATGTTCTACCTCCGTTGGTTTGGGCGCGGTCGCCGATCGCTGCGGACGCGGAGCTCTGGGTTAGCGATCGTCGTCCTGTACGCCTGCGTGATCGTGCCTGGTCCTGATCTCCTCCCTCAGCTCCTTGCGGGCGCGGCCGTGAATGCTGCGCAGGTCGCCAGCCGCCAGGTCGTGGAGGTAGGCCATGTCGTCGGTGAACTCGAGGAGTTCCTTGATCTCGTGCTTCGCTCGCCGGAAGGTACGCATCTTGTCTGCGTACATCTGGCTGAGCGTCGCGAGGTCCAAGTTGGCGGCCGATACCTCGACGGTGGCCACCGATGGATCGAAACAAGTGCCTTCCATGCTGTTTCTCCTTTCCGTCAGGCTCCGCACTCACCGCCGCCCTAGGGACTGCGGCAGCCTCGGAGCTTCACCGGATATGTGAAACGGGATACATTCCCGCGTCCGCCTAGCTCAGTCGCCTCAGCACTCCGAAGTCGTAGCCGATCTCCTCGAGCTGCTCCACGGTCAGGACCGCACTCTCCGGCGGTCTGCCGCGCAGCTTGAACACGATCGCGACATCGCCGACGCCCTGCTGGTACTGAATGCGATTGACGGGCACATCGATGTCCAGCAGGCGGCTCAGGATGGCCGCTGTGCTCTCGTGGCCGATGGCGCTCTGCCAGCCGGGCGCATCGGCCAGAAGTCGGCGTGCGCTTTCGATCGTCGCGGGTGAGTACTGATACTGCCCGAAGGAAGTCAGGATCGACGTGTTGAGTAGAGTGATCATGGATACCTCACTGGTCTGTTTCTCCCGTAGTCGGGCGCTGCTCCATACGCAGCCCCTCGCATCGCGACCAAGTGCGGCATGACCTGGTCGCCCGGACAGCTCGTCTGAGACAGCTCCCGGTGGCCGCGCCAGACGTTGTAGCCGAGCACGTCATCGCAGGTGCAGAGCCACACGTAGAGGGCCTGCAACATTTCGGGCGTCGGGTCCGTCTGGGTGTAGTGGCCGCACAACGCCACGTGGACGCTTGTCGGATTCCACCTCGGCCCCGCCCCCCAGCTCATCTTCGACGGCGGGATCATCAGCTGCAGCCGCCCGTCGGGCGTGATACAAGCGTGGTAGCCGCCGGTTGTCGTGGCGTAGGGCCAGCGACTCTTGACGAAGAAGCGCCACAGGCAGTGCGCGTCGCACTTCTGCGAACCGGCCGTGTGGTGCACGACATATCGTGCGATGGCCGTCGATCCACCGGGCCGCGCGATGTGGTTGCCGCCGTAGAGCCGGATGAGCTCGTCGCCCAGGTAGGCGAATGAGGAGCCCAGCCGCTCGCGGAGCTTCCCGACGAAGACCGTATCTCTGTACATCATGGTTGAGCCTCCACTGCCGAGAACTCCTGCACCCTGACGGCCACATGCCAGGGCGAGCGGATCCACACGCCTGTGTGCAGCGCGCCAATGCCCGGATTGGCTGCCCGCAGGTCCTCGATGTCGTCGCGCGTCGGCTCGCAATCGAGTAACCGTCGCGCAATCGACCACCAGCCGTCACGCCGGCGGACCTCCGTCATTGCGAAGACCTGGCGCGTCGGCGTTGGATTCGGTTCTGGTTCCGGTTCCGGCTCAGGTTCCGGATCCGGATCCGGATCCACGCGCGGCACCTCACACTTCGTGGTGAAGTCGGCCATGTTCTCGAGTCGCCTCCGCAGGCCTTCGTTCTCCCAGATCACGTTCTGGCCGTGCTCGGGCCCGCTGTTCCAGATGAACCAGGTTACCCCGAGCACGCGTCCCGATTGCGCCGCAGCCATGAGGAGCCCCGTCATCGCCGTCTCCGTCGCGTCGGTCTTGGCGTGGTGGGAGTGCGTCCAAGTGCCGGCCTCGGTGATGAGCAGCGGCTTGTCCGGGAACTGCGCGAGCATCCCGCCGGGATCCGAGTCGTTCTTGAAGCCGCGGGGCCGGAAGTCCCGCAGCATGTACCAGTATTCGTCATCGCCGCCCGGCGCCGTCCGCTGGCCGTCCGCTCCCCAGTTGAGGTAGCAGTAGGGGTGCGAGGCCATGATGTCGCAGCGGTTGATCGCGGCGCGGATCTCCGGCACCTGGTACTCGCCGTCCGGCGGGTACCCTGGCGGCTCGTGGCCGAAGGCGAGCGCCGACCAGACCCGCAGGCACTTGTGGCCGGGAGCTGCACCGTCGAAGGCTTCCCAGAACAGGCTGTTCCACAGCCCGATGGCCTGGTAGTCGGCGACGGAATGCGCCACGTGCGGCTCGATGTTTTGCTCGTTCGCCGGCGAGATCGCGACGTAGGGATCGTCGAGTAGAGACGCCGTGCGGACGTGCCCGTCGGTCCAGTTGTCGAGCATCCTGACCGCGTGCTCTGCCCATCCGGCCGGGTCTAGTTCGCGCCAGTTGGGGTGATAGAGCCGAACGTGGATCAGGCGTCGCGGCGCCGGGTCGATCTCCTGCTCGTCGAAGCCGTAGCGGAGCTTGCCGTACCAGAAGCGGTTCTCGACGTCGCCCCATTGGTCTGCAACTTCGTCCCTTGCGAACATCAGATGGTGGAGGATCGTGACGGCGCCCTCTGGCCTCGCGACGCGGATCGCCTGTTCAACGTCCCAGTGGCGCGAGTTTGAGATGTGGATCCCGTTGACGACTCTCATGCGGCCCCCTCGTATTTGCGCTCGTAGTCCGGACATTCCCAGACCGGAAGCACTAGTCCCTGTGCCAGACAGACGGCGTAGACCAGGTTCGCGATCGGGCAGTTGCCCTCGGGCATTCCAGGGTTGAACTTCGAGCATGTACCGCAAAGGCAGTGCTCCCGGTGCCTACCCTTCAGGCCGCGCCGCACCGCCACGTTGTTGCCGTGGTGCTCATAGCGAACGAAGTCGCTATCGATGTAGGACAAGGTAGGGTCGGTCGCGGTGCCCATCAGTTACTCCTCAGCTCCGGCGGCACTCCGACGCTGAAGTGCCCCACGTAGTCTCGTTCGGGGTGGTACAGGTAGCACTCGGCGGCGCGTTTGTGCTTGTAGCCCTTCTCGGCATGCCATTGGTCCCGAGCCACTAGACTCGGCATCACGCGCACGCGGACGCCATGGTCCTCGTCGACCGAGACGTACTTGACCTCTCGCTTGCGATGGGTGTGAGCCGTCCACCATTCGTGATGACTCGTCTCCGCCCAGAGCTCCGGCACGTCGGTGGCCATGATGACCGCCAGGTCTTTCTCCGGTGCCTCGTCGCCGTGAGCTAGCCCGATCAGCGTGTTGCAGTAGCGGAAGTACCGATGCGGTGTCGGCTCGTTGCGGATGGTCACGGCTTCGTCGGCGTGGAACCAGCACCACACTGAGTGCCCGAGGGTGAACATCGAGTCCTTGTCGTGGTTGCCCGGCACGACGACGACTTCGGTCGGCGCGATCATCCGCAGGCGCTCGATGACTCGCACCAGGGCCCAGAATGCCCGCAAGTACATCTTCTGCCGCCGCGTGTCCACGTCGAGGCTCGTGCCCTTGGTCGTGGCACCTCCGGCTCCCTCGATCGTCTGGTCTGCGTGCAGCCAGTCGTTTCCGGCGACGAATAGGATCTTCTCGACCTCGAAGCGCGTGACGTAGCTCAAGAGCTGCTCCAGCGCGTGGTCGAGGATTCGATCTGCAAGGTCGATGTCGTAGTCGTCGCCCGTCTCCTCGCCCCACGCCAGCAGGCCAAAATGGTGGTCGGCAATGCTCAGCGCCAGTAGATGCGGGTCGGAGACCTTCGGGTACTTCGGCTTGCGGTAGTTCGGCGCGTGGTTCTTCAGGTCGTCCAGGAGGCCGGCCACGATGGCCTTCGCGTCGACCAGCGGCTGCAGCGGCCTCAGCCACGCTTTCACCTGCCACAGCGGCTCGACGATGATCTCGCCGTCTACGTTGGCCCCGACTTCCCACTTGTTGAGCACATGTCGGTATACCTCCCATCGCTCCAGGTCGACCTCGCAGACCTCGAGCAAGTGGTCGAGCGTGCGGATACGGTTGCTCCGCCGCGCCTCCAGGATGCGGCCCTGCTCGCTCGCGCTGTCGGTGACTTGCTCTCGTGGGCCGTCGGTGACAGCGGGGTCTTCCTCTTCCCGCTCGCCAGCGACCTCGACTCGCTTCTGCGAGCGCCGATAGACGGCAACGCGCGTCGCTGTTGCCGACTTGCCGAACTTCGCGCCTACCTCTTTCCACGTCAGTCCCTTGGCTTTGAGTGCTTCCGCCCGGTCGAGCAGTGCGTCCGTCCATACCTCCGGTCCGACGCTCATCTCCGCACCTTGGGTTACGGGTTAGCCTACTGACAAGGAGAATCGTCGCTACGGGCCGAATCCGTTGACCAGCAGGTTCACTGCGAACAGGAGCGCAGATGTCGCCAGCGCCACCAGGATCCCGGTGAGCTTCTGGTTCATGGCCTCCACACAGTCACGCATTTCCTTCATCTCGGACTCCAGATGGGTCACACGCACGTCGAGCTTGGCGACCGTCACCCGGTTGTTGTTGTCATCCGTCATGCGCGCAGCCCTCCGTCTTGGGCCGGATTGCCCCTACGTGTCTTGATAGATGCCGTACAGCAGCTTGAAGATGAGCAATGCGACCACGAGGCTCGCTGCCACCACGCCGACGATGATCCCGATTGTGAGTGCCGTCATGACTTCACCTCCGCAAAGCTCTTCGTGCCGCTCACGCAGCCGAGCAGTCGTCGCAGTTGGGCGGAATGGCTTGCCTCACGCTCGCACGGTAGCTCGCCGGGGAATCGCTCGCATTCTTCCATGTCGTCGGCCAGCGCCATTAGGAGGCGGAATAGTTCCCCGGTCATCGCGCCGTCAGGAAAGGCGGTGTAGCGTTCAAGCACCTCGCCCAACTCATCCCTTGCCATCACCGAGTGCTTGGGCATGTGCGCCGGGTGCAACCACTCGTCCGCCCAGTGCCGTATCTCGTCTAGTAGGGTCGGCCTATACTTGCTCGTATCAAACACCACCACCTCAACCACATCTCACCTCCTGATCAGCCATCGAATCGTCCAGATGTTCGCCGCCGTGATTGCCGCGAACGCGAGTGCCACCGTCAGGAGTGCGAACCAGTCGCTCATCGCCCCAATAGCCTCCCGGCCAACATGGCTAGGGATGCATCCGTCAGCCCGAAGCCCCGCTGATCCCACGGATCTCCCGATTGATCTGCGCGGTAGATGATCGCCAGCGGGATGTCCTCCGCCTCAAGCACGTCCAGCATGTTGCCAAGAACGGCATGTTGTTGCGGCGAGTTGTCCCCGAACTCCGTCACCCAGATCGGCACCGAGCTCGGCAAGTACTTGTGGACCAGCTTGCGGAACTCCTGCAGCTTGCTTGCGTCCGACGCCCAGCCGCCCGCGTGGTACAGGTGCACTGCCGCCGCGTCCAAGCACTCGCCGTTGCGTGTGCCTGGACACTGGTAGCCCGAGAGCGCCCTGAAGTAGCGATCGGCCCACCAGTATTGGGCGGTGGTCTCGAAGGTGAGGCCCGGAGCCGATACAATCAGAGCTGGCGTATTGGCCACTCGCTGCCTAGCGTCGGTGATCTCGCTGCGCGTACCGGCCAGCGGGTCTACACCTGATGTAGCCTCGCGGACTGCCGTGTAGACCGCCGCCTGCCGGTAGGCGAAGAACTCCGGCCCCTGAGCACACTGGTCCGGCTCGTTGTCGGCCCGCATCGCAATCAGCCGCGGGCCGAAGGTGCGAGCCAGGTGCGCCACCTCTTGCGCATACTGCGCTGAGCTGCCGGGGTAGCAGGTGCCGTAAGTGGCGAGGGAGGCAACGAGCCCGGCGGCCTCGGCCTTGGAGATCTCCCCGTTGGCCCAGGCGTCGACGTTCTTGCCCGGCTCCTGCTGCACCCTTACGTCGGCGAGCTCGATGCCCGCCGCCGGGACTCTCTCCCACGAGGATGCGGGCTCGTTGCCAAGCCACCGCGCCCCCACGAGGATCGGGCAGTAGACTGGCCGCGTTGGTACAGCCGTGGGCAGAATTGTCGGACGAGGTGTGACTTCCGTGCCGTGGGCTGTTGGCGTCGGCACTAGATCCGGCGTTCGTGTTAGTGTTTGCGACGGTATTACACTAGGCGGCGGCGTCATCGTGGCGCAGACTGTCACTTCCCAGCACACCTCGCCGGGGGCGCACTCTGCCTCACTGTCCGCGCCAATGGCGACGGCCAGCAGCCACGCCAGGACGAACGCCAGCAGGAACGCCAGGAGCCAGCGCTTCATGGCAGGTATCCCGCGAAGCCGAACGGTGCCTCGTCGCCCCAGTCGTCACCGTCGTAGTCGTCCGTGTAGGGGTCCGGCGCCCCGACGGCGCCCGTGAACTCCGGCGAGTCGGCCATGACGTGTACCGTCCGATCCGGCTCATACGACACGGCGCGCATCACGAGATAGATGCTCGCCGGAATGGCCGCGATAGCCGACACGAGAACGCAGGCCGTGGGGCGGTCCATCAGCTCATCAGCCAGTCGAGCACAGCGCTGGCCAAGCGAATCGTGACCAGTGCAGCCACGACTAGCGGGACCAGCGTCAATCGTGCTATTGTCGCCATGCGGACCTCCTACGGTCTGCTCTGAGCGGGGGCAATCCTGTCCAGGGGCCGCCCCCGCTCACCCTACGTCTCTCTACCGGATATGTCGGCAACCAACGCCAGGACTCTGGCCTTCCCTTGCGTGCAATCACCCGGCACCAACA
>Ga0180433_10000888_pt1 | contig 50916 bp, 44 predicted proteins | sample SS_ome_8_FD_132980 | JGI IMG/M metagenome (GOLD analysis project Ga0180433, IMG submission 132980) | Hypersaline lake sediment archaeal communities from the Salton Sea, California, USA - SS_1_D_1 metaG | ecosystem: Environmental > Aquatic > Non-marine Saline and Alkaline > Hypersaline >...
TCTCGTTTATCCACGACGACTCGCGCAAAAGCGCGCCCCGTGCCTACTGGACATCCCTGAGTTGGGATGATGAATTGTGCTTTAGTAGACTAAGCTAATTTACAGCAGTATACGGGCACAACCAACTGTGCTCGCCGAGCGCACTAAAGCTTACAATAATTCTTACAAAGCTTTTAAACAACAACAAAAACATTTAGAAAAAGTTAAGAGTGAGAATCCAAGTGCTGAATTTGAAAGTGGATTCAAACATCAAGCGAATAATCTCAAAGGCTTTGATAAGGGTCTAAGTAGAAAGTCTAAAATTGAAAAACCGTACCAAAAATATTTAAGCAAGGTTGTGTCTCGTGAGGCTAAAGCTGAAAAAGCCTTTGCAGAAGTGAATGACTTATTGGGTAAACGAGATGCACTCACAACTAAACAAAATGAATTGGCTGTCCAAAAGTCTGGTTTACAAACTACGCTCGGGACTCTCAAAAACACGAGGAAAAATACACATAGCCACAGAAGAAAAAAACTCTTTAACAGTAAAATAAAAGAAACAGAGAAAAAAATAAAATCCCTCGATAAAGAAATCACAAAAAATCAAGAAAAGCTCAACCCTATACAGGCAAAACTCGAAGATGCTATTGATGAAGCTAAGGACTTAAGAAAGTTTGCGAAAGAATCAAGAGAAGCGCTTGAAAAACTAAAAGAAAATGCCGAAGCTAAACAGGAAGCGAAAAAATATGGTAGAAAAATCAAACAAAAAGATTTGCCCAATCCTGAAGTTAAATCCTTTCCGGACCCCATCGGCCGAACCGCGGTAGGTAAAGGATTGAAAGCTACCGCCGAAGTTCACAAGGAAGTCGCGACAAAAGCACCTCGTCTCCTTGCAGGCAGTGCTGCGAAAGAATTCACACGCTTAAGACGAGCTCGCGCACGAGGGAAGTTTCATCGCACCCTCGCTAAAGATGTCTTACTTCTGCATGGTAAGATGACAGTCGCTGTCGTCAAAGCATTCGGCTCACTCGCCCTCGACGGTGCCATCAAGGGCTTCGAGTTACAAGGCAAAGCCATAGGTGCGGGCATCGACTTGGCTACCAAAGGTGGTAAAGCTGCTCATAAGAGTTTTTTGGAGGCTGGCACCCCGAAGGAATCGCGCGAGAATGTACATACGTTTCCTCCGGGATTGAAAGCGCGCGGGCGAAAACGGGCAGACTCAGAGCCGGATAATGTAGCCGACCAAGAGCAAGAGCAAGAGCGGGGTCCAGCACCACGACCTGGCCCACCTGGAGGCGGCGGCCAGTAATCACCCATCTGTCGACCCTGCGCTCCATTGTCATCCCTGCGGCACACGTCATCCCTGCGGCACACGTCATCCCTGCGGCACGTCGTCATCCCTGCAACACGTCGTCATCCCTGCGGCACGTCGTCATCCCTGCGGCACGTCGTCATCCCTGCGGCACGTCGTCATCCCTGCGCAAGCAGGGATCTCAATCACAAACATCGTGCACGTAATGCAAAGACTCTTGCCAAGGCTTCTTGGTTGAGATCCCTGCTTGCGCAGGGATGACGTGTCATGCAGGGATGACGATGGAGTGCAGGGATGACAACGTGGTGCAAGGATGACGTGTGCCGCAGGATGATACGAATATAAAAGAGTGGCTGCCAAACACAAAAATGCCGAAAATAGCCAATTACTTTTCTTGACCAGAAACAGTTTTTTTCTTCTGTGAACTATTGTTTCTCTAAGCGATATAAGGTATAGTTCTTGTCCGTTGTAGGATTGTGCAAACACAATCCACCGAGGCGATATTGATCAGTGGAACGATCGCTAAATGACAGTTTGCAGTAGTGCAATTTGCCTTAAGCATCATCACCCTCTCTAAGTGACCATATCGTCTACTAGGTAGTGGGAGATGTGTCAATGAAACTTAAATTGTTAAATGACATGATGATTTATGTCAAAGTAGTTGAACAGGGAAGTTTCACTGGTGCGGCTAACGCATTGGATATTTCCAAATCGGTAGTCAGCAAACACGTTGCTCGTTTAGAGAAAACGCTAGAAGCTCAACTGCTCAAACGTAGCACCCGTAATCTTTCTATGACCGACGCTGGCCGCGCACTGTTTGAGCGTTGCATGAGCATCAGTCGCGATATCGAAGAAGCCGAACTCGCTGTCAGCTACACACACCAAGAGCCGACAGGAACATTGCGCATAAGTGCACCATTCAGCTTCGGCCACTTACACCTCTCGGCCGCGATTTCAGATTTCTTAGAATTACACCCTAAACTTAAAGTCCATATCGAACTCGGCATGCCGGAAATTGATATGATTGCGCAAGGTGTTGATCTCGCCATTCGCATCGGCGAACAACCCGATTCGACACTCATCGCTAGACGCTTAAGTATGCGCCCAATGCGTGTTTGTGCCTCACCCGACTATTTAGAAAAACACGGCACACCGAAACATCCGAACGAGCTTGCAGAACATCACTGCTTACTCTACCAAGGCTCACCAACAGGTAACGAATGGCACTTTCAACATAACGATGAACTCATTCGTATTCCTATTCGTGCGCGTTTTAGCTCAAACAGTAGCCAAGCGTTGGAAAAAGCTGCGGTCTCGGGGTTAGGTATTGTGATGTTACCGGGTTATATGATGACGCAAGATATTAAAAACGGCAGACTCATAAGCTTGCTGCAAGAATATTGCCCTGCAACAATCGGTATTTTCGCAGTTTACCCACACACGCGACATCTCGCACCTAAGGTAAGAAGTTTTATCGACTTCCTCCAAGATCGTTTCTCAGAAGACGAGTATTGGTATAACCCTGACGAGTAAGCTAAAGCGCGTGTTGCAAGCCGACAACAAGCTTATCGAATTCAGTAGCCTTGTGGCAGGCAAGTCTTATCCCGCCTGCAAAACAACTGCGGTCGATACTCGCGTGACGGATTTGTAACGTTTCACCCTCGTTACCAAACACAACCGTCTGTTCGGCCAACACACCGGGTAAGCGCACTGCGTGGATAGGTACATCTTCAAGCATTGCACCACGCGCACCTGTAATACTCTCGCGCCCCTTAACAACATCAATCGCGTCAGTTCGTGCAGCAGCAATACGTTCGGCCGTGCTGATCGCAGTGCCCGATGGTGAATCTTGTTTTTTATCGTGATGCATCTCGATAATTTCAGCGCGCGGTAAATACTTAGCGACTTGTTCACTAAGCTCCATCATCAAAACCGCGCCTAACGAAAAGTTAGGCACGATGATGCCACCGATACCATTTGCATCAGCAAGCGCTTGTAACTCACGAATTTGTTCAGGCAAAAGGCCACTCGTACCAATAACAGGTCTGACATTCGCATCAATAATCGTTTTCGTATTTGCAAAGACAGCGTCTGCGATCGTTAAGTCTAAAACGACATCAGGCTTAACATCGTTGATAAGCGCTTTGAGATCCGTTTGCCGTGTGCCTTCTGCAACACATGTTAACGTATCATCATCGTTTATCGCTTGTAACGCCGTTTGACCCATGCGTCCATTCGCACCATTGACGAGTACAGAAATCATTACTGTTCGCTCCCAAACATTAATTTTGCGGCATTCATTATTAATTGTAATCCCGCATTATCGTGTAACGACAAAATCGACTCGGGGTGAAACTGCACAGCCCAGTGCGGTTTTGACTTATGACTTAACGCCATAATAATACCATCATCACTGTGCGCTGACACCTGTAAGTCACCCGGTAATGATGAAGCATCAGCGTATAGCGAGTGGTAGCGACCTACTTGCATCGGTTGTTCTATACCCGCAAACAGAGGATGTGCATTATGAATAACGGGATCCATTTTACCATGCACTGGATAATCGAGCTGCTTCAACGTACCACCGTGGTATTCAACAAGTGCTTGTAAGCCCAAACACACGCCAAAGATAGGCAAGTTCATACGATCAATAATAGCTAAGGTATCAATAGTATCGAAATCTCGTGGGCAGCCAGGACCAGGTGACATGACAACGCCATCGGGCTTAAATTTTTCAATATCTTCAAGGGCAAAACCCGTGCGCCACGTTTCAACCTCAGCGCCTGTTTGTCGCCAATAGTTCGCAAGTGTATGCACAAACGAATCTTGGTGGTCGATAAGAAGAATTCGTTTGCTTTTTGCAGGTGTTGGCCAAACATGTGCAGGCTTCTCATTGTTATCGGCTCTGCGTATCGCATCGAGCATAGCCGAAGCCTTAAGACACGTTTCTTCTTCCTCATCTTCTGGAATCGAATCAGCAAGTAACGTTGCACCAACACGCACACTAGCTTTGCCATCTTTCACGTGGATTGTGCGAATCGTTAGGCCGGTGTTCATATCACCATTCATACCTAACCAACCGACAGCACCACCATACCAAGCTCGCGGCGAGCGCTCATTATCTTCAACAAATTGCATCGCCCACAACTTCGGTGCACCCGTTACCGTCACAACCCAGGCGTGGCTTAAGAATGCATCGATAGCATCATAGCCTTCACGCAAGCGCCCTTCGACATGATCCACTGTATGGATAACACGCGCGTACATTTCGATTTGTCGACGGCCAATGACTCGCACACTGCCAGGCTCGCAGATACGTGACTTATCATTACGATCAACATCGGTACACATACTTAACTCAGATTCATCTTTCTTCGAGTTGAGTAATTGTTGAATATGTTTCGCATCTTCGATCGCATCACGCCCACGCTTAATCGTACCAGAGATAGGACACGTCTCAACACGCCGACCTTGTACACAAACAAACATTTCAGGTGACGCGCCAACAAGATATTCTTGTTCCCCAAGATTAATTAAAAAACCATAGGGCGCTGGATTACGCTTACGCAATCTTAAAAAGAGTTCGCTCGGTGTTGAGCCACAAGGATCTGTAAACTTTTGGCTGAGCACAACTTCAAATAAATCACCGCGAAAGAACTTTTCTTTGGCTTTAACAACCGCCTTCGCAAACTCACCTACTTTATGATCACGGATAGGTTCAACATCGGGTGATAACACAGGCGCTTCTTCTACGCCTGTACGCTCTAGTTGAACAGTCGATTTATGTTGCCACATAAAGTCATATTGAATTGCTTCGGCTACTTCTTTACGGTGATCGACTCGAATAATACTGTCAGGAAAATACAATACACAATCGCGACTATCATCTGCGCGCGACATTACTTGCTTTAATTGTTCGAATTGAAAAACCAGATCGTAACCAAACGCACCATATAAACCCAATACACTATCTTCATCAGTGCCAAACGCATCATATATCGCACGGATCACTGAAAAAATAGAAGGCTGTTTACTTCTATCTTCTTCACGAAAAACTTTTTCACGTTTCTTAATCAGTCCATGGAGTGATGTTTCATTGGCTTGCTCGATATCAATTGATTCATTTTCTTCAAGGAACGTTTTTACAAACGCAAGCAACAATTCTCCGCGAGGATTTAATGCGATAAGATCAAATTGCAAACCACGTGCCGTAAGCACTAAGGGTGGATTCACAAAACCGATATCCCAACGTGTGTAACGACCCGGATATTCAAAGCTTGAAGAAAATAAGCCGCCACGTTTAGTGTCGAGCGCAGCAGCAAGATCGGTCATTGCAACCGTGTAGTCGACACGCTTTAGCGAGCGTGAAATCTGCATGCCCCCTCGTGTCTCAAATGATAGTTCGCCCATAAAAAACCTCTTTAGACTGGCTTGTAAAAGACTGTTAGAATGTTTCTACGCAAGTGAGCCACGTGTATCAAATATTATGCTACTAACCCTGATGTATCATCGTATAAGCAACACTCGCTATGCCGATGATTTACAACAATTTAAGCGGCATATCGCTAAGCTTAAAGAAGAATACCCTATCATACGCCCTGGTGAAATGCCAGCTGGGCGCGATGCAGTGTGCTTAACGTTCGATGACGCCTACGTTGATTTTTACAACGATGTATTTCCCATTTTAAAAACGCTAAACATCCCGGCGACACTCGCTGTGCCCGTAAAATATATTTTACAGACGACTGATGTGCCAATGGCAACACGACTCGCGGTCTCGCCTGATAACGCAATGGACGATGAGGTATGGCCCAAGCTCGCACCTTTTTGTACTTGGGATGAGATCAGGACAATGGTCGACAGTGGTTTAGTTACAATCGCTAACCACACCTATAGCCACGCGAATCTAACCCACGACTTCGATTTCGAGAAAGAAATCATCAAATCCAATGCCATCTTAGAACAACAGACAGGCTCTTCTGTTACAACCTTTGTCTATCCTTACGGTAAGATGACTCGCGCGCTACAAAAACGTCTACGCAAACACTTCACTTACATCATGCGCATAGGCAGCGCTATCAATCATCGCTTTGGCACCCTCTGGGGTAGTATCTACCGCATCGACGCCGAACACGTCTGGCCGAGCGGAGACGTACCAACAGCTTTACAACTCAGTAAATGGCGACGAAAATACTACTGGAACTTATTACGGATGAAATAACTATGAACATGGATGCGAGTGTGGCCAAAGCTGATTCACAAGCCTGGTGGGTTATTCTCGGTGGCGCTGCATTTTTTTGCTACGAATTCATTCAAATGCAATTCTTTAACGCGACTTCTGAACCGTTATTAAACCACTTTACCTTGAATGCAAGCGAACTAGGTTTATTATCAGCCACCTATTTCTACGCAGATCTCATACTCCTTATACCAGCAGGTTATATACTTGACCATTACTCGGTTAAACGCGTTTTAATTTTGTCGATGGTCGCCTGCCTCATCGGCAATACCGGTTTCGCGTTAACCGATAGTGTCTGGCTCGCGGGCTTTTTTCGTGCGCTGACAGGTGGTGCCAACGCGTTTGCCTTTCTCGGTTGCATGGTGCTCGCCACACGCTGGTTTCCTGCAAAACAATTAGGTCTTGCGACAAGTGTTTTCATCACCATCGCATTTGCTGGTGGCATGATGGCACAAACACCTTTTGCCCTACTCGCAAATGAGGTAGGTTGGCAACAAGCGCTTATCTATAATAGCTACCTTGGGATCGCTATCCTTATCTTCATGGGTTTATCGATTCAAGACTATCCCGCTAACTACTGTATACCCGCAAAAGCACAAACCTCATTTAAGCGCATGTGGCAACAACTAAAAGCTGTGTCAAAAAATATTGAAAACAGTTTATGTGGCTTATTTATAGCCCTTCTCAATTTCCCGATCATGGTGATAAGCGCCCTGTGGGGCTCTCTTTACTTAACGACAGTACACTTTATGTCACTCACTGAAGCGACGTGGATAAGTAGCTTAATCTTACTTGGCAGTGTCTTTGGTGGACCATTTGCAGGATGGATATCTGATTATATAGGTACACGACGCAAGCCCATGCTTATCCTAACGTCACTGTCATTGATCATTGCCGTATTCTTACTGCTAGACCACCCTTTATCACTCACTACCTTATATATCTTATTCTTCGCCCTTGGCTTTTTTACCAGCGGACAAGTTATAGGCTACCCAGCACTTGCCGAACGCAATCCTGAAAACCTGATCGGGATGGCCACCGGTTTCGCGTCACTGTTCATCATCGGTGGCGGTGCTTTGTTCCAACCATTCTTCGGTTGGCTACTCGATTGGCAGGGTCATTCCACGTACTCAATCATTGATTTTAATCGTGCCATGTTATCACTACCCATAGCACTCGCAATTGCGATGTTATGTGCTTATCTATTAAAAGAGAGGTTTCAATATGAGTGAACAATCGACTTTGGTTGATATCCCCAACCCTCACCAGGCATTCATGCAACTCAAAGAAACGTTGGCTTTGAATATCGTCGGCCAAGAAAAATTGTTAACGCGTCTTTTGGTAGCGCTACTTGCAGATGGTCACCTACTCGTCGAAGGCGCACCGGGGCTTGCTAAAACGCGCGCGATTAAATGTCTCGCGGAAGGGATCACAGCAAGCTTTCACCGTATCCAATTCACACCCGACTTATTACCAGGTGACATTACTGGTAACGATATCTTTAGGCCTCAAACGAGCGAATTTGTTTTTCAGCCAGGTCCTATCTTCCATAATTTAGTCTTGGCCGATGAAATTAATCGTGCACCTGCCAAAGTACAATCGGCCTTACTCGAAGCGATGGCGGAAAGACAAGTCACCATAGGTCAAAAAACCTACCCTTGTCCGGACTTATTTTTAGTTATGGCTACACAGAACCCTCTTGAACAAGAAGGGACGTACCCGCTACCCGAAGCACAACTCGATCGTTTCTTGTTACACGTTACAATTGATTATCCTGATCGTGAGGCAGAACGAAAGATCTTATACCTTGCGCGTAACGAGGCTAAACGTGAACTTCATACAAGTGATATGCAGCCCGTGCTTAACCCTGCCCTCATCTCTCAAGCGAGACATTTAATTAGTGAAGTTCATTTATCAGAAGCGCTCGAAGATTATTGTCTCGAACTTATTTTGGCAACACGCGAACCTAAGCGCTACAGCGATGAATGGGCGAGCCTCATCCGCTATGGCGCAAGTCCACGTGCAACCATCGCGCTCGATTGCGTCGCGCGTTGCCACGCCTGGTTAGAAGGCCGCGATTTTGTCGAGCCGCAAGATATTCAAACAATGGTCCACGATGTATTACGTCACCGTCTAGTCTTACATTACTCCGCTATCGCGCGTGAAATTACGACAGACAATGTTATCGATCAGTTACTCGATTTTGTACCGGTGCCATGATTGTATCGCAAGATTTAACATTACAAGACTTACTCGCGTGGCAAAGTCGCGCGCGCGGCATTATCGCCCCCACTATCAAATCACGCACACTTGCCAAACAAGGTGTGCACAGTGCTCTTAGCTTTGGTCGTGGTATTGAATTTGCTGAATGTCGCCACTATCACCCTGGCGATGATATACGTCACATCGATTGGCGTGTAACTGCACGCAGTACGAAAGTACATACTAAAACATATCACAGCGAACAAGATTGTAGCGTTTGGCTTGTTACTGACTTGAGCCCATCGATGCGTTTTGCAACCCGCAACGCATTTAAATCGGTTATCGCTGCACACCTTGCCGCATTACACGGCTGGCTCGCCTTGAATCAACACGACAGGACAGGTGGCATCGTTTTCAATCATTACAATGCTGTATTTTGTCCTGCCCGTAGTCGCAAGCAAGGTTTACTTCCTTATTTAAACGCACTTGTCGATTTCGCGATTGATACACATGATGCCGAATGTTCGTATACGTTAAATGATGCATTAAACGAATTGAGTCCCTATGTGCAGACAGGCCACGCAATAGTTATCATCAGCGACTTTTATAAACTCGAGCAGGTTGCACAAACACTGTTGAACTTAAGACAAATCGCTGATATTTCACTGTGGTGTGTGCGTGATCCCATCGAGTGTGCGGTACCACCTCCAGGCCAGTACCCTATCTGCGACGATACACAAGCGTTTATATTAGATTTAACAGGGATTACAAACCGCAAGACCTATCAAGCGATGATCGATGAGAAGAACGCAGCACTCGCGACACTTTGTGAGACATGTGCCTTGCAACCACATTATGCATCGACTGATGAGCCTCCCTGGCAATGGACACTATCGACATTGGGTGATGTACCATGAACGATCCATTAGCAAACCTTAGAGATATACATTTACCAAGTGCCATTGGCTGGTGGCCACTCGCGCCCGGTTGGTGGCTAGTTATCGCAGGCGTCCTATTGTTTACGTTATTACTCACTTTCTATTTGTGGAAACGCTATTGGAGCTCGCGCCAGATAGCACTTCGTCATTTAAACACGATTGAAACAACTATCGCGACACAATCATCAAACGTCATCTTGTGGCACCTCGCTGTTCTCATCAAGCGCTTAGTCTTAGCCTATGCACCGCGCAAAGAAGTCGCGAAATTACATGGACAAGCGTGGATACACTATTGCAACCAAATGAGCAAACATGCGCTGAATGACAGTACCACCATACTCCTTACTGAGAAACTGTATCAAACCGAATGTAAGTCCGAAATAAAACCTTGCATTCAAAATATCCGGGCTTGGATCAAGGGGATAACAAAACCATGATACGATTTGCAAATCTATGGGCACTCTTGTTATTACCGCTACCACTTTTAATTTATATACTCATGCCCGCGCGTAAGATGCAACAAGCCATGGCCGTTAAGGTTCCTTTCTTCAACGTCTTGCCACAAAAAATTGTAAGCCAGAGTGAGCACTCACGCGCAAGGAACTTTGCCTATTGGCTTATCTGGATATTATTAGTTGCAAGCGCTTGCAAACCTGAATTGATAGGCCCACCTATCGAAACTCCTGAGGTTGGACGTAATTTAATGATCGCAGTCGACATCTCAGGTAGTATGCGTATACCCGATATGGTAAAAACAAATAAAACCATTACACGCTTAAGTGCTGTCAAACAAGTAGCAAAGAAGTTCGTTGAAGCACGCAAAGGTGATCGCTTAGGCCTTATTGTGTTTGCAACAAAAGCGTATGTATACACCCCTCTTACTTTTGACCACCGCACCGTGATGGATAGACTAGATGATGCAACGATTGGGCTCGCTGGCCAGCAGACCGCTTTGGGCGATGCTATCGGACTTGGGATAAAACGACTCGTACACTATCCAGCAAAAAATCGCGTACTTATCGCCTTAACAGATGGCGCTAGCAACGCAGGTAGCGTCAAGCCTCTAGAGGCAGCAAGACTCGCAGAAAAAAATCACATCAAGATCTACACGATAGGTATCGGTAGCAAGAGCTTTAAGCAGCGTGACTACTTTGGCAACATCATTAAAAACCCTTCACTACAGTTAGACGAACAGACTCTAAAATCGATAGCCCAGACAACGCAGGGACAATATTTTAGAGCCACCGATGCCATCGAGCTTAGAAAAATCTATGAACGCATCGATGAACTCGAACCTGTCACCCAAGAAAAACAAGTGGTAAGTGTTGCAAAATCACTTTTCTACGTCCCGCTTTTATTCGCGTTACTCATAAGCTTTATCTTGTGGTTTAATGTTATTCGACCTTGGCAAGGCATGACGGAGGTAGAATTGTAAATGCACTGGATCAGGCCTTATTTTCTCATATTGCTAATCCCGGCTTTACTTTTGCTGTTAGCAAATATTTGGCGCAAGTCGTCTGCAAACACATGGGCTAACATTTGTGACGCACACTTACTACCACGCATTACAGTACGCCTCGGTGATACGTCTAGCCAATTACACGTCTTATGGCTTGCGCTCATTTGGACTATTGCGATCATTGCTCTTGCTGGCCCGAGCTTCCATAAAGTTGAGTTACCGTTTTATAAAAATTCACACCCGGTTGTTATTTTAATGGACCTATCAGCAAACATGTTAGCAACTGATGTTAAACCGAATCGCTTAAAACGTGCTCGCTATAAACTACGCGACTTATTACAAGCACTGCCCAATCATCCGGTTGCGCTAGTTGCCTTCGCGGGAGAACCATTTCTAGCCGCACCACTTACTACAGATAGTCGAACGATCCAAAATCTATTACCGAGCTTAAAGCCGAGCATCATGCCCGAAGCGGGTCATAACACGGCAATGGCACTAGCCTTTGCACGCCAACTCTTATCTGAAGCGGGCAAGAAAGAAGGTTCAGTCATCTTACTCACCAGCGGGAGTGATGCGAGTGATGCCATAACCAGGGCAGCTATGCTTAAGAGTCAAGGCTACAAGCTACACGTACTCGGCATAGGCACACAGGAAGGGAGCCCTATCAAAACCGCATACGGCTTTGCAAAGAATGATGCGGGACAAATCATTGTAACGAAACTCGATGAGAGTCGTCTAAAAGGTATCGCACAAGCTGGCGATGGCACTTACCGGACATATACTGCTGATAATAGCGATATAGAATCGATCTTAAGTCTTATTGATACCGAAGCAACATATATCGCAGACCAACACACCCGCCAGACTGTGTTTTGGGACGATGCAGGCTATTATGGTGTTTTTGTTATTATGTTATTGCTCTTACCCATCTTCAGAAGAACACGTATGACGAGAAAACCATCATGATCCTTATACTGTTTCTATGTATGCTAGTAAGCCAAGCAACGTTTGCAAATGGCACATGGTGGCAAACAGCTGATCAGAAAGGTGCTACATTATTAAAAGAAGGTCACACACTTGAAGCAAGTAAAACGTTTGAAAATAAACGGTGGCAGGCAAGCGCGCTTTATCGTGCCGGGCAATATAAAGAAGCTGCAAACTCTTTTGCACAGTTTAAAGATGTTGATGCCTACTATAACCTCGGCAACTCCCTTGCCAAGCAGCATCAATACAAAAAAGCTATCAAAGCCTATGATAAGACACTTGCACTAAATCCTAACCATGCTGATGCTAAATACAACCGTGACTTATTAAAGAAACTGCTAGAAGATAATAAAAACAAAGATCAGAACAAACAAGATAAGCAAGATAAACAAAAGAACAAAGACAAAGACAAAAAAGATAATAAAGATCCCTCAAAGCAACAAGATAAAAATAACAATAATGGCCAAGACAAAGATAAGCAGCCACAAACACCTAAAGACAATAAAACCGATAATAAGCCTGGCAATCAACCTAACAATCTAAACGGTGATAAAGACAAGCAATCTCAGCAGAAAAAAGCTGATGATGGCAAGGCCAGCGAGAAAAAATCCCAAGGCAAGCCCCAAGATGCAACATCATCAAATGATCCTGGACAAAAAAGTAAAGGCCATGCTAAACCTCATACCGCGCCACAACCAAGTGGACAGAGTAAACTCAGCAAGGCCGATAAACAGTGGTTAAATAAAATTCCTGATAATCCTGGCGAATTACTACGCCAAAAATTTCTTCGCGATTATTGGCGTAGACACGCGAGATGACGGAGGAGCAAATAATGATCCGTAACAAAATTTGGCTACATTCACTACTCTTAAATTTCTTACTTATATGTAGCACTGCATACGCAATGACAACCACAGTTGACAAAACAACAGTTGAGCTAGGTGATACTATTCGTGTCACTTACACACTAGAAGCTAACAAGGCCAAACCTAACCTTGAGCCCCTAAACCGTGATTTTACTATTCAAGGTAGCGAACGTAGCCAAGAACTATCTGTCATTGACGGCAAAATCTCCCAACGCATGCGCTGGGTTTTCACCTTAATACCAAAGCGTACGGGTAATCTAACGCTGCCCGCACTCACATTCGGTGATGATACGAGTAAAGGTTATGTTATCTTCGTTAAAAAACGTACCGCACCTTATCCAAGCCAAACTCAGCGTAAAAACTTCATGCTGAAACACTCCGTGAATAAAACAACGCCTTACCAAAACCAACCTATAGGCTATACCGTTCGTTTTTATTACTCAGCACCCATTGCGGATGTGAAATTATTACCACCACAAGCAAAAGGAATCGACATCCGTATTCTCGATCGTGATCGACGCTTCTACGAGAATGTTGATGGCCGTAATTATCATGTTATCGAGCGTCAATACCAAATTATTCCTAAGAAGACGGGTAAGATTACTTTACAAGGCGCAAGACTAACTGGCATTAATCAAGCTCTCGACCCTTTCGCCGTTGCAGCAATGACGCCCGTCGACAAGGTTAAACTCTCAACGAAACCCGTAACCCTACACGTCCAAGCCATACCACAAGCAAGCCTTCACCCCCTACCGCTAGTTGCGAAAAAAGTTAATCTCGAACAGCAATGGTCAACGAATTTAACCGACATTAACGTCGGTGATCCGATTACGCGCACGGTTCAATTGACCGTTGTCAATGCTGATCCAAACCGCATTCCTAATTTAGCGTTTGAATCGTCACCTGGCTTGAATAACTATCCCGATAAACCACAACGTGAACAATTCATGCAAAATGGTGATGAGGTCACACAGATCACTGTAAAGGTTGCCTACATCGCAACTAAACCAGGTCCATTACGTATCGCAAAAACAAATGTCGAGTGGTTTAACACTCAAGAAGGTAGTTGGCAAACAACGACGCTACCCGCTGTTACTTTACATGTCGCAGGTGCAGTACCCGTCAAACCTGACATACCTAAAGCTGAACTCCCTATACAACGAGAAGAAAAGAAAGCTGACACAAACACACTACCACTTAACACAAGCGCATCGCTATGGCAGGCACTTAGTGGTTTGTTTGGGGGACTATGGTTAATCACCCTCGTGTGGGGATTTAGACGCGGACGCAAGACGCACAAAAAGAAAAAAGACTTACCGCCTTTTTACCCTTAAGCGTGGCGCTTTTTACGCGTAGACTTTTTAGCTGTTCTCTTCTTAGGTGTCGACTTCTTAAGTGTCATCTTTACAGGCTCTTTGCGAAGCGTCATGTGCTGCGTGGGTGCCTTTGTCATCGCCTTAGATAGTTTTACTGCTGTTTTCCTAACGACTCTAGCAGGTTTTTTCCTACGCTTACTTTTGACAATTTTGGTAGTCTTCTTAGTTTTCTTGCGTGTAAGCCCTGAGTTAAGCTGCTTAACCGGTGGACGTTTACGATAAGTAAGCCACTTATTAATGCGATATAAGTCATCTTCACATATCTGTCCAGCTGCGCGTTTAAGTGATAGCGTCGCGTTAATATAGACATAGGTATCACTCGCTAAACGACGTTGCACATCATATAAGTTACTTTGAATCGCAAGTACGTCGATAATCGTACGCGTACCGACTTTAAACGCAGCATCCGTACTCTCAAGCGAACTTTGTGTTGAGCGAACCGCTTGTTTATCTGCCTTAACCGTTTCAATACCCGAGATAACATTATTAAAACTTTGCCGTGTATCGCTAACAGCAGCACGATAAGCTGACTCCATCTGCGCAACAGCAACGTTGTATTCCTCACGTGCTTGGCGCACCTGCGACATCACCAAACCACCTTGAAAGACAGGAAAATTCAACTGTACGCCGACAACACCTTCGTTCGCATCGTCCTGACTAAAACCTGCTGTTAACGTGTTACGGTTCTCAATCGAGGCAACAAAATCAAGTGTTGGTAAGTGACCTGCAAAAGCTACTTTAATCTGTTCTTTAGCGGCATCCGCATTAAAACACGCAGCAAGATAAGTATAATTTTGCTGCGTAGCTCTCTCGGTCCAAGCATCGATGTTATTAGGTTTTGGTTTCAACAGTGGAATACTATCTTTCAAGCGCGCAACTTTTCTGTAAAAGATACCCGTGATTTGACGTAAAGATTCGCGCGCGTTATCGATATTGTTACGGGAGGTAATGACATTAGCAATGACACCGTCATAGGAAGCTTGCGCCTCGTAAACAGAAGTAATCGCGTCAAGTCCGACTTTAAAACGCTCTTTAACCTGATCAAGCTGGCGCTCATTGGCTCGTTTCTCGGCCAATGTAAAGCGTAGCGTATCTTTAGCCTCGAGTAGACTAAAATACGCTTCGGAAAGACGAATCATCAAATCTTGTTTTGCAGCACGCAAGGTTGCTTCAGCTGCCTTAACGGCCGCACGTGATTGAGAAATCGTTTTCCAAGTTCCATAATCGAAAATTGGCTGAGTTAGTGACAACCTGTAGTTGTGGCTACCAAATTTTGTTGGTGTGAAAAATACATTGCGTGGTTCTTGGCTAAATTGCTGGGTACCGTTGATACCACCCGTCAAGCCGATGTTCGGTGCAGCATTCGCAACAGCTTGTGAAAAGTTTTCGCGATCCGCGCGGTATTGTGCGACGGCTTCCAAGTAAGTTGGATCATATTTTAGCGCATCATTATACGCTATCATTAAGTCTGCCGTCGCTGAGCAAGCAACACTAGACACCAAGAGTAACAGAAAACCACTAAAGAATTTCATATTATCACCCAGTTTAAAAAATAAAACTTGATGGCGCCTTCGCGTTAATAAGACGTTTCACACAAGTTTCATAGAGCTTTTGTTCTTTGAATTCATTTTGGGACGTACGTATCACACAGACAGCTTCCATCACCGGTGCTTCACCTACGACAGCATATAAGCGACCACCGACATGTAGATGTTGTTTATAAGCATCGGGCAAGTAAGGGAGCGATCCAGTAATAGCGATAGCATCGTAAGGCTCGTGTTGCGGCCAGCCTTTCGCCGCATCGCCGGCAATGATCGTCACATTGTGCAGACCACTTTTTGCAAGCTTTGCTTGCGCTTGTTCACAGAAATCATTATGGATATCGATACTGATAACATGTTCCGCCATCGAGGCTAACAACGCCGTGGTATAACCCGAGCCTGTTCCCACTTCGAGAACTTTATCGCCAGGCTGAACACGTAGGCATTTAAGAATCATCGCCTCATCATACGGCGTTGACATCACCTCATCATGACCCAAGGGAATGGGGCTATCGGAATAGGCCAAGCTTTGATACGCTTGCGGCACAAAGTTTTCACGGGGAAATCGTTGAAATACTGCCAAGAGCTCGTCGTCGACGATGCGGCAGGCGCGCAATTGTTGTTTTATCATATTGCTTTGCGCGGTGTGTAACATGGAAAACACCCTCAAACTAGTCAAAATAAGCTCAAGGGTAAGCGCTTTAGCGTAAAGAAGCAAGTGGAAAAATAGGGACCACTTATAGTGATGCAAAAACCGACTTTACAACACAAACATGTCGAAATTCTGAGCGAGAAGACTGTCTATAAAGGACACTTTGCGGTCACAGCCTACGAGCTACGCCACCAGCAATTTGCAGGTGACATGAGCCCTGTATTGCGCCGCGAAATCTTTCGCACGAGGCCAGCCGCAGGTGTACTCCCATACGACCCAGTACGTGATGAAATTGTGCTCATTGAGCAAATGCGAGCCGGCACCCTCAAAGGTAACGATAGCCCTTGGATCTACGAAGTCATCGCCGGTGTTATCGAAGATAATGACCAAAGCATCGAGGCACGTATTCGACAAGAGGCTCTCGAAGAGGCAAACTTAACACTTGGAAAACTTATACCCATCCATAGTTATTGGGTAAGTCCCGGTTGTAGCGCTGAACGCTACACACTTTTTTGCGGTGAGGTTGATTCGTCAAAGGCAAATGGCGTTCATGGCAACAAGCAAGAAGGCGAAGATATTAAAGTACATGTTTTTCCCCGCCATGATGTGATAGAGGCGCTTAAAAAAGGTATTATCAACAACGGCTCAACGCTTATCGCACTGCAATGGCTGATGTTACAACGCTACGAGGGTGATATCACCCAATTATTTTCTTGAGGTTTACCGATGGCAGAACAATATACGGCAGAAAGTATTGAAGTATTAACAGGACTTGAGCCTGTGCGTAAACGTCCGGGGATGTACACCGATACGACCTCGCCTAATCATATCGGCATCGAAGCCATCGACAACAGTGTCGATGAAGCTATTGCCGGCCATGCAACAAAAATTGACGTTATACATCGAAAAGATGGTTCGCTTAGTGTTATGGACGATGGGCGCGGGATGCCTGTCGACAAACACCCGAAAGAAAAAATTAGTGGTGTTGAAGTTATCATGACGCGTCTACACGCAGGCGGAAAATTCTCACAAAAAAACTATCAATTCTCTGGCGGACTTCATGGTGTTGGCGTCTCTGTCTTAAATGCCTTATCAAAAAAAGTAACTGTCGATATTAAACGTGGTGGTAAAAAATATCATATCGCATTTGCTAATGGTAAAAAAACTTCAAACTTAAAAGTAACGGGCGAAGCAGGTAAACGCGATACGGGCACTCACATTCGTTTTTGGCCCGATGGTAAATATTTTGATTCAGTTAAGTTTAAACTTCCCCGCTTGTGTCACGTCCTACGTGCAAAAGCTGTATTATGTCCTGGCTTAACCGTCACATTTCACGATGAAGTCACTGACAAATCACAAACATGGTGTTACCAAGATGGTTTAACAACATATTTATCAACGGCACTCGCTGACTGTGAAGTTGTTCCCGAGCAACCATTCACGGGTGATTTTGCTGCAGAAACTGAAGCTGTCACCTGGGCTGTCACTTGGTTACCTGAAGGCAGCGAACGAATTACTGAAAGTTACGTTAACCTTATTCCAACGATCCAAGGCGGCACACACACAAATGGCTTACGTAGCGGATTGCTCGATGCTATTCGTGAGTTTTGTGAATTTAGAAATTTACTTCCGCGTGGTTTAAAACTTAATGCTGATGATCTCTTCGAGCCTTGTAACTATGTCTTGTCAGTTAAGATCCAAGATCCGCAGTTCGCAGGACAAACTAAAGAACGTTTGAGTTCGCGACAAACTGCCGCTTTCGTATCAGGTGTTGTCAAAGATGCGTTTAGCCTGTGGCTTAATCAACACGTCGAAGACGGCGAAGCCATTGCAGCCATTGCAATTGGCAATGCGCAAAAACGCCAAAAACAAGCGAAGAAAGTTGCACGAAAAAAAGTAACGACCGGTCCTGCACTGCCAGGCAAACTCGCCGATTGTGTAAGCCAAGATGTCAATGTTAGTGAACTGTTTTTAGTCGAGGGTGACTCAGCCGGTGGCTCAGCTAAACAAGCAAGAGATAAGCACTTCCAAGCGATTATGCCTTTGCGTGGAAAGATTTTAAATACGTGGGAAGTCGATTCAAGCCAAGTCCTTGCCTCCCAAGAAATTCACGACATCGCAGTTGCTATCGGTGTCGACCCGGGAACAAACCAAATCAAAGATCTCCGTTACGGTAAAGTCTGCATTCTCGCCGATGCTGACTCAGATGGTTTGCACATCGCCTCACTGTTATGTGCCCTCTTTGTCAAACACTTCCCTGCTTTGGTAGAAGCAGGACATATTTTTGTTGCCATGCCTCCACTCTATCGTGTCGACTGCGGCCAATCCGTTTTTTATGCCCTCGATGACGATGAAAAACAAGGAATTCTCGACAGACTCAACGCCGAAAAAAAACGGGCAAAGATTAATGTTCAGCGATTCAAAGGATTGGGTGAAATGAACCCTATGCAACTGCGCGAAACAACGATGGACCCCGACACTCGTCGATTAGTACAGCTCACTATTGATGACTCTAAAAAAACCCATCAAATAATGGATAAGTTACTCGCCAAGAAGCGTTCGCAAGACCGCAAGGCCTGGCTAGAAGAAGAAGGCGATCGTGCTGATATATAACATAATCTGTAAAAGACATGATTTTATTTCTTTTCTTATCTGACACATATCCCACAAAATTTGCTCTGTTTGATAAAACGCGTTATAATAGCTCATGAACCTTTAAAAAAGCTATTTGGTAATGTATTCAAAAGCTGAACTTAAAGAGATGGTCAAAATACTTAGCTCATATGCTAATCTCGGCGGCTCTTCTAAGTGGAAAGTCACTCAATCTAAAGATGGCACGCTCGAAATCTCCACAAAAATTCCTACTAAAAAAAATATACCGCCCCATGACTATATAAATTCTGATTATTACCTCAGAGTCTTCGTTCAAGAAAAACCTTGGCCTATTTTTAAAAAACTAAAAGCAGAGTTTCATTCAAAGAGCCCTCGAGAAAAGAAAAAAACTCCCATACCCAAATTATCGGTCAATCACTCTTATATCGTTACACCTGAAAAAGCTGAATTCACCTTAATGATATTACGTAGTTTAAATACACTCAAACCATCTCAGAAATTTTCTAGCAGTGGCAGTAGTCGTTCAAGCAGTAAAGAATTTATTAGTCGCAGTACTCTATTCTCTGAAGAGCCCGTAGATACTATTATAGAAAAAACAGAAACTATTCTAAATCTACGCTACCCTCTTGGTCTTGACAATCGATGGGTGTGTATGCCACGCAAAGAAAAATTTTTAATCCAACCAATTATCAACAATGCTGCCACATACAAAAGACGAACTACAACAGCAATAAACCTCACTGATATCTATTTCTTACATGAATGCCAAATGGAAGACAATCCAGACGACCCAGGTTTTGGCTTAGTGAGCTATGTTGCTGAGCTAAAGCATTTGAAAGAATTTATAAAAAAAGAATCTTACTCACCCAAAAAAAATACCTCTAACGATGCACTAACTATGGCATCATCTGGCGAGTATATAGATGTAGGAAATGACGACAGTTCATCAATAATTTTTTCATCGGACGATGAAGCTCACGAAACAGGTCTGTCATCTACCTACCCTGATGAGGGTCCTAGTTCACAACCTCACGAAAACAGCAGTTTTAGTAGTTTTTAGCACCGCAAATTGTTTCGTAGGCCTTCTGAATTTTTTGGGTCTTATCGGTCGCAAGTCGAATCATTTCTTCTGGTAAGCCTTTTGCAATAAGCTTGTCAGGATGGTTTTCACTCATCAATTTCCTGTAAGCGCGTTTCACTTCTTGCTTACTCGCATCTTTACTAATGCCAAGTGTTTTAAATGCAGCTTGTAATTGACTCATGCTCCCCGTGCGTTGTCCGCTGGATTGGTATCTTCCACCAGCTGCACCCTGGCCAGAATAAAACTGTTGAAAAATAGATGAGAAACCAAGCCTATGACAAATTGTTTCTAGAATATGCTGTTTAGCCGGTGTGATACCATCAATATTCGCTGCTTGAAATTGTATCTCGATAAACATTTGTAACAACACACGCTGTCCGTGACATACATCGAGTAACTCATCGAGTGTCGCTTTTAAATTAAACTGTTCAGATTTACCTTCACGAAAATAATTGATAGCTTGTTCTTTTTGTGACGTTGAAAGGCGCATACGATCCATCAGCCCTCGCGCCATATGAATCTCACGTTCTGAGACGCGACCATCAGCCTTGGCAACATGTCCCATCACCATGAACGTCGCTTTGAAAAAGGCGTGTTGAATTTTCTCACGTGCGCCTTGAAAACCAGAAAAGAAACTGCGTTTTGAATTTTTAAGGCCCGCATCGAAATAGTGGCCAAGCAACATGCCCAGAATGCCGCCAAAAAGGGAACCGGTCAGCATGATGCCGAATAGAGCACCCAGTAACTTACCCCACATGGCAAACCACCATTTGAGTGGGACGATATTGGCCTTGTAAACGCATAATTTGCTACAATCGATAAAATTTACAAGGGATCATATCATTATGCGTTGGTTATACTCAATCTTACTGTGGGTAGCGATACCATTTTATTTTCTACGACTGTGGTGGCGCGGTAGAAAAGCCCCAATGTATCGTGAACGATGGTTAGAACGATTGGGTTTTTACAATCACAATATTAAGCCAGGCGGGCTATGGATACACACCGTCTCACTCGGTGAAACGATTGCAGCAACACCACTTATCAAGGCCCTACAAGAGCGTCTTCCGCATCTACCGATGACGGTCACTACCACAACACCAACGGGAAGTCAGCGTGTACAGAAAACTTTCGGAGCTACCGTGCAGCATATGTACCTTCCTTACGATACACCAACCGCCGTACATCGCTTTTTACATAAGGTAAAACCATGCGTTGGTATCTTAATGGAAACCGAGTTGTGGCCGAACTTATTACAGGCCTGCAAGGCACATAACATACCGATGGTACTCGCCAACGCCAGAATGTCACAACGCTCAGCACAAGGCTACAAACGCATTCCTAACTTGACGCGCGACATGTTGCAATCGCTAGAACTTATTGCGGCACAAGCAAGCGCCGATGCGAAACGTTTTGTAGCACTCGGCGCCAATGAAGCAGATGTACACGTACTTGGTAATTTGAAATACGTGATGAACTTACCGAGTGACTTGGTGCATAAGGCAGAGATGTGGCAAACACTTTGGGGCCAGGATCGTCTTATTTGGGTTGCTGCGAGCACGCACGCAGGCGAAGAAAAAGACTTACTCACTGTTCACCACCATCTGCTTAAGAAACATCCTAATGCATTACTCATCTTAGTTCCTCGTCACCCGGAACGCTTTAAAGAAATCACTGAACTTGCAAGCTGCTCTTTTAAAACGGCTAAGCGTAGTGACAATGATCCTAACCATCCCGCGACAAGCACTCTAACCAAAGACACACAAGTCCTAATCGGCGATAGTATGGGTGAATTGATGACATGGTTTTCCGCGTGTGATGTCGCGTTTATTGGTGGCAGTCTCATTGAGCGCGGCGGACACAATCCACTAGAGCCTGCGGCGGTTGCAAAACCAATCTTGAGTGGACCACACATTTTTAATTTCACATCCGTTTATGAAACACTGGAACAAGCCGATGCTTGCTTGATAACCCAAGATATCGATATGTTGTCAGCATCGCTACAACAATTATTTGATGACAGCGCGCTTAGACGTACGATGGGTGATGCAGCGAAAGATGTTGTTAATCAACATCAAGCTGCTCTCTCACGTCACTTAGCGCGAATTATACCTCTGTGTGGAGACAAACAAGTTGACACCCAAGCCGAAAGCATTAACGCTTGACGTTAATTACGGCGCACTTAGAGCTAACTGCTATGGTGACGTCGCAAAACCCGGCATACTCGCCTTACACGGCTGGTTAGATAACGCGGGTTCATTTGATTACCTAGCGCCGCTCATCAGCAAGCAACCGCTTGTTGCACTCGACTTACCTGGCCATGGCCTATCGGATCATATCCCGGAAGGTACGCGCTACCACTTTCTCGATTTCGTTGAAATTGTTTGCGATGTCATAGAAAAGCTTAACTGGTCTAAAACGACGATCATTGGCCATTCGCTCGGTGGCGCGATCGGAACTGTCATCGCCGCGACGTTCAAAAACTCTATCGATAAACTCGTCCTCATCGACGCCTTAGGTCCCTTATCAGAAAGCACGATGGATGGACCTGCACGTCTGACCGCATCGGTAAAAAGAATGCGCGAACTACGTCACGACAAGCTACGCTACTACAAAGACTTTGCAACAGCCCTACTTGTCAGACGTAAAGCGGGTAAACTATCTGCGAAAGCCGCAACACCACTCGTAGAACGCGGTAGCGTGGAAACTTGTCAAGGTGTTACCTGGCGCTTTGACCCACGCTTACTCGTACCTTCACAGCGTTATTTTAGTGAAGAGGAAGTGCTCACGTACTTACACGCCATTGAGGCTCCCACATGTTTAATCCGAGCGAACGAAGGCATTTTAGACGAGCACCCACTCATCGATTACCGAATCAGTGCCTTTCAACACATAACTGTACATAATATTCCCGGAAATCACCATGTGCATTTGGAAGAACCAAAAGCTGTTGCAAAACTAATCAATGGTTTTCTTGACCACTAGGTTGAAATTTAAAGTAGCAAGTCCCATATATAAAGTATTTGCAAGCCCTTTGGAGTTAAACCATGGACCAGTACCGAGGTACAACAATTTTAAGCGTGCGACGAGGTAAACACGTTGCGCTGGGTGGTGACGGCCAGGTAAGCCTTGGTAATACAGTGATGAAGGGTAATGCGCGTAAAGTTCGCAGACTCTACAAAGGCCGTATCATCGCCGGTTTCGCCGGAGGAACCGCCGATGCCTTCACATTGTTCGAACGCTTTGAGAGTAAACTGGAAGAGTACCAAGGACACTTGGTCCGTTCTGCAGTCGAACTCGCGAAGGATTGGCGCACTGATCGCGCACTCAGACGCTTAGAAGCATTGCTCGCCGTTGCCGATAAAGATGCTTCACTCATCATCACGGGTAACGGTGATGTCATCGAACCCGAACAAGGCATCATCGCCATCGGCTCGGGCGGTCCATTCGCCCAGTCTGCTGCTCGTGCACTCATGGAGAACACTAAACTAAGTGCACGCAAGGTCGTCGAGAAAGCTCTCACGATCGCAGGCGATATTTGTATTTACACTAACCATCATTTGACCATAGAGGAATTGGATTGTGGAGAGTAGCGGTTTAATCGAAGTCATGACCCCACGTGAAATCGTGGGTGAACTCAATAATCACATCATCGGCCAAGACGAAGCGAAGCGCGCGGTCGCGATAGCGCTGCGTAATCGTTGGCGCCGTGCACGTGTTGCCCCCGAATTACAAGAAGAGATCCAACCTAAGAATATCTTGCTTATCGGTCCAACCGGTGTGGGTAAAACTGAAATCTCACGAAGACTCGCGAGATTAGCGCGCGCACCATTTATCAAAGTAGAAGCAACGAAATTCACTGAGGTGGGTTACGTTGGGCGCGACGTGGAATCCATCGTGCGCGATTTACTCGACGTTGCCGTTAAAGATGCACGCGAAGATGCTATCGATGAAGTCGAGCCCAGAGCGCAAGAAGCAGCCGAAGATCGCGTGCTCGATGTCATTGTTAAAGCACCTCCCGCGGGCGACGACGACAAACCCGAAGATAGCGCGGCGAGACAAAAATTCCGCAAGAAGCTTAGAGAAGGCGATCTCGATGACATGGAAATTGAAATCGAAATTTCAGGCGCTGCCATCGGTGTTGAAATCATGGCGCCTCCTGGCATGGAAGAAATGACCAATCAATTACAAAGCTTGTTTCAAAACATGGGTGAGAGCCGCACACGCACACGCAAGATGAAGGTCAAAGATGCGCTAAAAGTTATCACCGAAGAGGAAGCCGCTAAACTCATCGATGAAGAAGAGATGAAGCAAAACGCTTTGCGCAATGTTGAACAAAACGGTATCGTCTTTTTAGACGAGCTCGACAAAGTCGCAAGACGCCGCGATGTCCAAACAGGCGGTGGTGATGTCTCTCGCGAAGGGGTCCAACGCGACCTTTTACCGCTTATTGAGGGCTGCACGATCATGACTAAATACGGTGCGATCCGCACAGATCACATCTTATTTATCGCCTCAGGGGCCTTCCAAGTGGCCAAACCCTCTGATTTAATTGCAGAATTACAAGGTAGGTTACCTATTCGGGTCGAGTTGGCTGCATTAAGTGCAGATGACTTTGTTCGCATATTAACTGAACCAAATGCTTCCTTAACGGAGCAATATACTGCATTATTAGCAACAGAAGGTGTACAGGTTGAATTTAGTGAGTGTGGAGTAAGGCGTATCGCGGAAGTTGCATGGCACGTAAATGAAAAAACAGAAAATATTGGTGCGCGCCGTTTATACACTGTAATGGAGCGCTTACTTGAAACCTTGTCTTTTGCAGCCAGTGAACGTAGTGGGGAAGTGGTAATCATCAATAAATTATATGTCGAAGAACACTTATCGGCGCTGGTTGATGATGAAGACTTAACACGATACATTCTCTAATGTTAAGAAACATTCAGTATTTACAAAAACCGCGGACACTTGTTATTGATTGGGATGAGAATAAACGAACTGAACATTCCGTCGAAGACTTGAGAGAGCGATTTGTCGGTGACCATGCCAACTTGGACATTGTCTCGGCTAATTATCTCGATCAATCCATCGTATTACTATTTGTTGATGGAGTAGAAGTCATCATTGACGATCCGAGTGTGCTGCTGACAGAGTGAGCCTTGAATTATGAATAAGCGCACGACCCACTTTGGCTATGAAGAAGTATTGTGGCAAGACAAAGAGGAGCGTGTAGGCGAAGTCTTTACGTCTGTCGCAAAGCGTTATGACATCATGAACGACCTCATGTCATTCGGCATTCATCGTCTATGGAAACATTTCGCCATCTCAACAAGCCACATCCGTGCCGGTGACCGTGTGCTCGATCTTGCGGGCGGCAGCGGTGATCTTGCGCTTAAACTCTGTGAACGCGTGGGCGATGAAGGTCACGTGGTGTTAGGCGATATCAATGCCGCGATGTTAGGTGAGGGTCGTGATCGTTTGCTCAATGCGGGCTTTATACATAATACAACCCCTATCCAGTGCAACGCCGAGGCGTTACCATTCCCAGACGATGACTTTGATAACATCATCATTGGCTTTGGGCTACGCAACGTTACTGATAAAGACCAGGCCTTACGCGAAATGTTTCGCGTGTTGAAGCCCGGAGGCCAAGTACATATCTTGGAATTTTCCAAACCCACATCAAAACTCGTCGAATCCATTTACGATGTTTACTCATTCTCTATCTTGCCAAAACTCGGCGAAGCTGTCGCAAGTGATGGAGATAGCTACCAGTATCTTGCTGAGTCGATTCGTATGCACCCGGATCAACAAACACTACTTGATATGATGGCAAAAGCTGGTTTCGAAGATAACGAATACACAAACCTAACTGCTGGTATTGTTGCTTTACACCGCGGTTATAAATATTAGGAATTAGCATGTTAAGTGATATGTTCCTCCAAACGTTGTCGCGCGCAACGAATGTGTACTTAAAGTTAGATCCTACGAGTGAAGATAGATTAAAACCTCTCGAAGGCCATTCGATTGCACTCGAAATTGATGGATTACCCATTACGCTTTTTTTATCCGTCGATAATGCCGAATTAACCTTTACACTCTTATCTGATCAAGCACCAGATACCACACTGCATGGCACCCCACTCGCATTCGCAAGACTCGCGACGACCGATGATCAGCAAAAGCTGCGTGAATTACTGCACGATAAAGTTAGCATCAGAGGCGATGTCGACATCGGTCAACACTTCCGCGACTTAATTGCCAAACTCGATATCGATTGGGAAGGACTTGTTGCTGAAGTAACAGGTGATGTCGTCGCTTTTCAAATTGGCGAAGGGTTTCGCTTCATGCGCGAGGGTATTCAAGACATCTCATCAAACTTAGCGCGCAATGTCGGTGAATTCATGCAAGAAGAAGCAGATCTGACACCACCTAAAACATTGCTCGATGAATTTTGTCACGATATAGATGAACTACGTGCCGATGTCGAACGTTCATCAGCGCGGTTATCACGTATTCAAGCTCATCTAGATAATACAACTGGGGATAACGCGTGAAACGATTTCGCCTTTTCTGGCGCCTGATACAAATCAACTGGGTGCTCGCCAAACACGGTTTGGAAAAAATCGTTTTATCACTACATCTTTTTAGACCGCTTTTCTTTTTAACATATTTAAACCCTTGGAATTGGTTTAGGCGCTCTAAATGGACACGTGGTGATGCGATTCGCCAATCACTCATCGAGCTTGGCCCGATATACGTTAAGTTCGGCCAGATGCTATCGACACGACGCGACCTCATTCCTACCGATGTGGCAACTAGTCTTGCGCTCTTACAAGATAAAGTACCACCATTTCCAAGCAAGGTTGCCGTAGACATTATTGAAAAAGCCTTCGATAAGCCTATAAAAGAAATCTTCAGCCATTTCGATGAGACACCACTCGCTTCAGCTTCGATTGCTCAGGTGCATGCTGCAACACTACCCGATGGTACAGACGTTATTGTAAAAGTCTTACGTCCTCGCGTACACCGTCATATCAAACAAGACCTTGAAGTTTTGTATACGCTGGCTGAACTTGCAGAAACTTATTGGCACGATGGCAAACGCTTACGCCCTACTGCTATCGTTAAGGAATTTGACAGAACTCTACACGAAGAAATTAATTTATTGCGTGAAGCAGGCAATGCATCACAGTTGCGACGTAACTTTGCCGATTCAGAATACCTTCATATTCCTACAATTCATTGGCAGTACGCTCGTGAGAATGTCATCGTCATGGAACGTATCTACGGTATGCCTGTCACCAATATCGAAGCGCTGATCGAACACGGTGTCAACGTCAAACGCCTCGCTGAGCGTGGTGTTGAACTTTTCTTTACACAAGTATTTCGCGATAGTTTCTTCCATGCTGATATGCACCCCGGTAATATTTTCGTAAGTTTTGAAAAACCAGAAGACCCGCGTTTAATTTGTGTGGACTTTGGCATTATCGGCGCACTCAGTCCAAGTGATCAGCGTTATATCGCGGAGAACTTTCTTGCCTTTTTTAACCGTGACTACAGACGTGTTGCCGAGCTACATGTCGAGTCGGGATGGGTTGGTGCTGATACACGTATTGAAGATTTCGAAGGTGCAATTCGAGCGGTTTGTGAACCTATGTTCGAGCGGCCGTTAAGCGAAGTCTCGATTGGTCGTATGTTTATGTTTCTCTTTCAAACTGGCCGCCAATTTGATATGGAAGTACAACCACAGCTTGTCATGTTACAAAAGACTTTGCTTGCCGTCGAAGGACTGGGTAAAGCCTTGCACCCCGATCTCGATCTGTGGAAAACCGCCAAACCATTTTTAGAAAAATGTTTGCAAGAACAAATTGGTCCTGCGGCAGTGCTTAGAAAGTTTCGCGACGAAACGCCTGGGCTTATTGAGAAGATGCCAGAAATTCCTCGTATGTTGCACAGCATCTTAAGTCAAGTCCAACACGATCAACATACACGACGCGTACACGAACAGCGCGCTCGATTAAAGCCTGCTAATGGCAAGTCATTTCTGACGGTAACGCGCACGGCAGGTCTTGGCTTAGTTGCAACAAGTGGTTTGGCTTATCTTTGGCAAGCAGGCCTAATTGCACCATCTGTACCTCAACTCGCAGCAGTTGGCGGCGTTGTCGGTATTTTGATGGTTCTCTTCGGCAAACGATAATCATTAGGAGCATACCATGTCCTTAAGCTCAATCAGTCCTCTTTCCTTATTACTCATACTCGCGATTATTTTATTATTGTTTGGAAGCCAGCGTGTGGTGAGTCTCGGTCGTGATCTCGGTGTTGCGTTTAAACAGTTTCGCGAAGGTATGAGTGAAACAGAAAATGAGAAACGCGATGATGAGTCTCGCTGAGTGTATCGTCATTGTTTTTGTAGCGCTGTGGGCTGTTGGGCCTGAACGATTGCCTAAACTTGCTTACCAATGTGGTCGTTGGTACCAACGTTGCCTTAGCCATTTCGAAACGTTGAAACGTTCATCGAATGATACCATCAAGCATCTACAATTAACTGAGAATGAAAAGCGAGCAGAAAAAGCCGATGAGCACTACCAATCTCGTCATTGAACAATTACATCATCTGCGTTATCGCCTTAGCTACTGCTTAGGTATTATTCTAGTCGCATTCATTATCACGTTTAGCTTCTCGCATACGCTTTTTAATTACTTGGCACAACCTCTGCTACGTCACCTCATCGCAAATCAAACGCTTATCGCAACAAACATCATAACGCCGATCTTAACACCACTTAAATTAAGTCTTTACACAAGTTTAATCATTGCGATGCCTTGCCTACTCTGGCAAACATGGGCATTCGTTGCGCCCGCTTTATACCAACATGAGAAGCAATGGATACAACTTATTATGTTAAGTTGTGTCTTGTTTTACTTAGGCATTGCTTTTGCTTATTTTGTGTTGCTGCCTATACTTTTTGCCTTTGTTACAAGTCTTGTACCAGCAGGTGTAAGTTTCATGCCTGATATGGCAAGTTATCTTGACTTCACACTGCAATTGCTGCTTGTCTGTGGTTTGTTATTTCAAATACCCTTGGTCATGTTACTACTTAGTCAGATGCAAATCGTCTCGCTCGAACAGTGGTTGTCGTATCGTCGGGTTATGATTGTTATTGCGTTTATCTTGGGAATGTTGCTAACGCCGCCCGATGTGATATCACAAATCATGCTCGCTATTCCCATATGTTTATTGTACGAGTGTGGTATTATGATGTGTTGGTGGTTGAAGAGGAAAAATAATGACGAAAGCGCGTAATTTATCGCTCGTTGACAATGTACTCGCGATTGTCGATCGCACGCTTAAGACGCTGGTGCCTGGCAGTAGTCATGCGAGTCGTCCCTGCCCTGGCGAACATACATCAACACGTAAACTAGACATTGAAACGCGTCGTCATATCGCGGGGCTTATGCGTATCAACCACGCCGGTGAAGTTTCTGCTCAAGCGCTTTACCAGGGGCAAAAACTAACAGCACGTACAGAAGACATGCGTGCGCATCTATCCGATGCAGCTGATGAAGAAGTTGATCATTTAGCTTGGTGTGAAACACGCCTCACTGAACTTGGCAGCAGACCGAGTTATCTATCTCCACTTTGGTACGCTGGTGCATTTACGATTGGTGCCGTTGCTGGGCTGATAGGAGATAAGTGGAGTCTTGGGTTTATTGTTGAAACCGAACGCCAAGTCGAGGCTCATTTACAAAGTCATATTGATAATCTACCCGAAGATGATGAACGTAGCCGCGCGATACTGACCCAAATGCGTATTGATGAAGGTCATCACGCTGACAATGCAATGTATGCGGGCGCACACGAATTACCCGACCCGATTCCAACAATAATGCATTATACGGCGGAAGTGATGAAGAGAACGGCTTATTATGTTTGAGCGTTTTGGTTGGGATTGAATACTTCTTGTCCCCTCTCCCCCATACTGGGGGAGAGGGGAAATGAAGAAAGAAGGAATAAAACTACATCGCTAAAACACTCACCACTTCAGTATCTTCCTCATCTACCGTCCCAAGAAACTTATTAATCTCACTAACCACATTGTTATCAGCTAGAATCTCTCTCATCAGATTCACATGATCTAACAATCTCTCGGCTGAAAATGTCTCACGTACACTATAGTCACCAGGAACCACTTCACCATCAACCTCATGTGCAAGCACATCACGCATTTCTTCCTTAAATTTGTGGTACATATCTGATAAAAGATTTTTTTCAAAAGTACGTCTAAAGTTATTACGTAAAGAATTATAGTCAGTTCGGTAATTCAAAGATAAACTCTTCAAACACTCACCTACCGCAAATATTAAGCTCGCACCAGCGGTAACATAATGCATATAATTAAGTACTTTGGTACCTTGAGACTCTGAGCGAAGTATTGATGAACGGTCTGCCATATCAAGCTTAGTCGTTATTTCTTTAAATAGGATGATATAATCACGCATATTCTTAAGATAAGCTGTCAACGATATCTTTTCACCACTACGATGGAAAGCAATCGCTTCTGACACAGCCTTCGCCCTAAGCCAGTTTTTACTAAATTTTTGACGTACCGGTCTCTTACCCTTGGGATCATCAGCACTCATGACATCAGCAAATACCGTCAACAATTCGTTTTTGACTCTTATCATCAAGGCCTTGCCTTCATCTGTCATTAGATAATAATCGGGGTGATCAACTATCGCATGGCGCAGTGATAATAACGATTTATAATCTTCTTTATAGATACGAGATGGCTCATTACTACCTTCTTTGATTTCTCGCTCATGCTCAAATAAATCGACGACGGTCTCCACAAGATGGTAGTACATACGATAAGCTGTTAAATCTGTGAGATCTTCTTCGTGACATGTCTCAAGTTTCTGCAAACAATCACGTAGTGATGATTTTGTAGGCTTACGCAAATCAGTGATGTGCAACCCTACAGGTGAGACAATTGCTTTATTATTAGCAGACGAATCCTTTACGCTTTCTGCTTTTTTCTTGGAAGCAAAAAGTGTTGGTGAGATTTTAGTTGAAGCAAGGGTTACTAATTTTACTTCACCTTTTGGTCTTGATTCAGGAGACGGTGTCTTCTTAGCTACTTCCTTTTTAGGCGCACTTTGCTCTTCGCGTGAGTGCTTTGCAGGTATTAGCTTATTTTTAGACTTCTTATAAATCGCTCCTTTTTTCTTTTCGTGCGTCTCAGAGTTTTTCCTAAGCTTAGGCGATGTCTCAGATGATGAGCCTTCAAGCTTTGCTCTACAACGTCTATCTTTACGCCGCTCCTCTATCTCCTCCAGAGATTGCGCTTTATATTGTTTCTGTAACTCTTTAAGTCGTTGATCTTTTTGCCTAGCTTCTTGTTTAGCTTGTTTCTCTTTTTCAATTCGACGCTGCTCTTTCTCTTCTCGACGCCTTGTCTCATCCTTAGCTTGTTCTTCAAGTTTTTCTGCTTTTTTACGCTCCTCTGCTTGATGAGCTCTAAAAAAATCGGTCATTCTGCTATGAAATTCCCCACATTCTTTGCCGATTTTTTTTCCAGTTGTATTAAAAGATATACCTCGCACTTGATAGCTACGCTGAATCAGCATCATCCCGTTGGTATGTAGATAGTCACTTAACATTTCTTTAGCCTTGCTAAAATATAATTCAGCAGGTATTTCTATGGATTTAATTTCACCGTAAGAGCCATCAGGCTTTATATCCGCGACGTGATATCCGATCACGGGTTTATCCCACGACACCGTGATAGAAACCTTATACTCTCCATTTCTAGCACGCTCCACTTTGCTTTTTAGTGTCGTCACTGATGGAAAAAATTGATTTATTGTCTCTTTTGTTTTTTTCATCTCCTCCATTTCTACTTTCTTTATAAGTTCATTTTGTTTTTTTCTTAACTGTTTCTCTTCTAGTTTATTTATACTCGCCTTCCTTTTAGTAAGTTCCTCAATTTTTTTCATGAATTTAAGATATAATACAACTATCACAAGTCCTACGACAGCTAGAACCGAAAAAGCATACGAAACACTCAGATCAGCAAAAAAACTTATCTTTGGTCTAGTATCAACTTGATCTGAATGTTTATTTGTCTCACTCTTATCAGGATATGCATCAGGTAATTTAGGCACGATTCTATCAATATTCTCCACCATAGCTTTTATGATAGTAAAGGCTGAATTCGTTTGCGGCACAAACTGCATCAGGTGTACAAGCATCATCTTCATAAAATCTAAGTGTGATCTAGTAACAAAACCTACACCCTCGCTTGGATTCCTGGCATAAGCTTCTATCCTTGTAGAGCGGTCACTAAACAGCATAATGAATCGATTAAGAAAATCTTCTCGACCTGTCATCATCGTTAGCACATAGTATATGGCCTCTTGCATCATATAATCTCGATTGAGATTTGTTTCTGTATATCGCTCTATCATTGAGGCATAGTTCTTCGCTTCTTCTCGCGTATTTTGATTTAGGAGAATCATTCCCCAATCGATAATATTTTTATAGCGCGACTCATCATTTGTGGGTATTAGTGGCAGAATATACATATTAAAGATCTGAGTCACAGCTTCCTCGGGACTTTCTCTCAATATGGAACATAAATAATCGTATCGTTTATCATCTGGTAATTCACGAAGATATTTCATGATGGGGGTTTCTAGCATTATCTGAGCTGCAGGCCCATGTGTCATCATACCGCTACTCCATCCAGCATTTGGATCAAAGCCCCACGTCACATCAGCCTGCAGAGTAAGCCCGACTTGCTGTTCATAAGCAGCGCGACCTGGTACAGTAAATCGGTATCCACTAAAAGGTACGTACCTAATAGGCATCCATTTAATGACGTTAGCAAAAGCATCGTAACGTTTTACCAGTGCTTTACGCATTCTAGAACTCATCATCTTTGAACGCTGACGAACACCGTGGCTCTGCCAATCTAATAGACCACGCAATATCTCTGCAGCACGTGATACAAGGATACGATTTATATCATCTATACTCTTGCCTGAATCACCAGTTGCTATATCGTGGCTTATCGTTGCGTAATAGTAATTACTTTCTGCCAAATCTAATCGGCAACTAACTAACTCAGGACGCATCTCACACTCATTAATTAAACGCTCTCGTGTTGTGAAATAGTCATCAACATTCTCACTATTCTCACTAGTAGTCCTATACTTTTTATCGACAAAAAGTGATGATTGTTCATAGGCTTGTTTAAACGCTTTCTGGGTATTCGGATTGCCATATGCATCACGAAATATATTTGTAGTTGTATCAATAACGACATCATGGCCACGACCAGCACGGACACGATCTTCTGTTATCGCAAGGGTACGTGTAATATCTTCTATTACATTTGATGAATGTCGACGCTCTAATTGGCCAACTGCTCCACTAAATTCATCAGCAGAAAACAATTGTTCTTGTGGTATGCCAGTTTGCCTAGCGATCTCTCGACGCTTATTACGCTTATTGGACGTGGCAGCTACAGGTACAACCATTTGGTTAAGAGTCAAGTAAGAAAATAACAGCGTTCTAATTATTTCTGTTGGCATAGAAAAATCTTTCTTTGTAACGAGAGATTCTGCTTCCGCATCTCTTACATCACTCTCTTCTGGCACAAACACAATAGCCGGGAGTATTTTTATCTCAGGTTTATCAATCGCATCATATTCACGATACTCGTGAAATTCACAAATACGCAGTAAACGATAATAGCCTTCTAGGTGGCCACAGCCTATATCCTCATAAAAGCGTTGCTTACTTTCATTTAATAAGCTTATTACTTCCTTCGGTGTCAGTGTTGAATCGTGGTTCAGCGCTCTATTGAGTAAGCTATATAAAAAGTCATGTAATGCGCCATCCTCAATACTTTTTAACAAATCATACGTATTAATACATATCGATTCGTAGTAGGCTTCATAGACTGTCTCTGCTTTAAATTCCTCGAACGCCTCTAGGGTCGCGCCAAACAGTAGATCACCACAGCTAGCGAAGATACTTTCTAATTCATCGAGCACATGTATGCGAGGTAGAATAGCGGCTAATTCATAGCTCGCCTTTCGTATGTCTAAGAGCTCATCATACACAGGTTTTAAATTTTGTCGGTTCTCGTCGACAAGTTCGACGAAACGTTCACACGTATCAAAGAATACACCCAAAAAGAAATTGCGCTGTAAAAACTGGTCACGAAAATCCCGTTCTCCTGCTGCTAGTAAATCAACAGAAGCTCTCAGCAACGTTGTTAACTCTGCTTGTACCTTACGCATATGATGACCTCTCGTAAACTAACTGTGATATGTGTGGAATCTTTATTGATAATAACAAATAAAATCAATCTCAGAACCAATAGAAGATGGTCTCATAGTATACACTGACACGATCTGCCACGCAATTTGTGGCGTGAGACACACCTGCACCACCATTTTTTTTGAGGTCAGAAGTATACAATGAAAAAATAACCAATTAAATCATGAGCTTGACTAATTGAATTTAGTCAGCGCCCATTGACCAAATTTGGTCAATGGTCATTGACTAAATTTAGTCAATCAACTATGATTCATACATGGATAGCCGATTTGCAAATTACAATCTTCATCAACTGGACCCCAGCAATTACTGGGATCTAGACAATCACTTACGTGCACTCAAATCACAACCTTTCGTTTATCACCATCCAGTTATTAACGAACTCCCAAAAGACATTCCAGGGATATATACGATCGGTGGTGGCAGACAGATCGGCAAAACAACACTGCTAAAACAGTGGATTGCTGAGTTAATAGAAAATAACACTCCGCCTGAAGCCATTGGTTTTTTCACAGGTGAGCTTATTGATGATCACCACGCACTTGTTAAGATCTTACAAGAATTTATATCTGAAGCATCAAACCATAAATTTCAGTATATTATCATAGATGAAATTACATATGTTCAAAACTGGGATAAGGCAATCAAATTTGCTGCTGATGCGGGTTATTTTGAGCGCGCAATTGTCGTACTAACAGGCTCAGACTTAACAATGATGCAGTCTGCAAAAATGACATTCCCAGGTAGACGAGGTATTGCTGATAAGGTCGACTTTCACATATATTCACTTTCGTTTAAAGAATTTATGACGTTAAAAAACTCTATACCAGATTTACAAAATATCATTGATGATGAGAATAATCTAACTCATGAAATCACCCATATACTCTATAAAGAGTTTAGCGAATATCTTTTACATGGCGGTTATCTAACTGCGATAAATGACATAGCAAAGTACGAAACTATTTTACCTGCAACACTAAAAGTCTATACAGATTGGATTGTGGGAGATATGTTGAAGCGGGGCAAACAAGAAAGTTATGTAAGGGAAATTCTATTTGCAATAATTAAAAGTTATTCTGACCAAGTTACTTGGCAATCACTCTCACAAGCCATGTCTATTGATAGCCATAACACCGTGGCTGACTATTGCCAATTGCTAGCAACAATGGATGCTTTATTCATTCAATCAGCTTTACAAGTCGACAAGCTTACAGCTGCTCCCAAAAAAGCACGTAAAATAACCTTTACAGATCCATTTATATACCATGCAGTCAAATACTGGCTTAGTCCAGTCGAAAACCCGTTTGAACAAATTACACATGATATACAAGATAGTGATATTGCAGCTGATTTAGTTGAAGCAACTGTAAGTAATTACTTTAGACGCTTTTATCCAACGTACTATATAAAAAGCACGAGTGGTGAAATAGATGTTGCATATATAAAAGAGAAAATGTATTGGCCTATTGAGGTAAAATGGCGCAATCAATTACGACCAGATGATATCAAGCTAATAGCAAAATATCCGCGAGGTACGGTATATGCTAAGACTCAAAGTACAAGGAAAATTAATGACCTCACCGTCATACCATTACCATACGCCCTACTAAAAGACGTTTGATACATTCTTCTCAACTACAATGCCAATGTGGATGCCACTTCACCACACTCCTCGTTCAACTCATCGATGACGTTTTCTATTTCGTATGAAATATCATCCTTCAATATCTCTTGCATTTTCCACACTAGGTCTAGCAGTGCTTCCGACGAAAAAGTTTCACAAACACTGAAATCACCTTCGATCACTTCATCATCGATTTGGTGAGCCAATACATCGCGCATACCATGTTTAAATAGACGAAACATTTTGCCAATTACATTTCGTCCTAATGTCTTTTTCACATGCCTAATCAATTTACGATACTGCTCTTGGTGTCGTAAATTAAGCGCTTTAAGACTCTCGCCTATCGCAAAAAGCAGCGCGGCACCTGCAGTAACATTGTGCATGTAATTAAGTGAGAGCTCAGCCATAGTTTCCGATCTAAGAATTTCTGTCTTGTTTCTTGCGAGATTAAGCTTGGCAGTAACTTTCGTGAAGCGTGTGAGATAGGTTTGTATATTTGTCATATGTATTTGCGCAGCTGGCTCAGTACTCTCACACTGCAAATTTATGAGTTTTCTCATTTCAGAAGACATTAACCAGTTTAAATTGAGTGATATTGTTTCGCTTGAACCTTCAGCACTCATTTCAGCACTGAACACGTCTAACAATTTATTTTTTGTAGCTATTAATACGTCTTTACCATCTTTTGCAATGAGATAATATTCTGGATAGTCAATAATAGCATTACGAACACTGACTAGCGATGAATAATGCTTAGGGTTAATTCGTGATGGCTCATCTGAACCGGCTCTTACCTTTCGCTCGTGGTCTAAGATAACCACTATTGTTTCAACGAGACGATAGTACATACGGCATGTCGTGATATAGTCGTCATCATCATGACACGATTCAAGTTTATGTAAACAGTCACGCAGTGATGTCTTCTGAAGTTTGCGATGGTCATGGATATGAAAACCTAGAGGAAAAAGTCTTCTTTTGACTGACGACATTACCATCGGTTCAGCTGTGTTTTGAAACGGTGATTCCGTGGTTTCATACGACACATTGCGAAAAAGTTTCGGAGAAACATCTGTACTGCCATGTGCAAACAACTCGACTTCTGCTGAACGTGCTCTTGAGATACTAGGCAGATAATTTGGTTTTTCACAGATGTGTTCTTTAACTTTATCTTTTCCTTTATCATATCTTTTTAATTTACTAGGTTTTTGCATATTTTTAGACATAGATAAGTTATTCTTACGATCAGGTTTCTTGTTTTTCTTATGTATCTTAGGACTATCTGAGACCGATAAGAGTTGACTATACGCAAGAGTAGCATAAGAGCGATTTTTACGTTTATCTTTAATGACTTTTCTATGGTCTCGATTATTTTTAATAAACTCTTCTAGTTCTGTTTGCTTTTCATCCTCTTTATATTGCTCTTCCATTTCGATCTCTTCTACTGTCATATCCTTGTGTTCTAATACATCTACACTTTCACTATCTTCTTTCTTCAAAAATACACAGTTCATTTTCTCATAAATCTCAGCAAAAGCATTGGGGCAATCTTGATCATAAGTTAAGAACTCTATACCGCAAGCTTTGTGATCATATACTTTAAGTTTGAGTTCCTTCACAGCAATAGAATCAGGTAAAATCTTTATAAACGTCCGCCAAAATAAATCAACATCGACTATTATCTTATTGAAGTGATGAGCTCCATCTTCATGATGGCCCCCATGAAAGTAGTTAATCATTTTATCTTGGTTGTGTATCGTGATAGCAACCTTATAATATTCATTTTGATGATGACTAACTTTAAGTTTTAAATTCTCTGTGATAGGGCATATTTTACGGACCATTCTCTCAATCTTTCTTTCCCTCTCCTGATGCAAACTCTTTTTCGGTTTCTTTCTGTAAGATGAAAAAGCATGCCATATAACTCTCAATACCACCTGCTTAAAAAGATATGAAATAACAATCGTAATAATTGAATAGCTTAGCCAGGAATAATTACGAGAGAGGTTGGCACTTTGTTCTTTTGCTTTCACAGTTTTTTTAATTTTTGAAGTTTCTTCAATAAGTGAACCAATTTTATTTAGACTATCGTTATTGGCACGATAATAATCATGACTTGTAGGTATGTACGTAGACACATGCTCCAGCATATGCTCAACATATTGTAAATGTGCTTTGCTAGATGAAAGAACTTGATATCGCTTATTCGCTTGGAGTTTATTGAGTTTTTTATTATAGCGTTTTATCCGATTGCCAAGAATTTCATGAAATTTATATAAGTACTTTGGTTTACCGGTCATCATTGCCATAACGAAGTAATGGGCCTCTGTGATTGCACCTTCTGCTTCACTACTTGCTTCAAAACTTTCTGCCAAGTAATCAATATACGCATGCATCACGCCATGCTTATTTTGATGATTAACGATCATTCCCCAAGAAACTATATTTTCGTAACGCGACTCCATCGATACATCGACAAGGGGAACTTGATATATGGCCCAACACAAAAATGAAGCTTTTTCAGGACTCTCTGCAAACAGTTCCTGTATGTACTGATAACGATCTTCAGGCTTAGTACGATACAGTTGCGATATCGATGGACTGTTATTCAACACATTAGATAGCGTGGTGTCAGATGCTTCACGCTGCATGGTCGCTTTTGGTATTAAAGAGTAGGTAATATCTTGTAATAAACTTCCACCCACATACACATAAGCATTCGAATGCTTCTTAGGCAATGAAAAACTGAAACCGACAAAAGGCAACTCCTTAATGGACATCCACTTGAGAACATTTGCAATTCTATCATGTCTCGCAATGAGTGTTTCTTTTCTTTTTCTATCTATCTCTTGCAAATGAAACTCATGCCAATCAAAAACACCTCGCAGCACTTCATTTGCAGCTGTAAGCTCTAAGCGAATTCTATCTATATTTGAGAATAATTTACTTGATTGATGCTTTGCATTGGCTATTTTTACTGCCGTATAGTAAAAGAGTTCAGCAGCAGCAATACGACACTCTATTAATTCAGGTGTGGTACTGCATGATTGATAAATGTCTATATTTTCTTCCCCGAGCTTATCAGTATTTTCAGTTAAAAAATAGTCAGAATATCTATCATCTACTTTTATGGGAACTTCCTGATAGGCTTTGGTTAAAGCCCTCCTTAGACTTAAATAACCATTCGCTTCATAAAACTCATTATCGAGATTTCTCACTTGATTGGAATAACGATGACTATCATGCGCCATAGCCATCGTACTAAAGATATTATCAGCCAATCTGCTCTTAGTTACTTCACGCTGAATATTAGACTTTGCACGTCTCTGACTTAAATCCTCCATTGCATTTTTTTTCAAACGCGCTTTATTTTTTGTTTTAGACGCAGCAACAGGTAATACCATCTGATTGAGAGCTACAGATGCGATCATTACTGTTTTAAAAATATTACACGTTCCCAACGATTTTTTTGTTTGCTTCTTAGCAAATGTTTTTTCAGAGCTAACGTCATCACCGATATGTTCAAATACAATATTTGGAAGAACTGAATTCTCTGGCTTAATAATCAGGCGTCTATCAGAATATATATGTAGCATGATTGTGCGGACAAAATTTTCAATTGCTGCAACGAATACTTGTGAATTATCTTCTATCTTGATGCCATCTAGCAGGAACTTAATTTCGTTTGCAGTGAGCTCTTCGTCATAATCTAGCGCGCGACTAGCAATCATATTCAAGACAGGGTGAAGTTCAACACCATCTCTCAAACCGTGTATATGCCTCACATGAACGCGAATAAGTTCGAAGTAACTTTCATAGATAGTCTCCTCTTTAAACGCTATAAATGCCTTTAACGTCTTTCCGTGTAAAGATTTATATATACGCTGCCACATCACCTCGAGTTCCTTCTGCACATCACAACGCGGTAACATCGACGCTATGTCATAGCTCATTGCTCGGATGAGAAATAACTCGTCTAACGCACCCGATACATTTGTCGGATTCAACTCTATTCGTTCAACGAAACGATCACATGTATCGTAAAAAACACCCAACATGAAGTCACGTTGCAAAAACTGTTGGCGAAAATCGCGCTCAGGACTCGCAATATAATCTATCAGTGACGTCAACAACTCTGTCATGTGTGGCATAAAACAATTCCTATTACACTAAGCTATAGAACTAGCCCGCTATGCTCTACTGTGGTGGTCGATAAGTATACATACGCCTTTTCTGTGAAGCAATTCATATTTCAGAGAATATGACAAATGGCCATTGACCTCTATGAGTTGATATCCTACGCTTTAATATCGAAAACGAAGTGGAGAATATGACATGCCTGCACCAACAGAAACACTTGGATTGCGCCACGTAGCGCTCTATGTCGAAAACATGGCTGACTGCAAACATTTTTACTGTGATATCGTTGGCATGACTATCGAGTGGCAACCTGACGACGACAATGTGTATCTAACATCAGGCCATGATAATCTTGCGTTGCACCGCGTGCCTGAGGGATATAAGCGTCCTAAGTTACAAACGCTGGATCATATAGGCTTTATCTTGCCTAACCCAGACGCCGTTGACACCTGGGCTGCCTACATGACAGAACACGATGTAAGGATTATGGCGGGACCTAAGACACACCGCGACGGTGCGAGAAGTTTTTATTGTGCCGATCCGGACGGTAATGTCGTACAATTCATCCATCACCCCCCACTGGCCCCGGTATAAAAGGAGATAACCATGGCTATCTGGCACCAACCGTACACACTCGAAGAGATCAATGCACGTGGGCAAGGAACGATGTTAGACATGCTCGGTATCGAGTTCATCGATATCGATGACACGTCACTTACAGCAACGATGCCTGTTGATGATCGTACGAGACAACCGATTGGAATTATGCACGGTGGTGCGTCGTGCGTACTCGCTGAGTCAGCCGGTAGCACAGCCGCTAATCTTGTTATCGATCTCGCAACGCATTATTGTGTCGGGCTATCCATCAATACGAACCACATTCGATCGATACGCGAAGGTATTGTTATCGGACGCGCAACACCAAGACACCTCGGACGCAGTACGCACGTTTGGCAAATCGATATTGAAGATGAGGAAAACCGTTTGATTTCATCGACGAGTTTAACCATGGCTTTGCTCGCACGACGTTAATCGTTAGCCTGCGACCCAATCAGCAACGGTCTCTTGTAAGTTCGGTGTTGTAATTAAGTGTTCGCCGATTAAGTAGCTGTAAATGCCCGCTGCTTGTAAGCGTTTAATATCATCTTTATCGCGAATACCGCTTTCGGCGACCACGAGTCGTTTAGTTGGTATATGAGTAACGAGCTTTTCACTCAAACCTAAATCTGTTTCAAAGGTATTTAAATCACGGTTATTAATACCGATGATACCGCCTTTGACCTCGAGAGCTCTTGCTAATTCTTCTTCATCATGCACTTCGAGTAAAATATCTAACTTACACTTCGTCGCGGCTTCGAGCAGCGAAGATAATTGTGATGGTGATAAGATTCGCATAATCAATAGTACAGCATCAGCACCCATGTCACGCGCTTCGTAAATTTGGATAGGATCGATCATAAAATCTTTGCGTAAAATAGGGCAAACACTAAATTGTCGAATCAAACTTAAGAAATGACTGTGGCCTTGAAAATATTTTTCATCGGTTAAGACTGATAAACACGCGGCACCACCGGCTTGATAAGCTTTGGCAATCGATAAGGGGTCGAAATCTTCGACAATAATGCCTTTACTTGGAGAGGCTTTTTTCACCTCAGCAACCAATGCGACTTCTTGTTTTTTAACGCGGCTTTCTAACGCTTTTTTAAAACCACGCGGCAAGGGTGCTGCCATCGCGCGGTCATGCATTTCAGCCAATGATGTGCGCTCATAAAGCGCCGTGACTTCTTTGCGCTTATGCGCAACAATTTCATCCAGTATGCTCATATAATTGCCGACTTAATTCACTTAGTTGAGATAGCGTTTTTCGCGCTGCACCACTCAATAATAATTGCTTACTTTGTGTAACACCTTCCTCAAGCGTCGCAGCACATCCAGCCACATAAAGTGCAGCGCCCGCATTATAACAAATAATATCGAACGCAGCGCCTCTTTGGCCATCGAATACAGAGCGGATCATTTGTGCACTCATGTTTGCATCGGTGACTTGTATATCCGCAAGCTCAGCGCGACTCAAACCAACGTGCTCAGGGTTTAACACATATGATTCGATGATACCGTGCTTTAATTCCGTGACAAAGCTGTGCCCCGTAATCGTCAACTCATCGAGACCGTCTTCACCGTGCACAACCATCACGTGACGCGCACCGAGTTCTCGACACACATGGGCAAACGGTTCGCACCAACGCTTATCAAAAACGCCGATAACTTGTTGTGGTGTCTGCGTTGGATTGACGAGTGGACCTAATAAATTAAAAATTGTTCTCGTACCTAATGCTTTGCGCGCGGGCGCCACATGTCGCATCGCGCTATGAAACTGTGGTGCGAAACAAAACCCGATATTAATCGACTCGATACACTCGAGCACGGCAGCAGGCGGCAACATAATTTGGATATCTAACGCCTCGAGTACATCGGCACTCCCAGATTTACTCGACACACTGCGGTTGCCGTGTTTAGCTACAACCGCACCCCCGCTTGCGGCAACGATTGCACTCGCCGTTGATACGTTTAACGTATTCTTCGCATCGCCACCGGTGCCGACAATATCAACTAAGTGTGGTTGTGAGAGCGTGAGCGGCGTCATGAATTCGCGCAACACCTTAACAGAGGTGACTAGCTCTGTGACTGTCTCACCTTTTGTCGCAAGAGCCGCCAAGACAGCTTGCACATCTTCGGTCGCCACATCACCCGACATCAGAGCGAGCATTAACGCGCGCATCGTCTCGGCATCTAAATCTTGACCCGCGTGAAGTTGATTGAGAACTGCTTGGATCATGGTAGGCATCAGCTCGGTAAAAACAGGTAGTATACCATACGATGGGTTGACGCTGCTTGCCTGTAGACTCAAGCCCTCTAGCATTCTGCTGAAGTTTGCTCCATAATCAGCTCTAAAATCATAAGACAATGACTACGCCATGAAGCTACCCCGCCTTGCGCAAACCGCCATTATGTCTGTCCTCATTGGATTAACTGGCTGTACAGCCGATCCAGATAATAACTACCAGCTGCGCAACCACGCCGCAGAAGGTGCGGTTATCGGTGGTCTGGGTGGTGCTGCGTTCGGTAGTTTTACGACTTATCGTAATGTTCCCATCAGCATCGGTATCGGTGCTGGGGTTGGCGCACTAGCTGGTTACGTCATCGACAGTGATCTGGCGGTAGTTAGACGCCTTGCCAACGACAAGGTACGATTAATCGTCATTGGCAGTGAACACACTTTAGTCATTCCAACCGATCACTTCTTTTACTTCAATACTGCTGAGATAGATCCTTTTCGTTACAACACGATGAATGACATCGTGCGCTTACTAACGAAATTCAGCCATTCTAAATTCACTATCGATGCGTATACGGATAATGTTGCTAACGAAGACGACAATCTGGAGCGTTCGCGCAGACAGGCTGAAGCGATCAAGGGTTACCTCTGGTCACACGGCATAAGCCAGCGTCAAATTCGCCTCGCGGGGCGCGGCGCGCAGTGGCCGCTTGTGATTCACCGCGACATTGCGCGCAGTAGCTTTAACCGCCACGTCACCATTCAATGGCGCGGCTAACTACACTATTGCGCGCTTACCGCTGGCTTATCCTCTGCCTTTGGCTTAACCGGTATGACACCTGTCATGGGTGTTGCAGGTGTTGGGACTTGTGGAATAGCTTTGATAGGTGAGAGCTCATTCATCACTTTACCATTCACTTTCAACTCACCCTTATTGAGTGTGGCTTGGAGTTTATATTGATTACCCTCTTGTTTGATCAAACCGCGCTCAAGCCATAATGTGAGTTGCTTTTGCCCATCTTGTTTGGCGAGTTGGCGCATTTGCAGAGGCGTAAGTGGCACCGCCTGGCCTAGCTGCTGCGGCTCTGCTGCCGCACCGTTAGGATCATTCTTGCGTAATTGATTGATGAGTATACCTTGCAGGCTTTGTTGCCGTTGATAGTGGCGAAAGAAAAGCTCGGTGATAATTCGCTCAGCAACAATAACCGGCATTTCGACATTGACGTTAGCGTTGACGCGCTGAATCATCCCGATGAGACCCTTGTCGTCATCATTGGGCTTCGCCACATCTAAACCAAGCGAACCGTTCGCCAAGAAATTGCCTTCTGGCATGGTTAGACGAACGTCTTGTATATCAAGCTTAGCACCTCGTGCGATAAGGCGCAGCCATACCCCGGCGAGCGAAGCTAAACGCTGCTGTTTGAGCTCAGGTGATAAGTTTGCAGAGGCATCGATCACTTGATGGATCTGCGCAAGCGCTTTGGCATCGAGATTACTTACCTCGATCTTATAACGACCAGGACCAAACGAGCGGCCATTCCACTGCAATTGCTTCATCTCTGCGCCGAATGTTGTCGAGAACAGTTGATTGTTTAAGTTACTGCTGACATTAAACGACATATTATCGAGTTGAATTTTGTGTGTGCCCGCGATATCGAGTGCGAACTTATTGAGGCTTATTTTGTTTGTACCGGTCCACAGTCCGTGGTCACTCCTTTGCATACGACTCTTACTGTCGAAGGCACCGACGAGCAACTTAGCCTGCGGAATCGAGCCAACAAGCCCTGCAAAATGTGTATCAGCAGATACGCCATCGTAATTACCTGAGAAACACCACTTACCGTTTAAACCCTTCCAGTGAATGAGTAAATGATTATTTTGATAGAGGTAAGGCGGTACCGTTAAATAACTCGTCGTGCTGCCTGTTAAGTGAAACAAGGTATCGGCATCGATCTGTGGTCTTGATTTCTGCCCTTTGAAAATTCCCTCAACAAGCGCTTTGGCCATCGGATCGAGCTCGACATGGCTCTCAACAAACGCGAGTCCTAGTTTTATTCCTTTGCGGCTAAAGACAATGGGGCCGTGGATGATGTGTTCTTTTACCTTGAAAGCGAGTGTGAACGAATTGCCCTGGGTAAGATTAGCTAACGGCGGTAGGATCAATTGTACATCGAGATCGGCGTTCGATTCGAACCAACCACGCTCATACTGCGTCATAATGACGCTTACATTGGGATTATGGCCCGAGCGCTCGAGCATAGCTACGACTTTCTTCTTAGCTAGTATACCCATGCCATAGGGGGCTGCGATGGCAATAACGACGATGAGTGCGATGATTACTGCTACTATTTTGCGCATATGCGAAAGCTCCATGTACATAAATCATGTCTAGAGGGATTTAAGCATGGTAACGGCACACAAACAACCATTCTTTGACGGCTTCACCCTCCTGACTACGCGCGTCAACCTCGCGACAACACTCGATGTCAAAACCTACTTCGCTGAGTAAAGCCTCGACATAAGACTTCGCGTGGGTGTAGCGCGCACTCGGCATAAGTTCGTAACCATCGCCACGACCTTGTTCAACGGTAAAGATGAAGCGACCGCCTGGGGTTAAGACGCGCGCTAAAGCCTTGATGATGTCGTGTAAATCACCAAAATAAATCAAGGTATCGGCTGCGATAACGAGGTCAAAACGTGCGTCTTGTATCTCGGCTAAATACGCCTCGATGTCTTTATCAACGAGTTCGCTATAGATTTTTTTCTCACAGGCCAGCGCAAGCATTTTAGCTGAGAGGTCGACGCCGACTAATGACTTGGCATATGTGCTAACGGCAACACCCGATAACCCCGAGCCACACCCAAGATCAAGTATGCGCAAACTCGCAGGCTCAATCGAAAGCGTCTCTTTTAAATATTCACTTATGACGTTTGGTACGCGATAGCGTAACGTTTCAACCAAATGTTTTTCATAGTGCCTGGCATAGTTATCAAAGAGATTTCGAATGTAAGCTTCGGGTGCGCGCTCGAATGACTGATCATTTTCTAGCGCTGCAAACAGATAACGACCGAGCGGGTGTTCTGGATTCAAAGCCATCAACTGTTTTAAATAACCTTGCGCAAGACCGCGCTGATGGGTTTGTAGCATCAAGGCAGAAAGATTTAATAACGCATCTTGATGTGTGTTATCGATTTCTAATGTTTGTTTAAAATAATGTTCTGCGGTGCGATGCTGGCCAATTGCCATATAGGCAACACCCAAATTATATAACGCTTCGGTATCGTTTGGTTTGTGTTTAATATATTCTTCATAATGCGTGATTGCGTTTTCAAAGCGATCGTAATGTAAAAATGTTGCGGCAATATTACTGCGCGCATCAACATGTGCGTCATCGATAGCGAGAGCTTGGGTAAATGTATCAACTGCTTTTTGCAATTCGCCGCGTTTTAAGTAAAGCACACCGAGATTATTTAATGCAAAGGTATGGTCAGGGCTGTCTTTTAAAACTTTTTTAAAATTTATTTCGGCTTGTTGTAAATCATTTTTTTGCAACGCAATAGTACCTAGCTGATAATGGGCATTGACTGATGTTGGATGGAGTTCTAACACATTATTATACTGCCTACGCGCTTCATCGAATTTACCTTGGCGCATGAATAATGCCCCAAGGTTCTCGTGAGCAGTGATGTACGCAGGGTTAATACTCAGTGCTTTGGCGTATTGTCTTAATGCGTTCTCGGTATCACCGATTTTTTGATAAAGCCCACCTAAGTTATTGTGTACCTCGGCATAATCAGGTACCAGCTCCAATGCGCGTTTATAATGAAACATGGCTTTATCATATTGACCTAGTGCTTTTAGGCTATTCGCAAAATGATTGTGGAAGAGCGCGTTATCGGGATCGATCTCAAGGGCATATCGAATCTTATCAACTGCCGCTTCGAAATCCCCTTCTTGTGCATTGACCATACCTAATAAATGTAATGCATCAGCATCGCGTGGAGCGTGCTGCAAGACCTCTTCATAAAATTTTCGCGCGGTGGTGAGATCACCTGCTTGATGTGCCTTCAAACCTTTTCGACGCAAGGCTTTTACATTGACATCATTCATTCGGCAGACTTAACAGGACGAGGCTTACCATGGTTATCGATAGCAACGTAGGTAAAAACGCCTTCTGTCACATGGATATGTTGACCCGTTTCATAACTCCTCGTCCACACCTCAACAAAAACAATCATCGAGGTGCGCCCTATTCGTTTGAGTTCAGCGTAACAACTAACGAGGTTTCCAACCTGAATAGGGTGGAGAAACACCATCGAATCGATAGCAACAGTTGCCACACGACCCGAGGCTTCCCTTTTCGCGATAATGGCGCCAGCGAGATCCATTTGTGACACAACCCATCCACCAAAGATATCGCCGTTGGCATTGGTGTCCGCCGGCATCGCAATGGTTTGAATCGTTAATTCACCCGTGGGTGCTACAGGTTCAGTCATAAGTAGTCTCTAGAGAGCTCTCCCCTAAGGCGGGGAGAGCTTAAGTTTGTCAGGATTCGTTTATGCAGGCTCGCAAGGACAACCACAATCGCCTTCGCCTATCACACTAAGAACCTTGCTATCGCCTTTAGGCGGAATAATATCACCACCCATAGCGAAGCTTATATTTGATACAAACAAAGCAATAAGAGCTACCATAGCGAATTTTTTCATTATCTAGTCTCCTTGTGATGGGTATGTACCGCTGGAGTCGTCAATGTAACATGCTTACCTAGCGGGTCAAGTTCTCTCAAGGAGCGGGTTTGAACCGATGAGTCGAAGTTCTACCCATATTTGACAGCAGTGTGCTTTTTATTTACACTAGACCACTGTTTGTACAGTGTATTTTTTTGTTGGAGTATTTCAATTGAAGATAGATTACTCGAGAAATGTCATATCAAAGATCATATTGACTGACGCAAACGAACAGATCTTCGCTGAATTTGAACGTTTAAAACCTTCCATAGAGAAGCTCACAAAGAATGCTTTGTTATGGTTCATAGCAAGGATCGTCATGAAACGTGTTGTTATGTACTCAAAATTTAATATGCTCTATGCGCTTCTTGAACGATCCGACGCCTTCAACAAAGTACCAAGTTATTTGGTCGCACTATCATTACTTGCCAAAGACAATCCTGCTGAGTTGGCAAACTCCATCGAAAATACCTCAAATGATTGGCCGTACTACCGCGCGCTTTTTAATGATGACTTAGATATCGAGAGGATTAGCGATGAGCCCCATAAAAACATTCGATCGGGGCTCATAAGTCTTGCTGCAGCCTTGGGACGCACAGAAACACTCAAGACGTTATTAAACCTTAATACACATAAAACGCTATCGAATCCTGGGATAGTCGAACTAAATGAAATCGTAAAAAAGCTCTGGTACATCCCACCACTATACCTTGCCGCTAAACTCGATCAACGTGAATCAATTGCAACACTGCTTGAGTGGGGTTCTGAGCTTAGCCATCCCGAGGGTGGCAGTATTAAAGCGACCGAGCCTCGCTATCAATTCTCGATTCAAGATTCACCCTTACATTACGCTGCCGCGAGCGGACACATTGAACTCGTAACGTGGTTACTTGAACATGGTGCAAATGTGCAAGCCATTGATGAGTGTGGCATAACGATTGTAGGAACTGCCGCTTATCATGGACATAATGAACTCGTAGAGCGGCTGCTCGAGGAACACGTACGTGAAGAAGATCGATCTCACGCAATCAGAGAAGCCTTCATGAACGCCATTCAAGAAGGACACGCTCCTCTCGTGCAGTGGCTAATCGAATATGGTCGACTGGCTGAAAGCGCTCAATATTCTAAATGGTCTGCTGAATATTTATTTATAGCAATCCAACTTGGTTATGCTGATGTTGTTCGTTTGCTACATAGAAGTGGTACGAGTTTAATAATTCGTTGTGAAGGGCTCACAGCTTTACACATGGCAGCCAAAGCTGGAAATGCTGAAGTCGTCCAGTACATAGATGAAAATTGTACCGCTGATCAAATACGTAAAGTCGATAGTAATAAACTTATGACGCCCCTACACTTTGCTGCGGCAAACGGACATCTTGAGGTCGTCAAATACTTACTTAATAAAGGGGCCAGCTTTAAAAGTTGTGATGAAGATAAAGCCACACCCCTACACCTTGCCGCGGCAAACGGACATCTTGAAGTCGTCAAGTGCTTAGTTGATCAAAAGGCCAGCCTTAAAAGTCGTAATAAAGACTATGCCACACCCCTACATCTCGCAGCTAGATACGGCCAGGCTGATGTTGTGCAACACCTTGTTGAAAATGGTGCCAATCTATACGCTAAATCCCATGAAAAAGATAATGTCTTACATTATGCAGCAAGAGCAGAAAGCGGTATCGCTGTCGCTCGTTGTTTACCCGAGGAAGATATACGTAAGCTATTATCACAAGCAAATACATACGGCGATACACCTTTGTCCTTGGCAGCTGAATACGGCAGAACAGAGCTCATAAAATATCTGCTTGAAATTGCACCCGAAATTGTAGACCTTGCAGATAGCAATGATATCACGCCTCTGCGCATAGTAGTCACTAGCTCTAGAAAGCCTGAACTCGTACAATTGCTACTCGATTATGGGGCCGATATAGAACATAAAACATCGAATGGCTGTTCTGTCCTTTTAGATGCTAGTGTACGATGGAATCCCACAGAGGATCCTTTCACGATTGCTAAACTGTTACTCGACCATGGTGCTGATATCACGAGTATCGAGATCGAGGGCCATGTACATCATAGATGCGTCATACGCGATCACTATGCACTTACACAGAGCTTAGATACCAGCATTAAGAATAAAAATTTTGTAGAAAGTCTGGAATTGCTTCGCACTAAGTGCGAAGGCTCCGAAAAAGAACCCTACATATTCATTCACTCAACTGATAACGACAAAAATACTTTTCTTCACCGTCTCATGCAACATTACGATGGCAGTGTGGCAGCACAAGCATGTGTGAATGAACTTGTATCAAGAGGCATTAACCCCGAGGAGAAGAATAAAGATGGAAAGACAGCGCTAGAGATGGCTCAACTTAAGCATCACGCTGCGTTGCAAAACTTATTATTTCCAGGTGAACGCGCGTTAAATAAAATCATTGATCTATCACTCATTGAAAAAGTACTCGTCAATGGGTACTTGCCTATATCTGCGTGTCCTGCAACAACCTATACAGATACGAATATTTTTTATCTTTCACCTCAAGATACGGTCAAACTATTCATCGATGATTTGATATTGCTTTTCAGTAATATTGAATCATCATTACTTAACATCAGCGACGGTAATAAAGTCTTGAATGGTTTGCGTACGGCATACTACACGCAGAAAAAAGACAACGAGGATTGGTCGATTGCATTTGGGTCTTACACCCTAAGCGAAACAGAATCAAATAATTTTTACACGATGATGTGCAACCTACAAATGCTTAATAACTTCACTATCGCCCGCACACGCGTATCAAGCGCTCGTACAGGCATGCGTTCACTATCCGCGAATGAAACCTTAGAAACCAAAAAAGTATCTTTGAATGTTTGTAACTACTCAGAAAATCTTGCAGAGATTTATTCATCTTGATAAACAAAAGCGGGCAATTGTCCTTTAAACAAAGTCTCTAATGCTTCTGTAGCACTGACACCATGCTTTCGACAAGTAA
>Ga0180433_10000889_pt1 | contig 50906 bp, 56 predicted proteins | sample SS_ome_8_FD_132980 | JGI IMG/M metagenome (GOLD analysis project Ga0180433, IMG submission 132980) | Hypersaline lake sediment archaeal communities from the Salton Sea, California, USA - SS_1_D_1 metaG | ecosystem: Environmental > Aquatic > Non-marine Saline and Alkaline > Hypersaline >...
CTTTTTCTCCTTGTTTATTTCTTGCTAGGAAACAAACTTGAGAGTAAGCTTTGACCTGCCTCAATTCAAGACTAATGGCTTTTTACAGAAAGAATGATGCACTAACAAATCATAAGTTACAAAAGTTTAATGGGAGTTTAAAGATTACTGATCAAGTAAGTGATAGTCTTGCTAAAAACATTATGGTTAACGGCAATGCGGAATTTCTAGGCAGGTCGGATGAAAATCTAAAATTTAATGGCATAATAGTGGTGAATGGTTTCTTAGAGACTTCAAATGCGATTTTCACTGAACTAGAGATTAACGGGAATTCTATTATAAATACTTCTACAATAGATAAGTGTTTTATAAATGGGAATTTGAAGCAATTAAATAACAGCACTATTGGTACTCTTACTTTAGTTACATTTGATAAAACAGTAAATATTTCAAACTCTAAAGTTCAACATCTGATTATTATGAGTTATGCAGCAAAACGTCCAATCTTACTTCTTGATAATAGTCATATTGAGGGCTCAATAAAATTTCTAGATGAAAACAAAAAATCGATAGATGGTGAAATAGTCATGAACAATAGTTCAACTGTTTTTGGAGGGGCAGGCGGTTCGAAATCATCTCATCCATGACTTATCTACATTTAATTCCACAAGCTGAAACATATGGTGTAACAATATTAGCTATTTTTAGTTTAGCAAGCTTTACGATTGCAAGAAGATTCCATCTTAGCCGGGGTTCGGGAGGTCATATTGATTTTGTCAAAGTTAATTTGATTGTTAAGAGCCTTATTGTGCTTTATGGATTATTACTAATCCCAATGCAGAATTTATTTTCACTAAAATTTAGCACAGAGTTTGTTGCGTGTCTCGCCGGCATTGTATTGGGAATATTCTACATTAGAATCGAAAAAAAAATAATTCGTTATTTCGCAAGAAATGAAAAAACAAAAAATAAACAAAAACAATATATGCTCAAAGCCTCAAAAGTGCATGTTATAAAAGCTCGTTCGCTAGGTTTAAGCAATAACAATTTTTTCAGGCGACATAACTCGCTTTCTAACCAGCAGAAAAATGTTTTTGATTATGCGGAGTTATGTAAAATAAAACTTATGCATCTGCTATTAATAGCCATTTTAGAAGAGATAATCTTTCGGGGATATTTAACGTACATTACGCTTAATATTTCGCTTAATATTTATAATGAAATTATTGTATTAATATTCATTGCCTTTTTATTTGCATTCTCTCATGCTTCTTATTCGTGGCCACAAATAGCATCAAAATTTATTTTTGGAATAATGGCATTATTTGTTTTTATGTGCTTTGGAACATTAACTTCCGCAATTAGTTCCCATTTGTATCTTAATGCTATTGCATATAAGCATTTACAACAAAATCGTAAAACATTTAAGCCGCAAGCCATATGAACACCAAGCTCGCGCTTAATTTCATGTTTTCTTGCTTACTATGGTGGGTGATTATCGTCTTCTTTTATAAGTATATTAAAATATTTTTGATACGACTCGCCAAGTGGATAGCTAAAATATCAAATTGGTATAATCACTCATCACTTCAAGAGCGAACTGGTACATTTGAATTGATTTTAATAGCCAGCAGCCATGTTATATTTTGTCTTTTGCTTATTCATGTGTTTTCGCTGAACCTACAAGTTCTTGGGTTATTCAAAATAAATATTTCATCAATCATCTACGGCGCTGTGCTGGGCGTTGGAGAAATGTATTTATCAAGCTTATTATGTTTATTCGCAATTAGACTTATGCAGACCTTTCAATATCAAAATGCACCCAATAACATCGAAGGTTGGTCTGTGCTTGCTAAAGCCGGGTGGATAAGACATCATTTCCATACTGTTAATCTAATACCGATCATCCCAGCATATTTAGTAGTTCTATTACAATTGGCTTCAGAAGAGGTTATTTTTAGAGGTGTATTGTTTAATCTGTTCTTACCTTATGGATTTTTTGCTGCGTTTTTTATCTCATTAATACTATTTGCATATATGCAAATATTTTTAATGCCCTCAATTAAATCCTGCATTTTTCCTGTTATTGGAGCAATAACCATGGGGGTTTTTCATGGTTATTTATATTTTAAAACGGGTGAATTAGTTCCTCTAATTATTGCTCACTTTTCATTTTTTATTATTGCGCTAGCATAATTGATTCTTCTGTCGCAAGAGTTAAAAGTTAGTTCAGTAATGTTTGAAACTTGATCATGCAAAATATGACCTGTGATTTATCAGTTAAGTTTTATCTCCTACATTTTTCATAACTTATCAATTTCGTCCTAAAAATTCGTCGTTGGTGGTAACGGCTAAAGCAAAAGTTGCTGAAATTGAAAGCCTTAAAGCGTCCTCACTGATGAAGTGATAATAAGGTTCTTGTGAAACCCAAAGATCTGGTGAGGGTATGGCGGTGAATCCATATAAAGAGAGAGCAAATAAAACAGATGAAAGCATGCTCGCCCAGATAACTTTACTCGCGTATTGATACCCGTATACTTCTGTTAGTATATCCCCTAAGATAAGGTGCACTGGGAACGCTAAACTTGCTGCACAAAAGGTAATTGAAAATAAGGTGATTAGTTTGTATGCGAGAGTAACAGGTACAGTTGTAAAGATCATATTTAGCATTGCTATATAAGTATAAAACTTAAACTGGTGCTCGAAATTTTTATAAGTGTCCTGGTGTAATTGAAATCTCCCTCATTTGCTTAACTTAGCAAGCCAAGCTTACTACCTTTACGTAGTCTACATCATCCTTAGGTGGTCTCTGTAATAGTATTTTTAATTCCCATAGTAAAGAGGAGCAAACATATTAAAGACAAAGTAGCGTATGATAAATACAGTGCTGTTATACTAGTAGAAAATTCAGAGATTATGAATGTCACTAAAGTCGTTACTAATAAAAAAGAAGTCCCCATCATTGCTCCAGATAATCCAGCGATCTGTGGGAATAGTGCAATACTGAAAGCATATAGCTTTGGAAATGTAAAGCTCATTAATGCAATGATGATAATGGCTGGTAGTGATGTCATTAAAATTGGCAAATTGGAAAAAAAAGAGTTTAGACTTAAAAATAAACCGCTAAGTAATACTGAGCCAAATGAAAATAATTTAATGTATCGAGCTGATAGAGTCTGATTTTCAATAACACGTGACATTGTATTTCCAAATAACCAACTTAAACCAACTAAGAAAGCTAATTTTCCATAGAGTAGAGGAGAGGTGGATGATTGTTTCGCAATTATAAATGGAAAAAGTAGACTAAAGATGATAAGGAGTGAATAGATACATCCAACACAAATGACTGAAGAAATATATCGACTGTTACATATTAGCAAGCGAATATTACTTGACAGTTTTTTTAACGGAACTCTACTTTTCTTTGGTAGAGTATCTGGAGTAAAGAACAATAAGGTTATTATGAGTATGCTATAAACTGACAAAAAATAAAAAGAAACTTTCCAAGTATGAAAAATATTATATAGATAGTCGCCAAGTAAAGGGCCTACGGTTAATCCAAAAGCCCAGGCGATCGTTATATAGTTGATATATCGTTGTACATTTTTTTCAGGAATAACATCAATAATATAAGCCTTATTGATAACCCCCGGTCCAGAAACAAATATTCCTTGTAAAAGCCTAACAAAAAGAAAAAAGTATATAGTGGGTGAAAATGCACAACCGAATAATGTGATTAAGTACATTGATAAACATGTAAGAATAACAGGTTTCCTTCCAAAGTGATCTGTGAGGATGCCTGTAAAAATCTGGCTGATACCATAACCCAGCAAATAAAATGTAATTGATAATTGTGCCAATTGGATCTCAACGTTAAATGATTTAGCAACTGCAGGTAACGAAGGGGCATAAATATCAATTGTTGCACCAGTTAATGGTGTCATTAGTAATGTAGAAAAAATTATTAATGATCTATTAGAATTAGTTAGTTCCATTTCATGCTTTCATCTTAAAGTCTTGCTTTTACTGTTGTAATTGATAACCCCATTTCTGGGGGATTATTTGAAATCCATTTAAGTATCATTCTTATGATTTCATGGTTATTTTTGTCCATCATTAACATATGCGAGTTTCCTTTCAATCCACACTCTGACAAATGTCTACGGTTATAGAAGTCGTCTAATGGGTGGGTAGTTGTACTAAGGCGCTGAGCAAGATGTTTGGTATTCTCGCAATTTTCTTTTTGTCGTAGTCAAAGCAGGCTAGGGTTGTTTCTGCAGAGCAAAGAGATTTACTAGTGGTTATGTTTTCGACTTCATAACACAAAGTAAAACTGATTTTAGTTTGATTTGAAGCTGTGAAAGTTATTTTTAGTTCGTCACCATGATTGGCTTCAGATTCATAAGTTAAGTGAACATCTTTAACCAACCGCCCAATATTATTTTCTATGTTAATCTCCGATATTGATGAGCAGATTGTTTTTAGCCAGCGTATTCTCGCTTCTTGTAAGATATTTAGTAGAGAATCATAACCTAGATGATTGCCATAGTTTAAGTCATTAACAAGAACCTTAACTGTTGTCGAGAATATTTGGGGATTTTCCATCAATACTTTCTCTTTATAGAATCGTAAATTAGATTTGCTGAGTCCTGTGGTGTAAAGAGATTATCGAGATGCCGAACTACGAGCAAGATACTATAATTCGCATGCACAATTCTAGAATGCTCTCCCACCTACATCTCCAAAAACTTAACAATACACTGGCGCAGTGTTGTTACGAACGTTTTGATGTCTTCTTTTTCCATGATGAGTGGAGGGAGGAGGCGGATTACTTTTTCTGCTGTGACATTGACTAAAATGCCTTCGTCTAGGCTTAGCTTTACCATTTCTTTGCAGGGGCGATCGAGTTCTATACCGATCATAAAGCCTGCTTGGCGTACTGTTTCTACGCCTTCGAGAGGGATTATTTCGCTTTCAATTAATTCTGCGAAGTAGGCGCTTTTGTTTTGGACTTCTTTTAGGAATGTTTTATCGCTGATGATATCGAGTACGGCGTTGGCAACAGTGCACGCAAGCGGGTTGCCGCCAAATGTCGAGCCATGTTTGCCTGGGGTAATTAAATCGTTTGCGCGATTTGACATTAATGTTGCGCCGATGGGGAAACCATTGCCTAAGCCTTTCGCGGTAACTAGTACATCCGGTATGATGTTGTGTGCTTGGAAAGCGAAAAGATGTCCCGTGCGTGCGTTACCCGTTTGTACTTCGTCTAACATCAGTAACCATTCGTGTTTATCACACAACTCACGTAACTTAGGTAGATAATCATCTGCAGGTGTATTGATTCCACCTTCACCTTGTACAGGCTCAACGAACACCGCAACGATCTGATCAGCATTTTCTGCAATTTGTTCTATGGCTTCTAAGTCATTATAAGGCGCGCGTAAAAAGCCTGGCACTAATGGTTCAAAGCCCGCTTGGATTTTGCGGCTGCCCGATGCCGTAAGTGTTGCCATCGTTCGGCCATGGAACGCTGATTCCATCACGATGATGGCAGGTTTTTCAAAACCACGTTGATGACCATAGAGTCTTGCAATTTTTATCGCGGCTTCATTCGCCTCAGCACCGGAGTTACTAAAAAACGCTTGATCCATACCCGTTAGTTGACACAAACGCTCGGCTAACTCTTCTTGTTTTGTAATACGATACACGTTGGATGTGTGCCACAGTGCTTCTGTTTGTGTTTGCAGTGCTTCAACCAAATGAGGGTGGGAGTGGCCGAGGCCGTTAACTGCAATGCCGGAGAGACCGTCTAGGTATACTTTGTCGTCAGTATCCCACAAGCGCACACCTTCACCACGGACAAATGCTACGTTTTGTGGTTGGTACGTTTTAATTCGGGACATAGCGATCTCTCCTTAATTAATTGTTAACCGAGTTGCTCCGAAACGTGTTGCCAGTTAACTAAATTCCAAAACGCTTCGATATATTTAGGTCGCGCGTTGCGGTAGTCGATATAGTACGCGTGTTCCCACACATCACAAGTAAGCAATGCTGTGTGGCCATCGGTCATAGGTGTGCCTGCATTCGCAGTACTCGTAATCTCGAGTTTGCCGTCTTCGGTTTTAACGAGCCATGCCCAACCACTACCGAACGTTGTTATTGCTTTTTTGGTGAAGGCATCGATAAATGCTGCGACCGAGCCGAAGCTTTGTTCAATGGATTTTTTAAGCTCGCCTTCAGGTTCGCCGCCACCGTTAGGTGATAAGCAGTGCCAGTAAAAGGTGTGGTTCCACACTTGTGCTGCATTGTTGAATAATCCGCCGTCGCTGTTTTTGATAATGTCTTCGAGCGAAGCTGTGGCTTTATCTGTGCCTTCGATTAAATTGTTTAGATTATTCACGTAGGCAGCATGGTGTTTGCCATAATGATATTCCAATGTTTCTTCAGAAATATGTGGTGCTAATGCGTCTTTTGCATAAGGTAATTCAGGAAGTGAAAAAGCCATGGTAAAACCTCATCTGTTTTCTAGTTTTGTTAAGTGCAAACAGAGTAATAGGGTTGCATACAGAATGCAAGAAGGAGTGTATTGGTGCAAAGCCTATGCAGGTAATTAGGCATGGTTGTTAAAACTTGACCATTTTAAGCGGATAAGTGTATAATATGAGAACATTTCCAGTGGCGTTGTTTTTGTGAATGGGCTATGGGAGAATGCGGTTTTCTATCACGTTTCAGAGGTAAATGATGTCAGACGTATTACAAACGATCGAAGAACAAATCAAACAAAACCCAGTTATCCTTTATATGAAGGGAACGCCTGGTATGCCGCAGTGTGGTTTTTCAGCCCAAGCGGTGCGGGTGTTAGAGGCTTGTGGTGTCGAATTTGTCGCTGTTGATGTGCTGGCAAACCCAAGTATTCGACAACATTTACCTGCCTATTCTGATTGGCCGACCTTCCCACAACTCTTTATTCGTGGGGAGTTAGTAGGCGGCTCAGACATTATCACGCAGATGTACGAACGTGGTGAATTACAAACCCTACTTGCTGCGGCTTAAGCCGCTCGTGATGAGTAACTTTTTAAATGAGGAATGCATGATGACAGTATTAGTTGGTAAAAAAGCTCCCGATTTCAAAGCACCTGCTGTGATGGGCAACGGTGAAATCAATGAAACGTTTCAATTGAGTGACCACCTTAAAGGTAAATATGGTTTAGTTTTCTTTTACCCTCTCGATTTTACTTTCGTGTGTCCATCCGAAATTATCGCGTTCGATAATCGTATGGCAGCGTTTCAAGAACGCAATGTTGAAGTCGTTGCTATCTCGATCGATTCTCACTTCACACACCATGCGTGGCGTGAAAAAGCAGTCGGCGAAGGTGGTATCGGTCCTGTTAAATTTCCAATGGTTGCTGATATTAAACATGATATTTGCCAAGCCTACGGTGTAGAGCACCCTGAAGCGGGCGTTGCACTACGTGGTGCTTTCCTCATCGATAAAGACGGTGTGGTGCGTTCACAAGTTGTTAATGATTTACCGTTAGGACGTAATGTTGATGAGTTTATTCGTCTTATCGATGCGTTACAGTTCCACGAAGAACACGGTGAAGTGTGTCCTGCGAACTGGCAAAAAGGCGCTGAGGGCATGTCTGCAACACCAGCGGGCGTTGCGAATTACTTACGCGACAACGCAGCTAAACTATAAGGTTTAGTTTTTTATCTTAAGATAGCGCCTAGTCGAACACAAATATGTTGGCTAGGTGCTATTATCACTTACTTAACTCGCCAATTTAATGTTTGTCCCGCCATAAACGGTTTTAATTTACTTGTCCCAAACGCTAATGTTTCTGGAATGGTTAACGGTTCTTTGACAAGCGTTATCGTTTTCTCATTTTGTGGTAAGCCATAAAACGCAGGACCGTTGATGCTAGCAAAGGCTTCTAAGTTTTCCATCGCATCTAACTGCTCGAATATATCCGCATAGTAAGCAATACCGCCGAAGCTTGTGTAAATACCAGCACAGCCACACTCACTTTCTTTTTCACCTATTGCATGAGGCGCACTGTCTGAGCCTAAGAAGAATTTTGGATTACCACTGGTTGCCGCCCGCAGTAGGGCGAGTCGGTCGGTTTCCCGTTTTACCACAGGCAAGCAGTAATGATGGGGTTTTAGTCCGCCAGCAAGCAGGTCGTTGCGGTTGAGCCAGAGATGGTGACCCGTGATGGTTGCCGCGAGTGTGGCCGTACTGCTTTCGACATAGTCGACCGCGTAGGCTGTGGTGATATGTTCGAGTACTACCTTAAGTTCTGGAAGCTTAATCAAAAGCGGGGTTAGGTGTTCATCAATAAAATGACGCTCGCGGTCGAAAATATCGATAGCGTGGTCGTGAATTTCGCCGTGAATGAGTAGAGGTAGACCACGTTCTGCCATGCGGGCAAAGATGGGGTACGCGTTGGGTATATTGGTCACACCGTGAGCAGCGCCGGTGGTCGCACCAGAGGGATAGAGCTTGCAGGCGTAGACGTGAGGACATGCCGCTGCTGCGTCAATCATGTCGGGCGTGGTTTCATCAGTCAAATATAGCGTCATGAGCGGTGTGAAGTTTGCATCATTATCAAGCGCTTCTAGAATTCGCTGGCGGTAGGCGAGCGCGAGGTCAACATTTGTCACTGGTGGTTTCAAATTTGGCATGATAATCGCACGGCCATAGTGATTAGCTGCATCACGCACAGTTCGTTGCAGTCGGTCGTCATCTCTCAAGTGGAGGTGCCAATCGTCAGGTTGGATGAGCGTGAGTGTTGTCGACATAATTTGGTGTTTTCCAAGGGTGTTCGTGAGGGTTAGCATGGCAGAAGCGCGCACAAGCCGCAAGTTTTTAGTGATACTCATGATGTTATGGATGTCATGCGTCAGTGCCGACGAGCGTTATTATCAAGCGCATATCGCGCAAGGTATTTGGACGTACAAAGGCGGCGCCTTGCAATGTGAGTTGCGCCAAGAAATACCACTGTATGGCCATGCTAAATTCATTCGCCGACACGGTGATAATGATCACTTTATCCTGCACAATAACCTAGGGTTATTCCACAAAGTACCCGTACAAATCGGACTGCGCGCAGCGCCGTGGCAACAAGAATTGCCTATACAGTGGATTGCCAATCGAGAGATGCAAGAAGGGCCGGTATTGCTTAATCTCGATCCCGTATTGAGCGAGGGGTTGCTACTAGGTCTACGCCAAGGGCAATGGCCACATATTCTCTATGAAGATGACCACGGCGATCCGGTACTGATTACGCTTCCTGCAGTGACATTTTTGGAGGCATACCAAAAATATCTCTCTTGTGTTAACAAATTATTTCCTCATGCATGGCGTGAAGTATCGAAAACAACGATCTATTTTGGTCTAAACAGTAGTCGCTTGGGTCGCGAAGATAAGCGTAAGCTTAAAATCATGCGTGATTTCATCAAGATTTCCAAAGCGATTCGTCGTGTCATTATTCGCGGTTATGCCGATGGCAGTGGCCATCGCATCCATAATATCTATCTCTCTGAAAGACGCGCAAAAGCGGTTAAGAATTTCTTCCTTGATCACGGCATTGCTGAAGATCGCCTGCGTGTGCTGTGGTATGGCATTAAAAACCCTGTTGCAGACAACAAAACTAAGCACGGTCGTAAGAGTAACCGTCGCGTAACGGTAGAGTTGGCTCGAAGCTAGGCACTTTTAGTTTCTTTAAACTTCAAAATCATATTCATGTTATCCTCTGTTCTTAGGGGATGAACAGTATATTTCCACATTTAGAGTTGTTTCATGGCTGAACTGTCAGTACAATACGGGCAGAATTTCTTTTTAAAAAAAGGGGCTTCCTTATGAGAAAATTAATAGTGTTTTCTATAGCGCTCTTAATCTCAGCGGTAAGTTTTGCAGGACATACTGTTAAGATAAAGATAGCTAATAATACGATGCATGACATTACGACAAAACTAAACGAACACATTTGTGTCAACCATCCGCATCGATTGAACTTGCGTATTCCAGCGGGTGAGGTTGTGAGCCAAGAAGTCGATGAGAATTCAAAAGGGACCTGCTTTTTTAATCCCTCTGCTTATCGTTTAAGTATGTATCTAGATGATGAGAACGGAGCTTGGCTCGGTACGTATGTCAAAGAGTTTGTAAATGGCCATATGCGTTTACATATGATAGTTAATCAGTCCGAGATAGATCCTAATTCGGTATTTACTGTGACTAGAACACATCGTCACCACCGCGTGATAATCACGATATCAGAGATACCAGGTAAAAAATCTGCGTAAGCGTTGTAGTAAAAAAGTTCGTTGTGATAGTTGGTTTTTTTATTTGAGGTGTAGTTATGAAAAAGCAGATTGTAGGTTTAATATTACTCGCAGTTTCCGCGGTGTGTTTTGCCGGTGGCGATAAGATTATGATAATAAATAAGACCTCGCATGATTTAATAACCAGTGTAAGTAGACATGAGTGTATTAGTCACCCGCGCAGTTTAAATTTAAATATTCCTGCAGGTGAAACAGTGAAGACGAAAGCACAGTATAGCAACAAGGGCTTTTGTAGAATAAACCGCTCGTCTTATGTGATGGATATAAAGCTTGCTGATGTGCAAGATGACATGCTTGGTTCACTACAAATGAATCATTATGCTAATTTCTTTCATTTGGGTGAGTATTCTAACAAGTCGGTACCCAATACGCTTTTTGATTTGACTTTCAAACACAGCACAGGAAGTAAATCAGCAACAATTACTGTGAGAGAGTATAGAGCTATAACGTAGTGCTCGCAATTTGTATATTATTAATGATCTAATTTATTATGGAGCAGTTACGTGAGGCAATTAGCAGTTTTTTGTTTTACCCTTATTTTGTCAACGGTAAGTTTTGCTGCGACAGAGTTTAAACATGTTTTTGTGAATCATACGGATTATGATTTAACGACAACTGTTGAGGAACATAAAAGCATTAGCCACCCCGGCCGCTTTGCGCTCGAGATTCCTGCCCATTCGAAACGTGACGTAACGCTTGAGCTTAAAGAGATTGAATTAGGGCCCGTCTCTATACCCCATCTCCATAGACCCACGATAAAAATCTTCTTGAGAAATAACACAGAAAAAGTTCTCTCAATTAAAGAGCGTTACACTATCGAGTTTGATGGGACGGTTACGCCATTAATATATACGTACCCGTTTGATAATAAATGGTCTGTGAGCCTTGAGATAAAAAAAGATAAAATAAAATATATTATCAACACACAAAGTAAATAAGGAGATTAGTGATGAAAAAAGTAATTTGTTTAGCGATTTTACTGGTGATGTCACGAGTAAGTTTTGCAATGGGTGAGGAGATAACAATTGTCAATCATACAACACATGACATATCAACAAAAATGGTTAAGCACCTGTGTGTGTCACACCCCAGTCGTTTCAAGTTAAATATCCCTGCTGGTGAAACACGCATCGCAAAAACAAAACTTAAGAAGTATTGTTTAGATTATCCCTGGTACAAGATATCCTTGCGGCTTTCAGAGGCGCAGGATGCGCCTATTGGAAATATGAGTGTATGGTTCGATGATTATTACAATCCAATATTAGAAGTTAAAAACTATTTCAACAAAGCTCTTCCTAACGCTCGGTTTGAGATTACTTGCAATGCTAAAGAAAATCGAAAAATTTTACTTGTTATCAGTGAGTTCGTTAAGACAGAAGGTAAGTAATGATGAGAAAAATAATTTGTTTTACATGCATGAGATGAAAGTGAAATGAAAAAACTATTTTTTCTGTTATTGCTGATAATGTCAACGGTGAGTTTTGCAGACTCAGGTGAATATAAACACACGTTTATCAACCAGTCTGATAGGGATCTAGTAATTAAGGTTGCTGAACATAAAAACATTAATCATCCACACGATTTAAATCTAAAAATCCCTGCAGGTGAGCGTCGCGCAGTCACGCTCAAAGTGAAGCATAGAAAATTAAGTAAAATCGCGCCTATCTACTTTTATGAACCATCTATAACTTTCCGCATCAATACAAATAGTGAAAGCGGAGAGAAGGTATTCAAAATTAAAGAAGTCTTAAGGCGTCTTTTCATTAATACGTTTTTCAAAATTCAAGTGCAATTCCAACAGAAAAAGTGGATGGTGGAACATGAGCTTGATAATAATGACCACGATGTTACCTATACGTTTTATGTGGCTAAGTAATTTTTTAAGGAGATGTGACATGAAGAAGATTCTGCTAACTATCGCGAGCCTGTTGGTGTTATTGCCAGCGCTGTCATTTGCGAGGCAAACCTATAAGGCACACAGTACTTTTATTAATAGTACTGATCATGACATCGTCATTGTGATGAAAAAACACAAGGGCATCACGCACCCTAGCCGCTTTAACGTTTACTTGCCTGCGCACAGCAGCCTCAAGGTAGACTATGGGGTGCAGGTCTATGGGAGCGCACTTGACCCATCACATAAATACATGAATCTTGAGATTAGGCTCGATAGCCCGGAGGGTGAGCGTGTCTTACGCCTTAATCAACAAATGACGGCATTCTTTGGTGAGAAGATATTTTTCGAAATCAAGGCCGACAATCCTAAGTGGGGTATCGAAGCGACGAGCGATGACTTCGATGCAACGCTCGAGATACGCGATAATTACGTTTAAGGCGTCATGATAATGACGCCTTACAGCGTCAAATTCTTGTTCCTAGTATTATGACAGCTATGTCATTTAATATGTGCAAAAAAAGTTTCTGTGCACATAGTTTCCAATTCATCTTTTTTATAGTCCGATTTAAAGTATTTTCTTCAAAAAGCCAATAAATTCCTCCATAATCATACTACTTGCACCACATTGGCATTGGTTTTGCTTTGCACTGCTATGTTAGTGAACACTTCAAGTAGCGGTTTAAGTTTGAGTGTTAGCTGATAGCCTAAGCCTGCGGTAAGCGCGAGGCAGTGCTAAAAAATTTTTAAAAAAATGTTGTATAACATTCAAAAATTGTTTAGCATGGCCTTGACTTGCTTGGGGCAAGGAGTAGATAATCCCTCCTCGTGAGGTGTTTTACTTTTAGGATCCTAAAGGTAAAATTATTCTCCTGGGTGTTTTTGTAAACGATGTTGGAAATTTGAATTCTTATTAACCAACTTGGAGAAATAATAAAAATGGAACTCAATCTCAAAAAAGCCGCTGTAGCCTTGGTTGCTCTAGGTTTAAGCGGTGTAGCTAGCGCAGCGATGTATGCACCTGCACCAGCTGGCTGCACAAACCACGCTGTGACCGTTCCTTGTGAACGTGAAGGCTGGGATCTTGGTATCGAAGGTTTCTACGTTCGTGCTCATAATAATGACTTGTTCTACTCAGAACACTTGAGCGTTAACGAATCAAGCCGTTTCTATTCCTTCGATAAAGATGCTGTTTCACCTGAATTCCACTTCGGTTTTCGTGTTGAAGGCAGCTACCACTTCAGTACAGGTAACGACGTAACAGTTAACTGGTTACGTTTCCACCACTCCGATGATGATACAGTTGAAGGCGGCACACGTTTTGGCCGTGGCTTCCACGTATTCTTCACGGATACAGTTGGTACTGAATTTGACAACTACCAAGGTTCTGCTCGTTTCGACTTTGACGAAGTTAACGTCGAAATGGGTCAGCACGTCGATGTTGGTCCTAACGTAGATATGCGTTTGCACGCTGGTTTGACATACGCACACTTAGACCAAGAATTCGATATTCGTGGTTGGACGTCACAAGATAAAGGCTTCCGTCAAATCGAAACTGACAGCGAATTCCGTGGTGTTGGTATCCGCACAGGTTTCGACGGTGCTTATGAAGTTGGCAGCGGTTTCCGCTTGACAGCTCATGGTACGGTTAGCATCTTTGCTGCACGTATGCGCAACTGGGTTGAAGCTAGAGACTACGCACATCCTTCATTGGGTACGCAAGGTCAGCTTTACTCAACAGTACGTTTTGAATTATCAGAACGTGTTATTACGCCAGCTGCTAGTGCTCGCATCGGTGTAGCTTACCAAAACAACGGTTTCACCGTTGAAGGTGGCTGGATGATTAACCATTACTGGGATGTCATCAAGCACTATCCGAATGACCTAACAAACGATACATCAGGTGCTGTTCTAATTGATGGTCAGAACCTAAGAGAAGTTGTTACAAGCCATTCAAGCAACTTCGGTATCCATGGTCCTTTCTTAAGCCTCAAATACGTTGCGTAATTGAGTCTTTAAGATCTCTAAAAAGCCCCTCAACTGAGGGGCTTTTTTTTATTAGATCTAAGTTCTTGGCACCGAACGTCCACCCTTGGTCAATCTTGGACGTTAGCCAGACCCGTCATCCCTGCGCAAGCAGGGATCTCAATCATATGACTTGTTTACAAAACCTGAAGTTTAGTGCCAAAGTTACTTGGTTGAGATCCCTGCTTGCGCAGGGATGACGGAAGAGAGGCAGGGATGACGGTGCACGCAGGGGTGATAGTGAAATATACAAAAAAACGTTCAAATCAATACATTTTCCTTGTCAAAACAATTGACTTAACTTAGACTAAGCAGCATATCAATCGACATGGACGTAGATGATGTTGTGGCGGGTAAGTGTAGCAATTCTACTATGCTTGACGTGTATCACCACGTCGCAAGCGGCTTCCTATCAACCCGTCTTACCTTGCAGTAAAGGTTCTGTTTTCACGGCTACTGAACCTGGTCTAACAGGCTGTGATGGTCTCCAAATGAGTATTATGGGCTATTTTGCCCACGGTGCTAACGGTGACCTCGGTACGTTTGAGCAACTGACTCTTTCAGGTGGGGACCCGGCGTTAATAAACTTCAATGTGGTCACTGAATCACCACAAAGGCAGCTCGGTGTTCTGTTACAAGTACGCCAGAACTATACCTACGGCCAAGATCTAACCCTCAACTGGCTGCATTTCCACCGCGATGACACCCATGCGATAACACCAACCAATGTGCTTGGTCGTTATTTCGACGTTTACTTCTCGATGGCACCGATGACTGATTTTACCAACATGATATCGAGCGTGAGTTTTGCCATCGACGAAGTTAATTTAATGTTTGGACAAGAAATCGCCTTTGATAGCAACGACAATATCCGAGTTCGTGGTGCGGTAGGTCTAAGTTATGTTCAGCTCGATCATAAACTGAAAACAATGGGCATGTTGCCTCAGACTCGATTGGAAGATCCTGATCCACCACCCGATCCCCCCGAGCCTGTCGAAGAATGTACTGAGTTTGAAAATGACTCAGGGGATCGCTTTGAGCGCTGTTGTTGGGTGTTAAATGGCGTGGAGCTCGATTGCGAGATAACCCCACTTGTAACCCCACTTGTAACCCCACCTGGTGAAGGTGACAACCACAATGTCTCTGTGACCAATAAGTGGCGCGGTGTGGGTATAAGGACTGGCGTTGGTGTGATTGCTGCGCTGGGTCACGGGATTCACTTAATTGGTCAGTGTAATGCGGCGTTATACTTAGGTAAGCGTGACGATGAATTAAACACAATCGCAAGGGAAGACGGCGCTGTTGTAGAACAAATCAACATCTCCCACGAGGAAAGTACCATAACACCCGCTGTCGAAATGCGTGGAGGGATCGCTTACCATTACTCAGGTTACAATTTTGAACTTGGCTGGCAATTTTTACACTTTTGGGATGTCATTCAACATAATCCACTCGATTTGGCGTTTGCTAATCCACCTGGCACGCATTCGATGTATGGCTTGACTGTGGTGCAAGCTGTTAATAGTTCGACCAGCCATTTCAGTTTATCGGGGCCCTACGCACTCTTTCGTCTGATTTTTTAATTTTCACTGGCATCATATCGGAAAATTTGTTACCATTTGCTCCCGCTGCGAAAAAGTGTATGCAGCGTTGTGTCTTTCTATGTGGTTACTTCTTGCTTAGTTGTTCACCGCGCGAAAGGTATTTTGGTTTTGGAAGCGAATATAAATGATAATAAAACGATGCCTTCTACAACTCACATGTGTAGCTATACTTTGTGTGACGCAAGCAGCTATGGCTGCGTCTTACTACCCCGCACCGCTCGCGTGTATCTCTGAGCGTATCAGTTTACCCTGTGATAACCCCGGATTCGCCGTCGGTTTCGAAGGAAATATCATCCAAGCGGGTAACTCAGATTTGAGTTATATCAAGGACTCAATATCAGATGCTGAAGTTGTGTCAATTGACCCCTCGTCTGCATACGCCTTTTTGCTCGAAGCAGCTTACTACTTCGAACAGGGTTCGAGTCTTGTTCTCCAGTGGCGTCATTTTGATAAATCCGATAAAACTTACCCTCTTAATAAAGGTGGGGCGTTTTACCCCATCGGTCTTAATTTTACCGCACCGATCGACAGCGTGCGCGCAGACACGCGATTCGTTCTAGACCGAATTAACCTTGCGTTTGGTCAACAAGTCTATGCTGGTCGAACATTACATTTGCGGGGACATTACGGCTTGTCGTATGCGAATATTCGCCACCGTTTTATGGTGAGTGCTGAAGACTTTTCTGAGCCTTTGTTGATGGCCCAAACAGACGAGATGCATACGCGTTTCGACGGTATGGGGCCTCTGGGTGGGGTCGATGCTGCGTATGAATTGGGTTCTGATTTTCAATTGCGTTTACACACAAGTGCAGCTCTATTGCTAGGTGAAGCGCGATATCGAGAAGATCGTACAATATACAACATATCGTCTGTGAGTGACGATGTTTATCAACGCACGACGCTGCGTTTAAGCGAGTGGATAGTTGTGCCTACACTGTCTGCACGAGTTGGGCTTGGTTATGTGAATGATCAGTTCACAGCTGAAGCGGGTTGGATGTTCCAAACCTACATGGGTGTTATCAAACACCATCCCAACGATTTAAATGACAGTGAGGGCGCTATTGTCCACAGTCAACCAAGTAATTTCACACTAGACGGACCCTATGTGAAGCTAAAATATGTGATGTAATGGAGTAAGTGGTAATGAAGTATGTGGTAAGTATTTTAAGTTTGCTCTTAAGCCTAGCGAGCGTTGCCGAAGCTGCGCCACACCGTGCGCGATCTACGGCGATTCCAACTTATGAAACAACGGGAGTTGCGGTAAGTCACCGCACGCCGCCAGCGCCGATAACGAGTATTGTGCCTGATCCCAACCCACAAGTGCGTACTGAGCAGCATGTTGTGCGTAAACGCAGAGAAACCTTGCGTGGCCCAGGGTTACCTTATCTTGAAAACTACGGTAAACCATTTGCTTATCTTGCGGGTGTTCCTGTTGTGTCATCACCCTATATGGGCGTACGATCGGAATTTGATGGCTCAGATCTTATTGTTAACTTGTCGGTTATCAACGAAGACTTGCGTTTGTTAAAACATCACCAACGTTTCGAACGCTCCATCATTAAAAATGGATTAGAATTGCCGCGACATCCCGTGATAGAAATAAGCGGTAAAGTTGAGGGGCTTGCGAAATACACGTGGCCTTATTACGGCGTGTCAACGGGCGATATCGATCTTGCATCTGCTGAAGTTCATTTCCTATCGATTATTAACCCGTGGGTAACCTCGTACGTATCACTAAGTTACGACGATGGTTATCCGCCAGCTGGACCTACTGGACGTCGCTTGTCTAATGCACGTATCTTCGTTAAAGAAGGTTTTATGACCTTAGGTCGACTCGAGCGTTCACCTTTTTACGCAACCTTAGGTCAGTTCTTTGTGCCTTTTGGTCGTTACTCCACGTTTATGTTAAGCAGTACGCTGCCACAAAAAATCGGTCGAACGAAGGCGCGCTCGTTTCTCGTCGGTTTTAAACAGCCAGGTAATTTTGGCTTTTTCGCAGCGACTTATATTTTTAAGAGTGAGTCGGGTGAGCGCGATCGTACCCAAGGTGGTATGAATCTCGGTTATAACTTTCAGGTTGGTAAATTTAGTGGTGAATTAGCCGCTGGACTTATTAGTACGATTGCCGACGCTGAAGGTTTACAATCCTCTGGTGGCTTCGGTGGATTTGCTGCCTCTACGATTGCCGAACGCATTCAACGACGTGTACCAGCATTTAATACCTACCTTACGTTAAATGCAGGACCTTTCTCGATCTTAGGTGAGTACATCCACACGTTTCGTGCGTTTGATTCGTTAGACGCGACATTTAATGGCCACGGTGCACGTTTGCGGGCTTGGAATAGTGAGCTTGGTTACCACTTTAATGCTTTCCATAGACCAACGACGCTCGCGATTGGTTATGGTCAAACACGCGAAGCCCTTGCGTTTGGTTATCCCGAGCGTCGCTGGACTATCGCAGTTACTTCCGCTATCTGGCGCGATACACTTGCGATTATCGAATACCGTCATTCAGAGAACTACGGTATGGGTAACACCGCCTCGGGTCGCGGTGAAGACGGGGGATTAGTGCCCGTATCGACGAAGGCGCTAGGTCGTTCAGAGAACCAGCTGTCCTTCCAGTTCGGCGTTTACTTCTAGAGTGCGAAGTCCCAACGATAGCCCATGCCGCGCGAATCTTCGCTGAAGATGTACTTCTCATCGGGGCTGAATGCTAACGCGTAAACGATATCGCTGCTTGGACGAAAAAAAGACGGGCGAGGGAGAATCCAACGTCTGATGCGTTTCGTTTGTTTAATGTCCCAAACACTAATACCGTTCGGTACCGTCGCAATCGCGAGATAACGTTCACTCGGTGAAAATACTGCGCTTGAAATACTACGGTTATGTCCAGCTAAGCGATATAGAATTTTTGCATCGTTAATTCTAATAATATAGGTTTCTGCTTGGCTTGCTGCAGAGATCGCGTATGTTCCTTTAGGTGAGAATTTAACGATACTTACTTTATTCTTATGTGGAATGGTTTTTATGAGTTTTCCACTTAAGGTTGCCCATAGTTTTGTTGTCTGATCAGCACTGCCTGTTAGTGCAAACTGTAAGTCGGGCGACAAGCTAACACTTTTAATCTTATCTGTGTGATAGTAACGTTGAATCGTTTTCCCGTTCGCGAGATCGATTAATTCAGCAGTATTATTTTTCAAACCAACTAGTGCAAAACGTCCTTTCTTGCTTAAGTCTATGGCCGTAATTTCGTGATCAGTTTGCCAAAAGACGATGGAGTGGCCGAGTCTTACATCCCACACGACAAGTCCATTCTTATCAGCCGTTAAAGCAAACAGGCTATCAGGGCTTATGGATGTTTTGACGATGGGTTGTTCTTTTTGATGTTTCCAGACAAAGCGTAACGCATTATTGGTAATATCCCATAGCCCCGCCGGGTGCATCACAGATGCGACAAGTGAGATCGTACCATCTTGTGAGATGGTTGCGGCATATACGCCACCACGCGCATGTACCTGTTTTGCAACGGGTTCGACAGTAAGCTTGCAACTACATAGGCAAGCCAGTAGACCGATGATGAGTATGTGTCGCATGGGTTGTATGAACCGTAGGTTTTTTTGAAGATAAGCAAGAGTTGTGCCTACCTGACTATCGCTAGAATTTAGGTATGGGCTGTGATATGTTTTGCCTAAGCTTAAGCCAGTCATACAAGGATCAGGGATGATAGATCTTAGGAATGTCGGTGTTGTGTTTCACCTCAACAGGTCAAATGACGATGCTCTCGGATACGCTGAAGATTTAGTTGTGACGAACAAGGGACAACTTCACATCTATTGCCCCGTTCCTTCCTCCATCGCTGACGATGAACTGTTAGAGCTAAAGGTATCACTGCAAGAAATGTTGAAAGTCCCCTTCGAGTTTAGGGTACTGCAAGGTGTTCCTCAGGTTAGCATCGTCGATGCAGCTACCGAAGACAAGCTCGATATCCTGATTACTGAGCCAGATGAGACGGGTGCTGTGACGCGGTTCTTTTATGGTTCACTCACGCTTTCGATATTACGCAAGGCGCCATGTCCAGTCTGGGTTGTGAATAAGTCTCGCAACGAGACATACCAGCGTGTATTGATAGCCGTTGATTTATTTCAAAGTGATGAAGTTAGCAGTCGTCTTAATACTGGGTTAGTTGAGATAGGTTCTGCTTTTGCTAAGAAGCAGGGGGCCGAGTGTCACCTAGTTTCGGTGTGGAAGTTAGATATCGAAGACACGCTACACAGTCCCTTTTTAAATATCCCGCAAGATAAAATTGATACACTCGTATCAGAGCGAAATGTTGAATGCTTAAGAATATATAATAGTTTTGTTGCCGAACATGAGAGTATGCTCCAAGACGTTAATAGTCAGCTTGTGCATGGTGAAGCGTCGCGCATACTCATCGATTACATCGAAGACAATAAAATCGATATCATTATTATGGGTACACATGCGAGAGCGGGTATTAAAGGCTTTGTCATTGGTAATACGGCGGAATCCTTAATCAACCAGATCGATTGTTCGATCATTGCAGTAAAGCCAGATATTTTTAACAACTAGGCGTCAGTCACCACGGAAGCTAACATTAGCAATCAAGTGAGAGCTTAGAGGGTTCGTTAGCGCGATAAAAATGATCAATAGAATTATCTCTGTAATACTTGTCAGCGATTTGAGTTGTAGACCCACACCAAGTAGTAGTAACCCACTACCCAACGTTCCGGACTTTGTTGCGGCATGCATTTTCATAAAAAGCGTATTAAGCTTTAGTAAGCCTAGTGCTGATATCGCTGTAAAGACAGCGCCAAGTAAAGCGATAATTAAACCAACGAGCTCAATCATGACTAGTACCTCCTCTGTTGCGATTGAGGAATTCACAGTACGCAACAGTTGATAGAAACATAATAAGTGCGAGAGGCAGTAGTACGTCCATGAGTCGCCGCTCTTGTAATAGTAGCGAGGTAAAGGCGATGCTACTTATCATCAAACTTGTAATAAACTCAGATACGACTAATTTTACGAATGTATTGCGATTGGTAATAAGCGTGAATATTGCGACGAATACAGAGAAGATTAGAAGTACAATAATGCTGATTTTTAGGTAGATAAAGTTATGCATCGTCGAATACCCTTATGACGCGTGGCTCTAAGTAATCTTGGACGTAGGTGCGGACCTTGTGTTCGTCGTGAGCAAACATGATATGTGCTACCAACGTTTTCTCATCTGCAGATAAATCAATCGATAAGGTGCCTGGTGTTAGTGAAAATAAATTTGCAGTGAGTGTTTTTTCACCGCTGTGATGACTGTTGAGCGGGATGTAGAGGATCTTAGGATCGCTTACCTGGCTCGGCGTTAAAATTTCCCACGCAACGAGCACGCTTGACTTACATAATTCATAAGCAATAGAGAGTACTAATTTTATCAATTGCCATGAACGAATTCTAAAGGGTGTCTCGTGGATATCTGAATGGGATAGGTATTGACTGCCCGCTGCAGCGAGTGACCCGATGAGGATATTAAAAATCGAAAAGTTATTGCTAAAGGCGCACCATGTGAAGAGTAAAAATAAAAATAGCCAAATAATTGCAATCATGTCACGGTCACCTGTAGTTGGATGATATCATGCGCAACTAAATTCAATTGTTTCAAGATAGGATCAGGCCACATACCAATTGAAAGCCAGATAAGACAGAGCGCGATAAAAGCGAAAACTTGTGAGCGACTGACAGTGCCTGGTAGTGCAACAGTTTCAAGATGCTCTGATTTTTCACAAAAACCGTATCGCCAAATCTTAAACATAGAGTACATCGTGAATAAGCTAACAGCGATCATAAAGGCAATGCCTGCGTAAAATGCATTATCAACAGCTGCAGAGATAATTAGAAACTTACCAATAAAGCCTGAGAAGGGTGGGAAACCCGCAAGTGAGGTTGCTGCTAGGAAGAAAATGATGCTGTATAAATTATTTTTTGTTGCAAGACGTTGCAGCTTATTAAGATCATTTGTTGCATAACGCTGCTCGACAAGACCACAAGACATAAACAGATTTGTTTTTACGAAAATATTATGTACGAGAAAGTAAATGGCTGCGACAAGACTTGCTTTCGTCACTAGCATTATACTAAACAAAACGTAACCTAACTGACTTATAATATGGAATGAGAGTATACGTCTAATATTAATCTGGGTTGCAGCACCTAGTACACCAAATACCATGGTTGCGCAGGCAATAGGTATTAGCAAGGTTTGGAATACGTCTGATTGTAGCGGCTGTAGTAAGTAGACGAGTCGTAACAAGACGACCATAATAACTTTTGTGGTAATCGATGCCATGAGCATACACGATGAAATACTTGTTGATGGGTAGGCTCTCGGTAGCCAAAAATAAAGTGGGAATATCCCGCCCTTAATACCAAGTGCGAATATTAAGAGTCCCAATGGGGGTGCGGCGTAATAAGCAGGTAGCGTGCTTATTTGTTTGGCGATTTCATAGTAATTGAGTGTGCCAGTTAAGCTATATATTAAACCTATACTAGCGAGCATGAGTAGCGTGCCAAAGACATTAATGAGCGCGTAATGAAAAAGCTCGGAGAGTGGCTGTTCATGGTTAGATAAAATAAGTATGAGTGAGCTTACGAGCATGACTTCAAGCCAGACGTAGAGATTGAAGAGGTCATGCGTGCTGATTGCGCCGACCATACCGAGCGTAAGCAGCCAAAAAGCACAATAAAACTCTCGCTTCTTGCGCTTGATAGCGGGATCACCCATGCTAAAAAAAGATACGCAGTTTAGTACGGCAGCAAAGACAACCAGCATAAAACAAGTAAGCCTGTCAAAAACAAGCGTTATGGCAAAAGGTGGTTGCCAATTACTGACAGCGATCGTGACGGGCGCTTTGTACATCAGTAAAAAGCAAATAGCGAAACTTAAGAAAATTAGAGCGCCGAGAACTTGAATGGTTCGCTGTATTTTAGAATATTTTTCTACGAAAAGGTGAAGTAGAATCATCATCAAGGGCAATGAGACAGCACCATGAGCTAAGTTATTAGAGACTATCATATGATACGCCTCTGCCTGCCAAGCGCCCAATGAGTACTGAGATAAATACTAAGATACCAAATCCAATTACGATTGCGGTCAGTATGAGTGCTTGAACGAGCGGATTACCAAAATCAGTTAAGTTGGGTTGATTTAGAAATACGGGGCGAATATTTTTAAGTCTGCCACACGTGAGTAATACGATGTTGATGGTGTTACTGAACAGTAACATGCCTAACATTTTTTTTATGAAGTTATCTTCTAAAAAAAGTAATATGCTTATGAATAATAAGATGCCGCACATTATTTCAATCATTATTCATTCACCAGTGTTACAATGAGTGAGCTAATACTGCCAAATATGATAAAGAAAATACCGAAATCGAAAAGTAGTGGTGTTCCTACTTTTATTTTGTAGCCCCACAATGTTGTTTTATACCAAATAGCTGTCAGTAAGGGGTAGCCGTTGACTCGTGCGAGTATAATGCAAGTAATAAGCGATAACGTGCCGAGTAAAATTGCAATAGGTGCTGATTTGATGAAGCGTGTTGCTTTTACATCGCGTGCTAAAACATCGAGTGAGATAGCGGCAACAGCGACTAAGGCGCCAACGAAACCGCCTCCAGGTGAGTTATGGCCACGAACGACAAGTAATAGTGCGATGAGTAGCATGATTGGGACAATGAGGCCACTACTTACTCGCAAGAATAATGAGTTCATGACGAATTCCTTATATGATTACGTTGCCTGATACCTTCTCTTATGAGTAGCCACGTGCTAAGTGAAGCAGCAAGAATCACAATAGCCTCACCAAGCGTATCGAGAGAACGAAAATCGACGAGTATCACGTTTACAACGTTATAACCAAAGGCTTTAGTTACACTGTTTGCGAGGTAAAATTTGCTTATCGCCTCATTTAATGGAAGATGCGTGCTATACAACAATAGTAGTGTTAGGGGCAGGCTTATCGCCAATGCTATTACGATATTCAGCAATGGCGGTCTTGTGTACGTATAATCAACCTTAGTATGTTGCAGCGTTAACACTAGAATGATGACAGTAAGAATCTCAATTAATAATTGTGTGATTGCTAAATCTGGTGCGCCTTGTGCTACAAAGATGAAGCTAAGAAGTAGGCCTAATATTGATAGAATAATGATGGAATGAATAAAGTTTCTTGCAAATAGAAGTGTAATCGTCAAGAGGCTAATAAAGATACTTAGCATGAGGGTAATCCAGAATATATCCTGGAACCAGCTTACTGAAAATATTGGCCAGACACAATTTATGACTAAAACGTTTAGTAATAACCCAAGGCTTAGACAGATAAACTTAAGATGAAAGGTGATGTGTTGGTTTTGTGTGCGTTCTGTAAACCAGTTGCCAAATGCTAGTATGCTGTTGACTAAGCCTTCAAACAGTTTGCGAAAATTTGTCGTTTCTTTATGCTGTCTATGCCTGAATACAAGCATATATGCGATAAAGAATATCAAGCCTAGCGAAATGGTCAATGCACTTAATAAGAGTGTATTTAATGTTGTTACAGATTGAAATGCTTGTGTTCCCGTTGGAACGATGACGTTAGTTGCGCTAGCAAGAATAGGTTCTAAACTTGCTGGATATAGACTGCTTGTAACGATAGCTACAGCGAGTAAAGCGGGACATGCGTAGCCAAACCTAAATGGTTTTGCTTCAAGTTTATGGTTTGGTTTTTCGTAAAATTTATAAAGGCATTTGTAGCTTGCAGCAGATATGAGACTACTTGTCACAATACTTAGTGTCATCACAACCGGCGAGAACGTGGGGGAAGCAAGCTTAGCTTCGAAAATCATTTCTTTTAAAATAAACCCAAAAAATGGCGGCAGTCCTGCCATTGAGCTGAAGACAACGACAATTAAGATGCCAAGCGCTATATGGTGACGCGCGACACCTCGTAGCGCGCGTAATGAACGAGAGCCATATTGTTTATCAAGACTGCCTGCGATCATAAAAGCGGCTGCCTTATAAATGCCGTGAAATAATAGAAATGTGACCAGCGCCTCAGCAGCAAGATATTGATTGCTAGCGAGCAAGTAAAACATTGAGCCAAGTACAAACAAGGTGGTATAGGCAAGCAATGCCTTCAAGTCATCACTCAAAATGCTTTGCACAGCAGAGATGGTCATGGTCGATAGACCGAGTATTGCCGAGGCTGGATACCATATTGAAATATGCGAAGCGATGGGGTGTAGGCGCGCGAGCAAGTAAACCCCAGCGTTTACCATTGTTGCCGAGTGCAGGTAGGCACTCACTGGCGTTGGTGCCGCCATGGCACCCGGCAGCCAAAAGTGAAAGGGAAATTGCGCAGATTTAGTCGCAGCGCCTATCAAGATAAGTAAGAAGAGTGGTACTAGGCTTATCGTATCGTTGTGAGTGTTTATGTAGCTTATCGTTGTCTGAATTGACCACGAGCCGGTGTATTGTTTAAGCATGATAAAACCAACGAGCATGATCAAGCCGCCCAAGACGGTAATCAATGCACTGTTTAATGCAACTTGGTTCGCTTCTTTTTGTGTTAAGTCGAATTGAATGAGCAGGTATGATGAGATAGTCGTCAGTTCCCAGCAGATAAAGAGTATTAATAAGTTATCAGTGATAACGATACCGAGCATGCTGATGGCGAAAAACTGCAATAAGCCCATCAGCGTGGCGCGTTTATGGTTATTACCACGGGTATACAAATGTGCATAGATAAAAATAAGTACACCGATACTAGAGATCAGTATGATAAATAGGTTTGCCAAGCCGTCGATCTGGTAGGTTAGCGTGATACCGATAACACTCGACCAGGCAAGGCTAGTTGTCGTTAAGAAATCGACAATCCCGAGTGACCAAAAGAGAAAGCCTAGCCAGTAGAGGCACGTTACTGTCGTGGTGATAAGTCTCGGAACGGCGTAGAGCACACAAGCGAGTAGCAAGCCAATGGCGAGATAGAGTGTGACATCCATTGTCGGCTATCCTCAAGTGATACTGGGGTATCATAGCGGTGCTGATGATAGTAGCTTATTTATAAACATCCGTAAACGTGGGTTTAACCTTATTCACGTAGGCATAAAATTTTTCAGCGATAGGGTGCAAGGCTTTACCTTTGTTTTTCACAAGGTACCATGTGTGCTTAATAGGAAAATTGCGTACAGGTAGGGTCTTGATAAGTTTTTGTTGTAGCTCAAGCTGAATACTCTGTTTGGGTATGACAGAAATGCCGATATTTGCCATGATGGCTTGTTTAATAGTCTCATTGTCACTGATTTCCATCTCGGTTTTTGGTGTGAACTTATGCTTTTTAAAAATGCGCACCGTAGCAAAGCGTGTTCCGGAGCCAGGTTCGCGCAGAATCCAGGATTCATCGTTGAGCTCACTCAGTGACAAAACACGTTTTTTGGTAAGCTCATTTAGGCTCGATGCAGCGATGATAAGCTCATCATCAAAGAAGTCTGCACAGTCTACTCGCATGGTACTTGGCGGATGACTCATGATGACGAAGTCATCTTCATTGTTTTCTAGCCGTTGTAGAATTTGTTCCCGGTTACATACCGTAAGTTTGACGTGTATACGCGAAAACTCTTGTTTAAAAGTACCGAGTAACCTTGGCACGAAGTATTTCGCCGTTGAGACGATGGCGACGCTCAAGGTTCCTGAGACCCCACCTTTTAACATCTCTATTTCCGTAAGTGTATCGCTTAGTGTTGTTTCAATAGTTTGCGTTGCCTTGACTAAAATGTCTCCGAATTGAGTGAGCGAGAGTTTACGACTAATTACCTCGGTAAGCGAGCATTGGTAATAATTTTCTAAATGCTTGATGATATTTGAGACGGCGGGTTGGCTCATGTGTAGTTTTTGAGCTGCTGTTGAAACGCTGCCATATTTAGAAACCATAGAAAAAACATGGAGTTGGTGAAGGGTGATGCGCATGAGGAATTCCTTATATAATAAAATAGTGATATATTAGCACATAAATATAAATTTGAAATTATGTTTAATCTGCTGGAAAATAACTGCAAATCTTAACTGTACATTTATTTTACGTGACAAGAGGTACCGTCAGTGCAAAAAGTAGCCAGCGATACTAAGCGGACTTATAAAATCATCCCAAGCCTACTTACTAAGTTTTTCATCGTGCTCTCAGTCATATCGTTTACATTGCCCTGGTTTATCCCACTACCCTATGAAAAGAATGTGTTGGTTGGTGAGCTAATGCGCTCACCGATTACTCTCGACTTTCACCTCGATGCGTTGAGTCTTGTCATGATCTGCGCAGTGCTATTCATCAGCACACTCATCCAGCGTTACAGTAGAACTTACCTCGAGTCTGATAGTCAGCGCTTGCGGTTCTTATTACGCATGAGTTTGCTCACGGGTTGTGTAGTCTGGCTTGCGATGAGTGGCAGTCTTCTGATGGCCTACGTAGCGTGGCAAGGGATTAGCCTAACGCTCTACTCACTCTTGAATCATTTCAATACGAGCCCCAAAGCAAATCTAGCCGCTAGGCAACAATTGATGACGCACTTATTTGGCGACTTATGTTTCCTTGCAGCGGTCATCATTGCTTACAACGTCTACGGCACAACAAACTTTAAAATTATGTTTGCGCATTATGATCATAACGACGTCATGATTCTCTGGCTCATCTTGAGTGCACTCATGACACGATGCGCGCAGTTTCCATTTTACAAATGGCTCATTAATTCGATGGAAACTCCAACACCGGTTTCCGCATTGATGCACGCGGGTATCATCAACGTTGGAGGTTTTTTATTAGCACGTATGGGGCCTATGTTTACACATGAGCCTAGCGTGATGTTTGCAATATTCGCCATTGGTTTATCGACGGCATGGCTTGGTAAATTTTTTATGTTGACACAGGCAGATGTAAAGCGTCAGTGTGCTTTCTCAACGATGGGCCAAATGGGTTATATGATGATGCAGTGTGGGCTTGGCTGTTTTGCAAGCGCTATTTTTCATTTGATTGCACATGGCTTTTTCAAATCGTATCAATTTTTGAATGCTGGCAGTGTTCTCAACTTATCGAATTGTTCTAGCCTTAAGCGTGAACCACAGAAAGAAAGCGTTACGACTGCGTACAGTGTCGTGTGTACGTTTACCTTAATTGGTCTAGGCTATGCGATATCTCGATTGGTGACACAACATCCTTTGAGTCCAGTGCTATGGTTGTTTACAGCAGTAAGTATATATAGTCTTTCTTCTAACATGATAAAAGATACGCGAGGAATTGCACGGCTAACATGTTTAGCTATGTTAGCAGGTATGGTATCTATTTATTTTCTATTACTCGGCGGTATGGCGGGTATTCTTGCCGGCACGCTGGTGTCATACACACCTACATTCGACGGCCCTATATTCATAGGCTTGGTTGCGCTCGTCTTTAGCGTTACTTTGCTAAAACATGTGTTACCAGCGCGAGTGTTTGAGCGTGTGATGACAAAACTTTATGTGCTTAGTTTTTATAAGGGACAATATATAAAACTTCAAAGGAAACAGGTGAGCGAAGAGGGTGTGTATGCACCTAAGCGTGATGTTAAGCAAGTGGTGGTATGATGATGAATTTTGAACAAAAAATCGCAAAGGTATTATTAACTATTCCTGAAGTTTGGCCATTAGCACAAATGGTTGCGGTAAATCCCTTAGAGGATATGACGCAACTGCCGATTAAGCGTGCCATGCATAAAATGGAGCAAACAACCGCATCAACATTAACGCTAAGCTTAAGTGATTACTATGCCTACTTATTAAGTGGGGAAATTAGTGAGAAGAGCTTGTTGCGTGCTATCGAAGCTTATCTCGCTGAGAATTTACCTAAGAAAGAACTTGATGAATATGGTTTTGAACTCTCAACTGTGTTGCTTCATTACGTGAAAGATAAAACAACAGAAGAAAGCGAGTCTTTTGAATCTTATTGTGAAGATGAAAGCGCGAGCGCGAAAGATATTCGTAAATGGCTTGCTAATTATCACAATGACGAGTGTATGGTTTGGCAGCGATTAAAAGAAGGTGAGGGTTTTTATGCGTATTGGCGTAGACACGCGAGTCACATCAATCAACAATGGGCTCAATTTTTGGAAACAAAAGCTGAAGATCCTAAAGATGTTGTAAAGAACTACGTTGAGTTTAATGAAACGAATCGTCGAACGTTGCAATTTTTCTTAGAAAATATATGCTGGCAACTTAAAGGCTGGGTAGGCTATATAAAGTGGCAAGAGCAACACGTCAATCACCCATGGGCAAAGCGTAACATATCGATCTACGACTATATCGCAGTGTGGATTTGTTACGAAGAATTTCATGCACTCGATAATAAAGAACGTACGACAAATCGCTATCAAAAAGCACTTGCATATATACAACATGATGTTAAAAGCCAAGTATTTGAATCATGGCAAACATCGCGCGCGCAGTTCGATCATAATAGACAAGACGACATCTACAAAATTTTACAGATGTTACCGCTCAACGAGTTAGATATTCGCTGGATATGGCAGTACGCACTTGAACATACCTATCAAAGTAAATTGTTAGCTGAGCTGTCAGCAACACGTTTGCTTAAGTCTGAAAAGACATCAACGCGTCGTGTTGAAGCGCAATGGGTATTTTGTATCGATGTACGTTCAGAAGGCTTACGTTATCAACTCGAAAAGAACACCTGCTATGAGACGTTTGGGATGGCAGGATTTTTTGGACTCGTAACAAATATACACGATGAAAAGCATAACCGCATTACGGCGCAGTGTCCTGTGCTTCTCGAACCGGAGTTGGTAATTAAGCTCATCGATCATAGCTTATCGTTTATGCAGTCATGTAAAAATATTCTCGAACGTAGCATTTACAACACGAAATATTCAACGATGAGCGCATTTGCGCTCTACGAATTTGTCGGGATTTGGTACGCTATCAAACTCTACTTAAAAAATTATCTGACCAAGCTTGATGACAAGACAGACAACCATAATGTGTCTTACGACCTATCTTCATATAATAAGTCAGAGGCAGCTGGTTTTCTAAGTGATATGCTAAAGAGTATGGGGCTTGATAAAAATTTAGCCGATATTGTTGTATTGTGTGCCCATGGCGCTGAGACAACAAATAATCCGTTTCATGCCACACTAGATTGCGGTGCTTGTGGTGGAAATGCTGGGTTAAGTAATGCTATTATTGTCAGTCAGTTGTTAAATGATGAAACAGTTCGGGAGCAACTCGTTACACACGGTATCGTCATACCTGAAACAACACGCTTTATTCCTGCCTCCCATAATACGACGGCAGATGAAATTTACTGGTTCGATGATACAGTGAGAGACATTGATAGTCTCAAAGAACGAATAGACCGTGTGAAAAAAGATACCAGAGAGGCTTGTTTGGGGCTACAAGCACAACGTATGAGATATTTACCCGGTGATAGTAAACCCGCAACACGCGCTAAGAACTGGGCAGAGCTTATGCCAGAGTGGGGGCTTTGTAATAACGCTGCCATGATTATCGGCCCAAGGAGCTTAACGCGCGGCGTCAATCTAAAGCAGCGTGTCTTTCTCTGCTCGTATAATCCAGCAGTAGATGACGATAGTTTACTTGAGGCTGTTTTGATGGGGCCTATGCGTGTTGCACACTGGATTAATATGCAATACTTTTTTTCGACGGTAAACCCTCAAGTTTACGGTAGTGGTAATAAGGCCTTGCATAACGTGATTGCGAATGTTGGTGTTATGGAGGGGAATGACAGCGATTTGAAAATTGGGTTACCCAAACAAAGTGTCTTCTACCAAGATAAGCGTATGCATACACCGCAGCGCCTACTGGTTGTAATCTACGCACGTAGAGAAAGCGTTGAAGCAATCATAAACAAACATGACAAACTCAAACAGTTAGTCGACGGTAAATGGTTGAATCTCATTGTATGTGAACCCAATCATGCCGAAGAAATTGATAAAGTTAGTTTTTTCTGAGATCATGAGGAGTATATGAAATGGAAAATAAAAATGTCCTGCTTGAGATGTACCGACTGAGAAGACGCATTAACGACTTACAACAGTTGCTTGCAGAGAAAACGTTTCATATTGAATTATTGCAGTTAAATCGACATACATGTATACACTTAGATGGAGAGCACGTAGAGTATGGTAAACAAATCGGATAAACCGCTTGTTGCAGTTGTGATGGGATCGCAATCAGATTGGGATACGATGCAACATGCAGTGGACACGTTAGCTAAGCTTGGTATCCCATACCACGCCCAAGTTGTATCTGCCCACAGAACGCCTGATCTACTCTTCCAGTTTGCGACCAATGCGCGCACAGATGGTTTTGAAGTTATTATTGCGGGTGCAGGTGGTGCGGCGCATCTACCTGGTATGTTAGCTGCGAAAACGTCACTGCCCGTCCTAGGCGTGCCTATACAATCCAAAGCGTTAAATGGAATGGATTCACTGCTCTCGATCGTGCAAATGCCTGCGGGAATTCCTGTGGGGACTCTTGCGATCGGTAAATCGGGTGCTACTAATGCAGCTCTACTCGCAGCAAGTATTCTCGCGAATAAATACGATGAGGTGCGTGAACAGTTAGATGCATACCGTGAACAACAAACGAGTAAAATACATGCGAACCTTTCTGTCGGAGATGTAGGATGAAAGTTGGTATCCTTGGAAACGGTCAATTAAGTCGAATGCTTGCACTAGCCGGTATTCCTATGGGTATCGATTTCAGGTTTTATGGTTCCGTCGTTTCCGAGTGTACAAAGAATCTTGGTGATAATTACGTGGGTGACTTTGCTGATACCAAGAAACTAGCAGAGTTTGCCGCTGATGTTGATGTGATCACGTGTGAAACCGAGAGTATTCCCATTGCCACATTAGAATTTTTGGAAACACAAGCGAACGTGTATCCGCGAAAAGAAGCGTTTGCCTTGATGCAAGATAGATGGTTAGAGAAAAAGTTATTTACTGAACTCGACATACCAACGAACGATTTTATGCTAGTTGATACCGCGCAGGATTTAGAACGTGCGGCACAAGAATATGGTTATCCGTTTGTGCTAAAAAAACGTAAAAATAATTATGATGGTCGTGGGCAGCGTGTTATTAAGAGCGACGACGAGCTTAAGCGTGTCGATGATGTATCAGAGTGTATTGCTGAGTCCTTTCTTGATTTCTCCCGCGAGGTATCAATCATAGGCGCGCGTAATCTTGCTGGTGATACAATGTTTTATGATTTGAGTCATAACATTCATCAAGACGGTATTCTTATCCAAGCGAAGAATAGTCAACACGATGAGAAATACAATGATGCCGTTAGCTATTTAAACAAGCTCATGACACATACCGATTATGTTGGTGTTTGTACACTCGAATTCTTTGAAAAAGATAACACGCTTTACGCAAATGAGGCCGCACCTCGTGTTCACAACAGCGGTCATTGGACCATTGAGGGCGCTTACACGAGCCAATTTGAAAATCACCTGCGTGCCATTCTCAATCTAAAGCTTGGTAATTCTGCAAGCCACAGTAGCACGACAATTTTCAATATCTTAGGTAATATGCCTAAGTTAGAAGAAGTTATCAACGAGCGTGATGTTTATTACCATGACTACAAGAAAGCGCCTAGACCAGGTAGAAAGATAGGCCATATCACCCACGTCGGCTGATAGCTTTATTACATTCTATCAACAGTCTCAATACCTAAAAGTTCAAGCCCTTGCTCTAGGCAGTCTGCGACAAAGTAACATAGTTTAAGGCGAGAATTTTTAGTCGCCGGTAGCGGTGCGCTTAACACGGGGCAATTCTCGTAGAATTGATGAAAGAGGCTCGCAAGCTCGAATAAGTAGCGACATAACTTATGTAAAGGCAGATCACGTTCTAAATTTTCAATAACCGTATAATACTCGAAGAGTTTTAATGCGAGTAAGCGTTCGTGTTGATGTTCGAGTATGATTCGAAACGGTGACAAGTCTGATTGGCTAACTTCACCGCGTCTGAAGATTGCTTGGATTCTAACATAGGCATTTTGTACGTAAGGTGCGGTATTGCCATCAAAAGCGAGCATCTTATCCCAATCAAACACGTAGTCTTTGATACGCTCGTTAGCAAGATCGGCGTATTTCAGTGCGCCTATCCCAACCTTTTTTGCGATCTCATTTCTTATCGTCTCATCGATGTCTGGGTTTTTCTTAGTAATAATATCTTCTGCACGTTTAAGTGCTTCATCGATGAGGCTTTGCAATGGAATACTTTTTCCGCTGCGAGTTTTAAATGGTTTACCATCTTTACCGAGTATTGTGCCAAATGGCATATGTTGTAATTGTACGTCGTCGGGTAGGTAGCCTGCCTTGTGACATGTTGCTTCTAACATAGCGAAGTGCTGAATTTGGCGCGCGTCGTTGACGTAGATAAGACGACTCGCCTTATCTTTATCAACACGATGTTTGACTGCAGCAATATCGGTTGTCGCGTATAAATAACCGCCGTCTGCTTTACGAATAATCTGTGGAGGACTATCGCCTGTAAAGCCAGGCTCGCCACTTAGAAAAACAACGACAGCGTCGCGATCGATGACCGCAATCTTGCGTTTGAGTAGATCATCAACGAGTGGTTCGAGCATATCGTTATAAACGCTCTCACCGTAGTTATCTTCTCGCTCTAACAAAACGCCGAGGAGCTCATAGACTTGTTCGAAATGTACTTCGCTAACTTCAACTAACTTTTGCCAATAGCCGTATGTTTGTTTCTCGTGTTTCTGTAGTGCGACGACACGCTTACGGGCTTTAACAGCAAATTCTTCATCGTCGTCAAAGCGTTTCTTAGCTTGTTGATACAGTTGGTTCAAATCAGAAATAGTATAGTCATCTAGCTTTGTGATTTTTTCTGCAAACAAATATTCAATCAACATGCCAAATTGGGTGCCCCAGTCACCTAAGTGATTACGTCGTAAAACGTTGTGGCCACGAAACATCAAGTAACGGGTCATGGCGTCGCCTATCATAAGTGAACGCAGATGACCGACATGCATTTCTTTAGCGATATTAGCCCCGCCATAATCGATAATAATTGTTTCTGGCTTGTCTGATTTGCAATTTGTGGCGTCAAAATCGTCGAGTGTTTTTGCGAGCGTTGTTGTGTTGAGGTGGATATTCACAAACCCAGGCCCTGAAATTTCAAAACGATCGATTAAGTTATTTTGAGGCAGTGCTCTCGAGACATTTTCGGCAATGGTGCGCGGTGGTTGACCAAGCTTTTTTGCCAGTGCGAGGGCGAAGTTGGCTTGAAAATCACCATATTCAGGGCGGCTCGCAGGTTGGATCTGAGGATCGGTGCCTTCGGCATTCTTACCTAGCGCATTCGTCAACGCTGTTAGAAACAGGTTTTTCAACTCACTAGTAATTAAGAACATCGTACAAGCCTTATTAGTAAAAACGATAGATTAGCAAAGATAGGCCTCAAAGCCCAGAGGGGTTGACAGGACTGTATTGCTGTATTAATGTATTAGTACAGTATTACGGAGTAGAGGGATAACTGGTGGTGGATAAAGACCGAATGCAGGCATTTTTTAAGGCGGTGGCGTCTATTAAAACAGAAGAAGAGGCGCGTAAATTTTTTGTAGATATCGCAACGCCAGCTGAATTACAGGCCATGGCCGATAGGTGGCTTGCCGCGCGTATGTTATCTCGAGGCAAGTCGTATCGCGCGATTGCGCAAGAGACGGGCATGAGTGTGACAACGATTGGCCGAGTTGCGCGCTACGTGCAGTACGGTGAGGGTGGTTATCAATTTATGTTAACGAGGACTAAGAGTGATGACTGAGACGCTAGATAGTGTAAGACCTATGACGGCAGATGTAGAGGTCGATAATGTGATGCTCTCGATCGCAATACAAAAGAAGGGCCGCTTGCACGAGGAATCGATAGAGTTGCTTAAGCAGTGTGGTTTGTCTTGTTACCAAGATAAGAATGCACTTGTTGCGCGTGTTAAAAATTACCCGATTAAAATACTCTTTGTGCGCGATGATGATGTGCCACTACTTGTTAATGAAGGTGTGTGTGATCTCGGGATTGTGGGGGACAATGTGTTGCAGGAATTATCGTGTAGTTTAAAAGCCACGCTGTGCGAGAGTGTCCGCCCCCTACAATTTGGGGCATGTAAGCTTGCGATTGCTGTGCCAAATGCGTCATCAATTCAAGACATTCGTGATTTAAACAATAAACGGATCGCAACGAGCTACCCAAAAATAACGAAGCGATTTCTAAACCAATATCAAATTGAAAGCGATGTAGTGATGATGAGTGGGTCAGTCGAGATTGCACCTAGACTTAATATGGCCGATGCAATCTGCGATTTAGTTGCCACAGGTCGCACGCTGATGGAACACAGTTTGAGGGTATTAACCGATGTGCTTGCAAGCGAGGCCGTTTTAATTAAAACCCCTAGGCCATTTAGTAAGGGGCAAGATGCGCTCTATCAACGTTTGTTACAACGCATTGATGGTGCATTGCGCGCGCGAGAGAGTAAATACATTTTATTTCACGCACCTAAATCGGCATTGCCTCGTATCGAACGACTTTTGCCGGGGCGTGAAGCACCAACTATTTTACCGCTCGCGGGATCTGATGATCGTGTAGCAATTCATGTCGTCTCGCGTGAGGGTGTATTTTGGGAGACGATCGAAAATTTAAAACAAGCAGGTGCGAGTTCGGTTTTAGTGCTACCTATTGAAAAAATGTTGGCGTGAGGTGTGAAATGAAGATTATACAATGGGAAAAATTATCGCAAGCTGAAAAAATAAACTGTCTTATGCGACCTGATAGCGGAGCGCAGCAAGATAGGATTGGTTGCGATGTCCAGGCTATAATCGACACGGTTAAAGCTCAAGGTGATAAAGCGTTATTAGATTACACAGCGCAATTTGATAAAGTCGATTTAACCTCACTCGAGGTGACACAACAGGAAATCGAAGAGGGGTGTGCGAAGGTTGATAGTAACGCTAAGCAAGCCATTGAATACGCGATTGCTCGCATTAAGCGGTATCAACAGGCAACGAAGCCCGCAGCAGTGAGCCTTGATACCAACGATGGTGTGATATGCGAGCGCGTCCCACAACCTATTAGACGTGTCGGCTTATACGTTCCAGGTGGCAGTGCACCGTTAGTTTCAACGCTGATGATGTTGGCGATACCCGCTGAAATTGCAGGTTGTCGGCTAAAGGTGATGGTTACACCACCCGAGCGTGATGGTTCAATTAACCCACTATTATTATTAACGGCAAACCTTTGTGGGATCGATAAGATCTATAAAGTTGGTGGTGCACAGGCGATAGCGGCACTTGCCTATGGCACACAAACCATACCGCGTGTCGATAAAATCTTTGGCCCTGGTAATAGTTATGTGACGACGGCGAAACAACAAGTGGCTATGTCATCTAGTGGTGTGACGATTGATATGCCTGCAGGGCCTTCTGAAGTTTTAGTGATTGCTGATAGAGGCGCAAATCCTTCCTATATTGCAGCTGATATGCTTGCGCAGTTAGAACATGGGCCTGATTCACAAGCCTTATTGGTAACCGATAGTGAAACGCTTGCGAACGCGGTTAACAATACGATAGATGCGCAGAGAAAAACATTATCGCGACAAGCTATATTAGATGTCTCTCTTAAGAGTGCGCGAATTATTGTTGCAAACAATATGCAAGCTGTGTGTGAGATTGCTAATCAATATGCCGCTGAGCACGTTATCATTCATAGTGACTCGTTAGACCCTAAGACTATTGATGCTGCTGGTAGCGTCTTTGTAGGCGCATATGCGCCAGAAACGCTCGGTGATTATGTGACGGGTGCAAATCATGTTCTGCCTACCGCAGGGTATGCACGCAGTGTCGGTGGTTTAAGTGTGAGTGATTTTATGCATACCGTGAGTATCCAAACAATATCACGCGCGGGCTTGGCTCAACTTGCAGAAAGTGCCATCACGCTTGCCAAGCTCGAAGGTTTAGACGCACACGCTAATGCGGTAGAAATTAGGCTTAGGGGGTAGAGTTGTGAGCATTATTGATTTAATCCGACAAGACTTACGTGACATGCGACCGTATCAATCAGCGCGTTCACTAGTTAATGATGCAGATTTATTCCTTGATGCCAATGAGTGTCAGGGGAATGGTAAGCCTGAATTGTGTCGCTACCCCAAGCAACAACCAGAAGAACTTATTAAGCTCGCGAGTCAATATTATCAGTGTGAGACAGACCAACTACTCGCAACAAGGGGTAGCGATGAAGGTATCGATTTGTTGCTGCGGCTTTTTGTACAAGCGTATAAAGATAAAATTCTTATCTTTAAGCCTACTTTTGGAATGTACGAAGTAGCAGCTCGCATTCAGGGTGCAGGGATTGATGTTGTCGATACAGCACCTGACTTTTATGTTGATATCAATCGTATGCGTGATGCAACGACGAGAGAACACAAGCTTGTGTTCTTGTGTTCACCGAATAATCCAACGGGAACGACAATACCAAAGAAAGATATTGCGCTACTTTGTGAAGCAATGCTCGATAAAGCCATTGTCGTTGTCGACGAGGCGTATCAAGAGTTTAGTGATAAAGAAAGTGCAGTTTCACTTGTCGATACTTATGATAATCTTGTTGTCCTACGCACATTATCTAAAGCATTTGGGCTTGCAGGACTTAGAGTTGGTTTCATGATAGCAAGTTCAGCGCTGATTAATTACGCACGTGTCCTCTTAGCGCCTTATCCATTACCAACACCGAGTATTGACAATGCGATCGACGCATTGAGTGCGTGCTCCATTAAAGACATGCACGTGCGGGTAGATAGTGTAAAAGAACAGCGCGAACTGATGTATTCAACACTGAGTCAACTCGACTGTGTTGAAAAAGTCTATCAATCAGCGGGTAATTTTTTGTTACTTAAAAGTTCGCTCGATCTCTATACCCATTTACTACGCGACGGCATCGTTGCAAGAAGACAAGCTATTGGCAGTGATGATGACAATTACTTACGTATAACCATTAGCACACCTGAGGAGAATGCACGAGTCGTGAGTTCGCTTGCTGAGGTTGAGGTTTGCTATGATTAAACAATTTAAATATTGCTTTATCGATCGCGATGGTACGATTATTAATGAGCCAGAAGATAAGCAAATAGATAGTATTGCTAAGCTTGAGCTTATGCCAGGCGTTATCGAGGGATTGATTCGTTTAAAAAAAGCAGGTTACCGTTTTGTCATGGTAAGTAACCAAGATGGTTTAGGAACCCCATCGTTTCCAGAAGAATCTTTTAATGCGCCGCACCAATTACTTATGTGTATACTACAGTCCCAAGGGATAGAGTTTGATGAAGTGCTTATCTGTCCGCACTTGCCGAGTGATAATTGTGATTGCCGTAAGCCGAAGCTTGGCCTTGTTATGCATTACCTGCGTGATCAGCTAATCGATCGTAAAAATAGTGTTGTAATCGGTGATCGAGAAAGCGATGTGGCGTTTGCAGAGAATATCGGGATCAGCTGTTATCAGATTGGCAGTGTTGATTTTCCCAATTGGCAAACTATTGTCGATACCATGCTCTTTGCACCGCGCAAAACCAACGTCGAACGTAAAACGAACGAAACATCGATACAAATCAGCGTTAATCTTGATGAGACTACATCACCACGTGTGTCGACTGGAGTTGGTTTCTTTGACCACATGCTTGAACAGCTAATTTATCACGCGGGTATATCAGCTACTATCAGCGCTGAGGGTGATCTATATATCGATGATCACCACACAGTGGAAGATATTGCACTTACACTAGGTGAAGCTCTAAATGATGCTCTAGGTGATAAGCGTGGTATTACGCGATATGGTTTCTTATTGCCGATGGATGAAACCTTGTGTCACGCGGCGATTGACCTTAGTGGCAGACCGCACTGCACGGTAGAGCATCAATGTAAGCGCGATACCATAGAGGGTTTTGCAATTGAGATGCTAGCTCACTTTTTTCACTCATTGTCACAGAGCTTGCGCGCGAGTATACACTTGCGAGTGACGGGTGAAAATGATCATCACCAGGTAGAAGCATGTTTCAAAGCATTTGGTCGTGTATTGCAACAAGCAATCAAGCGAGAAGCGAAAGATATTCCTAGTACAAAAGGTGTTTTATGATTGTTATTGTTGGCGCAACAGGAACGAATTATACGTCAATCCTTTCGGCAGTAAGACGAGCGGGCTATGATGCCATCGTATCTGACGATATAGATGTGATTGCAAAAGCAAGCTATGTCGTCTTGCCAGGTGTTGGACACGCTGAATATGCGATGGCGCGTTTAGTTGATAAAAACTTGAGTGAGGAAATCAAAACCCTCAAACAACCGGTGCTCGGTATTTGTTTAGGTATGCAACTTATGTTTACGCGTAGCGAAGAGGGACAAACCGATTGTTTGGGTATTATCCCAGATGAGATAGTAGCGCTGCGTGGTATTGATGTGACATTGCCACACATGGGATGGAATTTGTTGCAGTTTAGCGATAACAAGAATCCATTAGCGTTAGATTTACCTAGTAAAGCCTATGTGTACTTTGTTCATAGCTACGCGGCGAAGTTCTCACCCTATACCGTTGCGACAACAACACATGGTGAATCATTTTCTGCAATCGTTAAGTACAAGAATTTTTATGGTATGCAGTTTCATCCTGAACGATCGGGAAGAGTCGGCCAACAACTATTGGAGAATTTTTTAAAGCTATGAGAGTATATCCTGCAATTGATTTACAAGGCAATCAGTGTGTGCGACTTAAGCAAGGTGATTTTGCTAAGAAGACAGTTTATGCAAATGATCCGCTGATGATGGCAAAAACATTCGAAGAGAAAGGGTCTAAGTATCTGCATATCGTTGATCTTGATGCCGCATCGAACCGTAGCCATGACCACAGCAAGATAATCGCTACTATTAAAGAGAATACTAAACTGCATATTCAAGTCGGTGGTGGTATACGTGACGAAGTAGCGATAGCTAAATGGTTGGATCTTGGGATCGATGCGGTTGTTATTGGTTCGCTTGCAGTAAGAAATCCTGCAGCTGTTGCTTCTCTCATAAATAACTATGGTGCAGATAAAGTTATTGTAGCCTTAGACGTTTTAGCGCAAGATGATGCATTTTACGTTGCAGATAATGCGTGGCAATCCTCGAGTGGTAAGCGTTTAGATGCTTTAATCAACTTCTATCTACAAGAGACAGCGACGTTCTGTGTGCTGTGTACTGATATATCGCGCGATGGCATGTTACAAGGACCTAATATCGCTTTGTATGAGAAAATTAAATCAGATTATCCCGCAGTGCTTATTCAGGCATCGGGTGGTATACGGCATAGCGATGATATCAAAAATCTTAATGAGCGCGGTATTGATGGTGCGATCGTCGGCAAGGCGCTTTATGAAAATGTGAGTAACTTGGAAAGTTTATTAGGTGCTGTATGTTAACGAAACGTATCATTCCTTGTTTAGATGTTAAAGATGGCAAAGTTGTTAAAGGCGTTAAGTTTCGTGATCACGAAATTGTCGGTGATATAGTTAATCTTGCAAGCTTCTATAGTGATGAAGGTGCAGATGAACTTGTGTTTTATGATATCATAGCAAGCTGTGAAGGTCGCTCCGTTGACACGAAATGGGTTAAATCGATTGCAGAGACAATCCAAATTCCGTTTTGTGTCGCAGGTGGGATACGTAGTTTACAAGATGCCGAGGCGATTTTGAATGCGGGTGCTGACAAAATTTCGATAAACACACCAGCACTTTTAAATCCTGATCTGATTAATGCATTGAATCGTGCGTTCGGCAAACAATGCATTGTAGTGGGTATTGATAGTTGGCAAGATAAAGATACATTTAAGGTGCATCAGTTCACGGGTGATGAACGCAAAATGCAGGGTGCACAACGTGATACGTTTGCTTGGGCACGAGAAGTGGTGGATAGGGGAGCGGGTGAAATCGTATTAAATTGTATGAATCAAGATGGTGTTAAGAACGGTTACGATATTTCGCAGTATCGTCAACTAAGAGACTTGGTTAATATCCCGATTATTGCGTCAGGTGGTGCGGGTACGATGCAACATTTTGCAGATGTCTTTCAAGAAGCAAATGTTGATGGTGCGCTTGCTGCGAGTGTGTTTCATCACAGGCTTATAACGATTGAGACGCTTAAAGACTTTTTAGCGAAACGAGCTATTGAGGTGAGGCCATGCGACTAGAAGATTGTGACACATTAGATTGGCAAAAAGTAGGTGGTTTAATACCAGCAGTGGTGCAGCACGCAGTGAATGGACGTGTTTTGATGCTTGGGTTTATGAACCAAGATGCTTTGCAAGCAACGATAGATACAAATTGCGTTACCTTCTATTCGCGCACGAAACAAGCGTTATGGACGAAAGGTGAAACATCAGGAAATGTATTAGATCTTGTTAGTATTTCTGTTGATTGTGATAGGGATACACTACTCGTGCTAGTTAATCCCCGTGGTCCCACTTGCCATAAGTTAACTGAAACGTGTTTTGATAATACGCTAGAGCCAATGTTTGACACACTCGCTAGATTATCTGAGCGGATTGCCACACGCGCTTCAACGAGTGCTGATGCGAGTTACACGGCCTCACTTTTGGCGTCGCCCATTAAGCGTATCGCCCAGAAGGTCGGCGAGGAGGGGGTTGAAGTTGCTATTGCCGGTATTAGCGAAACAGACGATGCCCTTTGCCAAGAAAGTGCCGATCTCCTCTACCATCTCCTTGTTTTATTGGAAAAAAGAGGCAAATCACTCGAAGATGTTCTCACTGTATTACAGGCACGATTTTCTGAAAACAACCAATAAATAGTCTATACTAAAAAGCAAATAAGACTAACGGTGGTATTCCATGAGATGGCTACGAGTCCTAGCACTCATCCCACTCATGGCGTTTACAATAACAAATGTCTGGGCTTACGAGAGCCTACGCGTACAAAAAATGCAAGCACGCTATGATTATGTGATGTGTATAGGTGATCTACGACAACAATGTGTAACGCTCGTGTGTATCAATTCGACTGCACGTAACTGCAGCACAGAATGTCTGTCAATGGCAAAAGCGAAGTGCAATCATTTAAATCCGCACGTAGGTGTTCGTAGATTTTATCCCTTGATAAGAGAGTGATGAGACTTTGCTAAAATGGCATTGTCATATAGTCAGCATATTGTTCTGTGGTCAAGCTGTGTGAGCTATTGTCATCAGATGGCAATGTGCTTTCTGGCGTGGTGACTTTCACGTCTAAGGAATTTGCGCTTGAAATTTTGGGTGTTTCATCGGAAGATTCTGGTCGCCTATTGTTTTCATCTTTCCAGTAGGAGCTTCTCATAAAAGCAAGATAAGCTGGCAGCATTGTTGTTTTCTCCTAGTTACAGGTTATTCGAAAAAACAACCAATGTATCAGATTATTTCCTTGAAATAAATAATAGTTCAGATCTGTCATAGCGTATTGCTGCACTTTTACACGTTATCATCCCTGCGTGCACCGTCATCCCTACGTGCACCGTCATCCCTGCGCAAGCAGGGATCTCAATCAGATAGCCTTGGCACTATCCCTAGTATTTCTTGCACGATGCATATGACTGAGATCCCTGCTTGCGCAGGGATAACGGTGCACGCAGGGTGGTGGTCTGACGGTAATAGTACTTACTTACTTATTAGCTCATCAACGCTTCGATGTCGTCGATTTCCTTTGGTACGTCTTTTGAAAGCACATCGGCTTTAGCATGTGTGATGAGGATGTCATCTTCAATCCTAACGCCTATGCCGCGAAAGCGCGGGTCAACATCGTTATTATCGGGGGCGATGTATAGGCCAGGTTCGACAGTGAGTACCATGCCAGCTTCGAGTGGGCGCCATGCGCCATCGACTTTGTAGTCACCAACGTCGTGTACATCTAAACCCAACCAGTGTCCTGAGAGATGCATATAAAAAGGTTCAAAAGCTCTTTGTTCGATTAAGTCATCGACATTACCACTCAAGATACCGAGATCCACAAGCCCCTGACAGAGTATTTTTAAAATCGTCTCTTGCATGGTAATCCAGGCGTTACCCGCTTGTGCCTCGTCGATTGCGGCGACTTGTGCTGCTAAGACTAATTCATAAATGGCTTTGCACTCGCCAGAGAAACGTCCATTCGCAGGAAATGTGCGGGTAATGTCAGCGGCGTAGTGTTGATATTCGCCGCCAGCATCGATTAACACGAGATCGTTTTCATTAATATCGGCATTGTTTGCGATATAATGTAATACACACGCGTTTGCACCCGCTGCAACGATCGGTGTGTAGGCGACGTCTTGGCACTGATGTTGATAAAACGTGTGTAACAAGGTTGCGTGTAGGGCGCTTTCGTTAAGGCCGGGTTTACACGCTTGCATGGCATGCACATGGCCGAGTGCTGAAATTTCACAAGCCTTACACATCAGAGCGATTTCTTCTTCTGACTTGATAAGTCTTAGCGCGTGGATAATCGCTTCAACGTTTTTCATATCTTGTGGCGCATTAATGCCTTTGCGTATTTGAGCACGTACTTGGTTGAGCCAAGCTTCAAGTTGGCGTTCGAAATCAGGACGTTTGCCGAATGCGTAATAACAGGTATCGCGATTGGCAAGTAGTAGAAGCATTTTTTCTTCTATTGTATCGATAGAAAAAGCTTCATCGGCACCGAATTGTTCTATCGCACCCTCAGGACCTACGCGCGGGCCGGTCCAACGTTCGGCAGTTTTGTCACGCGGGCGCGTAAATAAAATAAACTCACCTTGCTCGCGGTTGGGAATAAGTATGGCGAGCGCTTCTGGTTCGGTAAAACCCGTTAGATAATAAAAATCACTATCTTGACGAAACGCATAGTAGTTATCTTTACCATTGCGTAAATATTCACGATTTGCCGGAATAATCGCAATGCTGTTTTCGGTCATAGACTGCATCAACGCTTTTCTGCGTTTTGCATAAAGGTTCAATGGAGTGCCTCTTTACCTGTGTTTAAGTGGTTTTGCACGTTTGCTGTTATTTCGGTAAAGACTAACATTACAGCAAGGCGTACGTATTCGACGAGTTCCATGTAGGCCCACTCATCCTCATCGTGGTAGCCCGTGTCATCATTATCAAGGTGCGCTATGTCTGTAATTGTTGCGATAGCTTCGCGAAGATCGGCAGAATAACTCTCATCTTTTGTATTGATTCCCGAGAGTTGTAAGCCAAATAAAAACCCCGTGCAAAAGTTCGCGAGCGATTCGGCACGTAATTTTAAGGCATTGTCATCATCAGGAAGAATCGGTTGAAAGTCAAAGTCGATGCCTTGGATTTTCTGCCAGCTCTGTGCGTAGAGTCCAAGGAGAACTTCACGGCTTTCCTGTGGCAGGTTATCGCGATTACTCAAAAATGGTTCAAGGCGGTTGAAGCCGTCTTGCTTGGCATTTGCGCATACGAGTCCGCACACCATGCCGTGTGCCTCAGCGCCTTTGATTTCAGCAGAGGCGGCCTCGAGGGCTTCGGTGATGATGTCGTAATCGAGCGCTATATCAGTCGATGTCGTATTCATAGAGCAATTTTAGGTTAATTGCGTAGGAAATTCAATTTAATGGGCGTTTGCATTAGGGTTACATCGTTCCATTGAACTTTCTCAAATAGCCTCAAATGGCATAAATTTATGGAAAAAATCCCTAAAACGACATAGAATAGCGCCAAGTTTGCACTGGTGAGGTGGTTTATGCATTAGATGTCTGCCTTAGTAAAAGATATACTCCTTGTCGTAACCGTTAAAATCGGCATTATCTATTTGTTATGGTACGCATTCTTTGCCGCACCTACGCATCCTGATCTGCGTAAACATGTTTTATCTTCTCAACAAACACAGGGTTTAGAACCATGATCCCAGCGAGTGAAGTTGTCGCGTTATCTCGACTACAGTTTGCCATGACGGCACTTTATCACTTTTTATTTGTCCCGCTCACGCTAGGCCTTTCCGTTATCATCGCGATTATGGAGACTGTCTATGTCATGACAGGACGCGAGATATGGCGGCGCATGACGCAGTACTGGGGTATTCTATTCGGTATTAATTTTGCCATGGGGGTCGCAACTGGAATAACCATGGAATTCCAATTCGGAACGAATTGGTCCTACTACTCACAATACGTCGGCGATATTTTTGGTGCACCGCTCGCTATCGAAGGTTTGATGGCGTTTTTTATGGAAGCAACGTTTGTCGGACTTTTCTTCTTCGGTTGGGAACGCTTATCTCGCGTCCAACACATGGTGTGTACTTGGTTACTTGCGTTAGGTACTAATCTTTCAGCGCTATGGATTTTGGTTGCAAATGGCTGGATGAACAATCCTGTTGGTGCACAATTTAATTTCGAAACGATGCGTATGGAAATCACGAGTTTCTACGACGTATTTTTTAATCCTGTTGCGCAAGCTAAGTTTGTCCACACGATTAGCGCGGGTTATGTCACAGGCGCTGTCTTTGTTCTCGCAATTAGTGCATACTTTTTGTTGCGCGGCCGTAACATAGGTTTTGCGAAACGTTCGATGACAGTTGCCGCGTCGTTTGGTTTAGCTGCTGCACTGTCGGTCGTCGTGTTGGGTGACGAGAGTGGTTACGCAGCGAATAGCGTTCAGCACATGAAAATCGCGACGATGGAAGCGATGTGGCACACCGAAAAAGCGCCTGCACCGATAACAGTTGTTGGTATCCCCGATGAAAAAGCCCAAAAAACACACTATGCCTTTGAAGTGCCCTATGTGTTAGGACTGATAGCAACGCGCTCTTTCACAGAGCAATTACCAGGGATCGATGAATTAGTGAAGCAGCAAGAAGCGCGAATCAAGCGTGGCCAAAAAGCTTATGCGGCGCTTACTAAATTGCAAAAAGATCCGAAAAATGAAGCACTGCGTGCTGAGTTCAAACGTCTTGAAAAAGACTTAGGTTATGGTCTGCTCTTAAAACGTTACACCGAGAACGTCGTAGATGCGACGCCTGCGCAAATTAAACAAGCCGCGCGTGAAGCGAAACCACGTGTAGGACCGATGTTTTGGTCTTTTCGCATTATGGTCGCGTGTGGTTTTTACTTCATCTTTTTATTCATAACTGCGTTTTATCTAACGAGTAGACGTCGCTTAGATACGCGGTGGTTTTTGACAATGGCTTTCTTGAGCTTACCTTTACCATGGGTTGCTGCAGAATTTGGCTGGATTGTCGCTGAATACGGTCGGCAGCCGTGGCTCGTCGAAGGTATGTTACCAACATTTCTTGGTACGTCATCGTTGAGCGCAACACAAGTTTGGTTATCGCTTATCGCATTTGTTTTATTTTACTCAACGCTTGCTGTGGTCGAAGTGTATTTGATGGTGAAATACATTCGTAAGGGTCCAGACGGTCTTCTCTTGGAGGTGAAGGAATGATGCCTATACCTATAGATTACGAAGTATTACGCGTTTTATGGTGGTTCCTACTTGGTGTGTTACTGATTGGTTTCGCTATAACCGATGGTTTCGATCTTGGTATCTTAACCCTGCTACCTATTATTGGTAAAACCGATGAAGAGCGCCGCATCATGCTCAACACGATCGGTCCTGTGTGGGAAGGGAACCAAGTGTGGTTTATTTTAGGTGGTGGTGCGATCTTTGCGGCGTGGCCTATGATTTACGCTGTATCGTTTTCAGGTTTTTATCTCGCGATGTTGGTGGTACTACTCGCATTAATTCTAAGACCTGTCGGTTTTAAATACCGCAGTAAAGTTAAAAGTCCAACGTGGCGTACAACCTGGGATATTTTGCTTTTTATAGGTGGTGTTGTGCCTGCCTTAATTTTTGGTGTTGCGTTAGGTAATGTATTACAGGGTGTACCGTTTCAACTCGACACGAGTCTTCGTATCTTCTATACAGGTACATTTTGGCAGTTGCTCAATCCGTTTGCCATTGGTTGCGGACTCGTTAGCGTCTTTATGTTGACGATGCATGGTGGTGTTTATTTGGCGTGTAAGACAGAAGGTCCGCTAAGAGCGCGCGCAGCGCGTGCGTCAGAAATTGCAGCACTCATTTACGTCGTACTCTTTGTCGGTATTGGCTACTTCATTACCCACCTCGATGGCTATATGTTTGCGCAGCCTGTCGTGCACGATGGCGTATCTAACCCGCTTAACAAAAAAGTTATTGTTGAAGCTGGCGCGTGGCTTACGAATTTTGCCTTGTATCCATGGCTTTGGAGCCTGCCAATACTTGCAGTCGTAAGTGCACTGTTAACGGTTGTGACAGTTGCAGTAAGAAGTAAGTGGGCTTTTATACCGAGTAGCATTGTTCAGTTTACGACGATCGCAACGCTAGGTGTTAGTATGTTTCCATTTATTCTACCGTCGTCGTCAAACCCTTCGATGAGCTTGACCGTGTGGGATGCTTCATCGAGTCAGACGACTTTATTTATTATGTTGATTGCGACAGTTATCTTCATGCCGATTATCTTGCTTTATACCTCGTGGGTGTATCGTATCTTACGCGGCAAGATTACGGCTGACTTTTTAAAAGAACAAGGTGACTCGGCCTACTAGAGGAGAGATTACAATGTGGTATTTTGCTTGGATACTCGGAACAGGACTAGCATGTAGCTTTGCGATTCTCAATGCAATGTGGCTTGAACTAGATATCGCGCATGCAACGCTCGCCAAACAAGAAAATAAGGAGTTTTAGTATGGAAAAGTTAGGAATCGATTCATTAGACACGCGTAGCGAGTTAAACGTCAATGGCGAGACGCTATATTATTACAGCATTCCTAAGGCTGAAAAAGCAGGTTTGGGCGACTTAAGTCGCTTACCACTTTCGCTTAAAGTGTTGTTAGAAAATTTAATGCGTTATGAAGACGATAACACTGTGACCAAACAAGATATTCAAAACATCGCAGATTGGCTAAAAGAATCGCGCTCTAGCCAAGAGATAGCGTATCGTCCTGCACGTGTTCTGATGCAAGACTTCACCGGTGTGCCTGCCGTTGTCGATCTCGCTGCTATGCGCGCTGCGATGGTGCGCCTAGGTGGTGATGCGCAATCGATTAGTCCGCAATCTCCGGTTGATCTTGTTATCGATCACTCAGTTCAAGTCGATGACTTTGCGAGTAACAAAGCATTTGTTGTCAACGTCGACAAAGAGATGGAGCGTAATGGTGAGCGTTATGCTTTTTTACGTTGGGGACAAAAAGCGTTTAATAACTTTCGCGTCGTTCCTCCTGGAACAGGTATCTGTCACCAAGTGAATCTTGAATATTTAGCACAAGTGGTTTGGTCTAAAACAGTCGATGGTAAAAAAGTAATATATCCCGACACGCTGGTTGGTACCGATAGCCATACCACTATGATCAATGGATTGGGTGTTTTAGGTTGGGGTGTTGGTGGTATCGAAGCCGAGGCGGCGATGTTAGGCCAACCCATCTCGATGTTAATTCCAGAAGTGATTGGTTTTAAATTAGAAGGCAAATTACCTGAGGGTATTACTGCGACCGATCTCGTGTTAACAGTGACTCAAATGCTACGCCAACGTGGTGTCGTTGGGAAGTTTGTCGAATTCTATGGTCCGGGTTTGAGTGAGTTACCACTCGCCGATCGCGCGACGATAGCTAACATGGCACCAGAATATGGTGCGACCTGTGGTTTCTTCCCCGTTGATGATGTGACACTCGATTACATGCGTTTAACAGGACGCGATGAAAAAGTTATTGAACTTGTTAAAGCCTATTGTCAGACACAAGGGTTGTGGCACGACCATAACAGTCCAGAGCCTAAGTTCACTGATACACTCTCGCTAGACTTAAGCACAGTTGTACCAAGTCTTGCTGGACCAAAACGTCCGCAAGATAAAGTTGCGTTGACTGATATGCGCGATGCAATGGAAGAGACGCTTGCGGTCAATGGTAAACAAGACGAAGCGGACAAAGCGTTTGCAGTGGCCGGTGAAGATTTCACAATGACCCATGGCGATGTTGTGATCGCAGCAATCACGAGTTGTACCAATACGTCTAACCCAAGCGTGTTGATGGCAGCAGGTTTGCTTGCTAAAAAAGCGATTGAGAAGGGTTTGCAACGTAAGCCTTGGGTTAAATCTTCATTAGCACCTGGTTCGCAAGTCGTAACCGATTATTTAGCGAAAGCTGGATTGCAAAAGTATTTAGATGAGTTGGGTTTTAATCTCGTTGGTTACGGTTGTACAACGTGTATTGGTAACTCAGGTCCGTTGCCTGAATCGATCGCGAAAGCGGTTGATGATAACAATCTTGTCGCTTCAGCCGTGTTATCGGGTAACCGTAACTTCGAAGGTCGTGTTCATCCGCAAGTGAAAGCAAACTGGTTAGGATCACCACCGCTTGTTGTTGCGTTTGCGCTTGCAGGGACAACAAATATTGATTTAACAAGCGAGCCTATTGGTGAAAACGATAAAGGTGAGAAGATTTATTTAAAAGATATTTGGCCGAGCAATAAAGAAGTTGCCGAAGCAGTTGCTGTCATCGACGGTGATATGTTTCGCTCACGTTATGCTGACGTATTTTCTGGTACTGAAGCGTGGCGTGTTATCGATGTGCCAAAGAGTGATACGTATGTGTGGCGCGATGATTCAACCTACATACAGCACCCACCTTTCTTTGAAGATTTGAAATTAGACGATCGTGATATCACAGATGTTAAGGGCGCGCGTGTCTTGGCATTACTCGGCGATAGTATTACTACAGACCATATCTCACCAGCCGGTGCGATCGTTGCTGATAGTCCCGCGGGTCGTTACTTACAAGAACATGGTATCCAACCACTCGCGTTCAATTCATATGGTTCGCGTCGCGGTAACCATGAGGTGATGATGCGTGGTACGTTTGCCAACATCCGTATTCGTAACGAAATGGTGCCTGATGTCGAAGGTGGTTTCACCAAACATATTCCGAGCGGAGATACCCTTGCGATTTATGATGCGGCGATGCGTTACCAAGAAGAAAAAACACCGCTTGTTGTTATTGCTGGTAAAGAATATGGCACGGGTTCATCACGTGACTGGGCTGCAAAGGGTACGTTACTACTCGGTGTGAAGGCGGTTATTGCTGAAAGTTTCGAGCGTATCCATCGTTCAAACTTAATTGGCATGGGTGTGTTACCACTACAGTTTAAAGATGGAGTGAGTCGCAAGACGTTAAACCTAACGGGCAGTGAGATTATCGAACTTGAAGGCCTAGATAAACTGACGATGCGTGGTGATATATCAATGCGTGTTCGCAGCGAAGATGGTAGCGAACAAGAGACGACATTGCTTGTTAGGATCGATACGGCGAATGAGCTCGAATACTATAAGAGCGGCGGTATCTTGCATCATGTGCTACGTAATCGGTTGAAAGAGGATTAATAGGCTCCCTATTCATTCTCTGACATACTTATATATATACATCTTCTCTCCCCTTCTTTTTCCCCTCTCCCCCCAAGCAGAGCTTGGGGGGAGAGGGGATAAGAAGAGATTAGAAGAGAAAAAATTTCTTATAATCAATGCATTACATAAACACTCTTATAAATCATTTAATACTCACTTAAGTTACCTAGTGTATGATCAGTCAACGTATCAATTTTTCATATGTCATTTGACTAGTCAAAAGAGAGGTTAAGAGATGCCATTTATTGATGAGTTCACTGAAGCTGCTAACGAACACTTCAAGCTTAGAACAGACGTTTCTAAAGAGGTGCGTAATCCAAATACAATCAGGCAAGAACTTCTACGCCTCACAGGTAAAAACGATGAGCCTAAGGGCTTTGAAGCTCGTCTAAGCGCAGATGATGCGTAAGCGATCCACCTCATGTTAGATCTCCCCAAATCAAACCACTACGCGATTTTTAAAATGTTACCTTCCGACTTATTCATCTGACAATGCCAAGGCAGCAGGGATTCGAAGTCACTGACGC
>Ga0180433_10000890_pt1 | contig 50819 bp, 50 predicted proteins | sample SS_ome_8_FD_132980 | JGI IMG/M metagenome (GOLD analysis project Ga0180433, IMG submission 132980) | Hypersaline lake sediment archaeal communities from the Salton Sea, California, USA - SS_1_D_1 metaG | ecosystem: Environmental > Aquatic > Non-marine Saline and Alkaline > Hypersaline >...
GATATTGATGGCTCCTAAGGTGTAGTCAATCCCGCCGCATCCCGCGGAGAAGGTGGGGAGGCTTACGTGGATAGGGTTCACATCCTCAACGGTTGTGCGTACAACACCATGTCCGCCCAAATAATGGACACCTAATTGCGAGTTGATTGAATCTGATGAGGTGTTATTGGAGACGATGTGCATTTTATCAAACCACTCCCCTATTTTCTTTTCCAATTTAGTACTGGCGAAAGCAAGGCTGTGGCAACAAATGAGTGCAAATAGGATCGATTTATTCATGGGAAGGGGCCTCGTGTCGATTGATTTGGTACTCGATATTCTCTTCTATTTGTTGAACAGAGAGTATCCCGGCTCCCACAGGGTAAATTGTGTCGGTGAAAGGATTGACAAGGTAGAGAGACGGGGTGGCTTCGACTTGGCAGATCTCTTTGAGATGATCGTTGCTTTTGTATTGTGGGAATGAAGGGATCCCTTTTCCATTTAAACTAATCACCTCGACCTTCCAATCATTGATCTCTTTAAATAGGGCAACCACCTCTCCCATTTTCTCCGAGAAGACCTCGTCACCATTGAAGAAGAATAGGAGGAAATGGTCCTCCGATAGAGTGTTGATGAGGTTTTTACGGGTTGCTTGAGAGAGAGCCTTTTGGGCAAGAATCCCGTGGGTGGTTGTAGGGTTTTCTAAAGAAGCACTCAACAGAGGGTGAGAAAGGAGGACTTCTTTCCACGTTTCTGCAAATTGGGTACTTTGGTCTATCCAGAGTTTTTGCCGCTTCATGTAGGATTCAACATTTTCGCGAGTTGGATCTATTAGGGCGAGAGAACGGAGCTCTTTTAGGTACTCTTGCTCTCTTGCAACAAGGGTGGCCGCCTCTTTTGGAGATAAAGTTTGGGAGTGTTGTGGCTGATCCGCAGATCTCTCTTCAAAGTAGTACCATCCCTCCAATTTTTGATCGTACCAAGAGCTCTCGGCATGGATACATATTGGGAATATCACACATACGATATTCCTTATACGCATTAGGCGCCTAATATTCATTAGGTGTATCAGTCTCATTTTAATGGACATGGGTCATCTCCTCCCGAATGGCATTTTGGGTGTTTTGCTCTATATGAGAGGGTCTAGGTTGGTGGTGGCTAAGAACGTCTTGGAACTTTTTCTTCAGCTCAGCTCTCGATATTTTTTCAGGAAAGGTTTCGATAATTTCAGTGAGATCGAGTTGATCAAAATCAATACTTTGGATTTCTTCTAGGGTCAAACCACGACAGGAAGGAGACTCTGCACTCCCCCACTCAATCCCGAGTTGTTGGCGCCCTTGTTCTTGAAAAACTCTGGCAATTTGAGAGGAGAAGCAGCAATAGACTTGGTTGGTGTTGAGGTTAAGACCACTCTTTTTCGATCCAACATAGTGACATTTTCCTTGATGTCGGTCTTGCGCTAAGGTTTTTTCCTCTTGGGTGCACTGGGCTAAATGGAGATTGACGGCAATGCCATCTAAGCTACGGCAACAATCGTAGAGCTCTTTGGCACAGTTTCTCTGGCATTTTGCCGACTCGCCTTGAAATATAGAGGCTGATTGGGCATCGATTTGAGTGTCTTGACCAGAGCTTGCAATGATAGAGAGTGTGGATATGGCTCTTTCGAACTCACCATTTTTTTCATGGCTTCTTGTCAGTTGGTCTTGTAGTCCCCAAATCTCTTGATCTGAAAAGGTGAGGTTTTGTCGATGAGAAGGGGCTTTTCTTCCAAGATCGTAGCATTTTTCCCAAAGAGCGCACTCTCCAGACTGAGAGGTTCGGAGGCATTTTTTTTCCACAAGGATGCCATTTTGCTCTCTAAGTCGACGACATTGGCTATTTTCGTCTTTTCCACACGAAACAACAAGGCGTCGTTTCCATGAGTCTCTGTAAATAGACTCACGATCGATAGTTTTTACGCTGGGTTGATCAAGAGGTATGGTGTGAATGATTTCGCAGTTAGGGTCCGATTCTATATCACCTTCTTGAGATAACCTCTCAGAAATCCATCGGTCGGTCTCTTTGCGGGGCTGGGTCACAACCTCTTTTGTGATGAAGTTCTTGCAGAAGGTATCGTCTACATGGTAGTAGGACGCGACGAGAACACTTAAGAGAAGCTTGGCTGATTCTTGGCGAACAGTATACGAGTGAATGGTTGGGTCTTTTTTTAACTTTTTCTCGATGTTGTGTCTTTTTGTGAGTGCAGATTTTCCCCAACTGACGGGAGTGACTTCTTTATGGCCTTGGCATTTTTTCACCTGTTTCCTGACTTCAGGAGCGACTGAGACATGGCGAATCTGGTCTATGTAGAATTGGTAGAGGCCTTGCTCCTGACATGTATGAAGAGCGATCTCTTCTTCTATAAATGTCTCAGTTTCTTGGTAGGATCCGAGTCCAATGGCGGGTGTTTCAATGTACTTTTTCCCCGAATTGAAGATAGTTTCTGACCCTTCAAAGGCCTCTTTTGGGGTGGAGTCTGTCAAGAAGTGCTCAATTTCTCGATTTTCTTGGGCTTTTTTGGGATCAAACGCCCTTTTTGACCCTTTATGGGATGTGAGCTCGATCCGTTCGAGGTCTGATTGGTCCTGTTTGTACATTTTCTTAAGGTTTTGGTAGATCCTTTGATTCCCTTGAGTGCCGAAAGTCTCGACTTCGATGCGAATGCCTTTTAGAGGATCCTTTTTATGGGACGACCACCCTATTGTAGGGAGGATAGCGATTATGATTAGGGAATATAAGCATTTCATGGGGTCACTCCACTGAGTTCAAGGGCAATTTTAGCAGGATCGAGGCAGCACTGTCTCTTCGTCCAAATGAGGTAAACAAAATCCTCTCCCCCGTAGGGATAGGTCTTACCCGCTCCCCAAAGTACGTCACTTTTTCCAAGGGGGTTGCAGGGCCCTTTTGTCTGTGCGACTGGGTAGATAAGCTGAGTTTTATAGAGACTCTTCTTTATATGGAGAAAGCGCTCCTTTTCGCAGAAATTATCGGGAGCGTAGCCTTTGAGTGTTCCCAAGGCATGGAGCTTAGCTAGGAGGCGGTGGACTAAAAGAGAGCTACTCTGGATAGAGCCAATGTGGTGGGTGATGTGTCCAATAAATGGATACAAAGAGCCGTGGCATCCGGCACACCAGTAGAGCTTATCGAGAGGCTTATTGAATGTGGCGCTGAGGCCATCGAAAATACAGGCACTTTGGGCCAGTGGGTTGGCATATAGGAGAACTTCGGGATGAAGGATAGCTGTCCACTTTTCATCGCCCCAAAATGGATCGAGCTCTGACATATAGGCGATGTCTAAATCAAAAGTCTCGGTGCAGATGAGGTCTTTAGATAGGTCGAGTATTTTGAGAAGTGGGTAAAGGTAGTAATGGACATGGTAGAAGCTCGATCGCCCTCTTCCCTGGGACGAAGTGACCATCCCTTTTTTCTTCACATCGCAGTTTCCGAGGGTTAATCCTCCAAGTCCATGGAATTTATAGGGTGTTCGTGTGACTTCGATGAGGCGACTTGGCTCCCAAAAGGCCCAAGGGAGACCGATTAAGCCCCCTGGACAGTGGCAGAATTTCTGAGGGTGAGAAGAGAAGGAGGGATGGGAGGGTGTGACGTTGGCACCCGCAATGTGCATAGGGAATAGACAGCTCCAACACACGTCGGTTATGGGATTGATGAATGTCCCTTCTTGACCAAATAGAGAGACCACAGGGAGTAAGAGTGTAAGAATGAGCTTCATTGGGGGAATCTCTCTCTTTTTTTGAGTTTTGAGATGAGCTCTTTGACGTTTGAAGTTGATTGGGACGTATCGATACGCTCTAAAGCCGACAAGATGGGGATATTGCCCGATAGCTTTATGTATTGATGGCCATCTGAGACTAAGATTGTGGGGATAGCAGTGATTTGATGGGCATCAAAAGCTTCAGGATCGATGGTGATTGGGGCCATGACTCCCCGCTTCCTCAGTGTCATTATCGTGCGATAGAAGTCTTTTATCGAGTTGTTGGGAAAGCCTCTCATCACAAATATTCCGTTGAGGGTTGATAACTCCTTAGACAGGGCACACCAGCTCTCTATAGGGAGTGACAAAGAGACAAAAACTCTAATGGGAGGCTCAAGTTGTGAGTTATGAATTGGGGCGCATTCGGTCCCTCGTCCACACTTTTTCTCTTTAGTTTCCTTTGATGAGCTTTGTGTGCCTAAGTTTCTGGCCCAATCGATACCTTTTTGAAATTCTGGATCTGTGCTGTCTGCGGTGAGGAAAGGTTGCCCCCACAGAGTCGAAAGGATAATTAAGGGCATTTGGAATTTTAGGAGCATGATTTGCCATCCTTCAAGGGAATTTCCTCGATGAGCAATAGAGTGCCTTTCTGTGAAATGCGGGCTGGGATTGCTTGGATCTGGAATTTCTTGGCGTAGAGTCCACTTTGATCGTAGTAGATAGGTCGAAGCTCTCTTTCCTCTAAGGGAATAGGAGATCCCGAAACCAAGATCCACTTGTCGTCATCACCTTGAGATCTAGCCCAGTTCAGGTGACTCTCATTATCGCCATCGATGAAGAGAAGAGCCGTGTCGAGTGTCATCTCCTCAAGAGGGTTGATACGCTTTCCTTTCTCGGCGATGAGGAGCCCTTCGTGAGTTCTGATATCCTCTTTCAGTGTGAGTGAGGGATCGTAAAGGGAGTGTCTATAAGTGGTCGCCTGTGTAAGAGCACTGACTGTAGGAGGATGGAGAATTTTATCTTGGAGTCTCTCTTTGTCCTCGTCATTGGGAACCTCAGAGTTGAGTAGATTCACAATCTTATCGTGGAGGGCTTTTTGGATATCTTCTTCTATAATGGGAAACAGCTGCCCTTGGGGACCTAAGTCTTGGCTATACAGTAAAGAAGATAGACCGATGAGGGTTAGTGTTAGGGTTACTTGGGTGAGATGTTTCAATGGATTCATCATGTTGCGCTCTCAATTAGGGTATTTAGGGAGTGGGAGATGCCCAATCCTTGTTGTATGAGTTCTTTCAATCGATCTCTATGTTCGAGCATCCACTCCAGAGCATTCTCGGTTGAGTAGCCTCTGGCATTGAGCTCTTTGATCACTTGGAAGTCTGTCGCTGTTGTTGAGTAGAGGGCTGCCGAAAAGGGGTCCAACCTGAGCTGATTCAGGGCATAGAAGCCCGTCCCTTTGTGGTAGATGAAAACTTCGGAATACTTGCCATCTTCCTTTCGTAGGGAACTAAGAGCCCTCTCTTTTGCGTCATCCATAGGGATGAGCCCTTCGTTTTTAAGGATATTGATCGATTCTGTGTCATTGCCAAGCATCATGAGCCAGTTGGAGTTTTGAAAAGCGGCTTTGGCTCCGTGAGAGCGCTCGAAATCTTTGAGGCTTTGGGTCCCTATGACGAGAGATCCGTTATACTTTCTCAGTCTGCGGGCCATACTCTCTATAAATCCCTCCATTTGGGGGCTTTTAAGGAGATCCCAGGCTTCATCGATACAGATGAGACACCTCTTTTCTCGATCACCCATGAAGATCTCATTGGAGATGGTGAACACAAAAATTTGGAGGATGACGGCCTGAAGGTCGGCCATCGTCTTTAGTTCTTCGGTTTCGATCACGACGAGGTCACTCTGGAAGTTAATCTCTTGTTTTCCATAGAAATACTCTTTAAAAGGGCCATTTTGCCCAAAGCGTCTCAGACCCTCTTTAAGGCTCTCAGTGGCTCCTTTCATGAGTTCGGAATTGAAAGAGGTCTGGTCAATCAGGTCGATGACGTCATCGATGGTCGCCTCTTTTCCTTTGCGATCGAAGGCTTTTTTGACAAGGGAGGAGAGAATGTCAGCCCGCTCTTTGTCGATTTTTTGGGAGGGCATAGCCATAGTCGCGATGATAGAGGTTGTCATTTCCAAGGCGCTATCTGTGGCACTATCACCTTTGATGAAGTTAAAGGGGTTGAGGTTGAGGTGACTCTCCTTGTTAAAGAAGAGGTACTCGCCATCTAGAAGGTAGCAGAGCTTCTCAAAACTCCTTCCAAGATCAAGGACAAAGACGCGACTCCCTTGACCCAGCTCGCTCATGATGAGGTCTTGCATGTAGACTGATTTCCCCGATCCGGAGGGGCCCACAACGACCGCGTTGAGGTTCCCTTCAAGAGCAAATGGATCAAATGAGGCGATCTGCCCCCTTCGTCCTTGTAATATCTGCCCTTGTTGCGAGTTGCCCCACCACTCCCCCACTAATGGGATGAAGTTGCTCGTTTCAGTGGTGAGTGTTGTTCTCATGAACCGGCGCCGTTTAAGGTCTTTCATGTAAGGTGTGGTCTCCCCCCAAGACATTGGTAGGGAGGAGATGAAATCAATCAAGTGTAAGAAGCGGTTGCTTTTGATTTTGAAGCCATACTTTTGGTAGAGGGCTTGCAAGATGGCTTCAGATTTATGGTGATCTTTTGGAGTCCCCCAAAGGCCGAGATTGAGGCGTGTTTCGACAAATTTCTCTCCTTCGAGTAGATGGCGCCGGACAAAGAGATTCTCTTCGCGTTCTCTTGGCATATTGGGGAAGAGTTTAACAATGGATGGGAACTTGAACTGGTGCTCAAGTATCTTCTGTTTTGATTGAAATTTTGCCTCTGTTTTGCCCTGTGAAGGGAAATGGATGCCGTAGTGGATATAGAATGGGCTTGGTATCCTGTACGAAGGGTTGAGAAAGTCGCCTATGAGCTGATTGGTGAGTTGCATTGACCATTCGTCGGGAAAATCAATGGTCTCGTATGTCTTGAAATGGAGGGGGTGGGTCCCGTGGAATACAATGCGATCGTTTTCGATCTCAAGGGCGCTCCCTGGCAAGCCGATCTGTTTTGAGAGGAGGGTGTCTCTTTGCCACCGCCTTTTATGGACAGATGTGGGCTGTTCACTGCTAAATAGACCCGAGAGAATCTGGAGAAAGTCATCGGGATTGGGTTCGTGAACATGTGATAAATGGGAGAAGGCGGTGATGGCCTTTTTCTTCTTCTCCACGAGTTTTTCTATCAATGGGGCTTGAGGCCCTTTGTGAGGCTTGGGGAGGCTCATAGAAAAGATGAACCTGAAGATTCTCGGTGGGTTATCTCCACAAACAGCATCGTTTTGAAAGTGTTGGACCTTTTTTTGGGCTAATCTCTCATATATCGCCCCCTTTTGCTCTCTTGGATGGGCCCATCTCTCTAAAAATGGATCCACCCTCGGATCAGCCCAAAGAAAACACTGTATGGCAGCGCCTTCTTCCCCAATTTCCTTGATAAGGGTGTTCAGTATGGCTTGCATATTGGAGGTAGCGCCTAAAATAGGAGGGACTTCTAGTAAAAATCCGTACGATGTTTGATTCTCGTAGATCTTGGTCGTTTCATCATAGAGACGGTACGGGAGGAGATCAGATAGATTATTCGTCTCCATAAACTCGTGAGCAAGGGGGTTGGCGTCTAGGGTGTCAAGAGATGTGACCTCGCCAAAGAAGTTGGCTATCTTCTGTCCAAGATTTTGCAGTCCCATTTTATTCCTCAACCATTATGAAGTGACCGTCCTCATCTTGGAGGAGAATCAAGTCTTGGCTTTTTGGATCACTCTCCGATGGCGTCGATGATCTCTCTTGCTCTTTGAGCCGGCGCGCTGTGTTTTTGTCGGAGACAAATAGATCAGACTCTCCCTCTCTTTCGACTATGAGGTCAAGAACCTCACCTACGGATGCACACCTCACGCCCTTACTAACTGGGCACTCAAAGCGCGTGTTGTAGATGGGGCTACACGATGAAAGAGAGAGAAGAGTCCAAGCTATCAGTTGTTTCATACTTCGACCTTTTTCACATGGTCTTGCAGCTTCTTCTCAATGAAGGTCATATTGGGATACTCATTGTAGATTGATCCATTGATCTCAATTGTGGGGACCTCGGAAACGCACTCCTCTTGTTTGACATAGTCATAGGCAGCGTGGAAGGCCTTTGTCTCCTTAATCTCTAGTAGGGAGTCGATGCCTTGAATATCAATCCCTAACTCGATGGCAATGTTTTTCATGAGCTTATCAGCCTGTCCCATGGTGCGGTTATTGAGGAATTCGGCGATGGTTTTTAGGAAAAGCTGCTTTTGGGGTTGAGTCATCCTTTCCATATAGATCATCGCTTTCACAGTGATGATATCTGCGGGATCGGGGTGAAATGACCACAAAATTGATCCACAATTTGTGTATCTCTCCTCTATTTCTGAGAATGATTCTCTGATGAACTTCATGCATTTTGGGCAACTAAAGGAGAAGTACTCAGTCACATGGACTTTGGCTTCAGGTGAGCCAAATTGAATTTGGTAAGTCTCATCGAGCTTTTCAAAGCTAAGGACTTGGGTGCTTGTGGCGCTTAGGAAAAATACATAGGCGCATTTCATTTTATCCATTTTTGATCTCTCTTTCATGGGCTAGTTTTTTTCTTAGATCTGACTCCCCTACTTTCACGGTCTTGGTGAAAACAATCTCAACAGTTCGACCGGCGGCAATTTGGATCGCAGGCTGGAGTTGTTCTGCCCGTTTAATGTAGTAGTCTGATAGTTTATTGAGGGCTGTGGCTCCTCCCTGCAGCCCGCTTGTTCTCAGCATGTCGATATTGAGGATGGTCTGGTCTGAGCTCACTCGGGCTAATTTCTCAAGGGTTTGGTTATTGAGGGTGGCTTCGATCCCTTGGCCCACTCCTTGTAAAAAGGAGGCAAATGCCGCACGGGAGATGATTGATCCCGAGCGATCGACGACGATCCCACGCATACCTTCCCGTCCATCCTCTCCAGAGACATAGGCGCTCACATCTGTCTCAATGAAGTCCCCATTTCTTTGGACAAGGGTCATCCGTTCGGCGCGAATGTAAACCCGTTCGCTGGCTATGTCTCCTATGGCGTTCCCTATAATGACACTCCCTTTTAGGGGGACTTTGACATGCCTTGGGAGTTTTCCATCATCTAAAGGTCTTAAGAGCACCATATTGGGACCTGTTGGCTTTTGGATGGCCACGCTGCAGTCTGCTCCCGATACGAGAACAGCTTTGACAACAGTCCCCGCCGGGATTTCAAAAAGGACACTTCTCTCCTCAGAGTTCTCATCGTTGACCCAGGAGGTGATTTGGGGAACGATTGAGGGTGTCTGAGGAGCCTCAGTAAAACTGGTGCTTAAGGTTTCGATGATCTCTTTTTTCTCAGCTAGGTGTTGATGGTGGAGTTGCTCGATTTGGGATTGAAAGGCGTGAGTTTGGTCAACGAGATCGCGGTTTTGCTGAGAGAGAAGCTCTTTCTCCTCCTGGAGATCGAGGAGGGATTTCTCAAGATTTTGCATTCTGTCATCAAGAATATGTCCTAGGTTCTCTAGTGAGGTTAAACGGATGGCTTCGGGCTCAATGGTTGACATAGCACTCTCAAACTGAGGATCCTGAGCGACTTCTTTGGCTTTGGTGTCACCAGGCATCATGTATGTGATGAATCCCCCAATGGTTAGAATCACGCCACCCATTAGTAAGGTGTAGAGCTTTTTTTGCTTGGAAACGATGGTCTTCTCTTTGGTCATGTCACACTCCCCCCTTTTTGAGTGAAACGATGAAAGGTGTGGTTTGGTATCGGTAGAGGGTGGTAGACCCTAGAAAAGCCCAGTTTTGGTTGGGAGTTTCTAGGGATTTCTGGGAAAGTTGCACCCTTTTTTTCCCTTTGTTCACAATTTGGTACTGAATGACAATCTCAAAGGGGCCTTCTATGGCAGCGATGGGGACTACTTCTAGAGGAGATGGTAATTCTATGTGTTTGAGCTCGTCAATCTCTCGTCGGCCATACCCTTCGGGAGTCTGCCCCGCTATGAGTGTATTGAGAAAATCGATGGTTGATCTATGAGTGGGATAGGGGTTGATCTCTATTTCATCTTCTTGGGAGCTCTCTTTTAAAAAGAGGAGTTCTGAGGGTTTTTTAGCACTGAGTACGTGGATATCTTGGACGCACCCTCCACTTGTCACTATAGTGAGCGTTTTGGGGAGATCGCCGATCTCTTGGTTGAGGGCAATGTAGGCTTGCCCCGTTTGCCTATCGAGTTCACAGGAAAATGTGGTTTCATCTCCAACAATCTTCTCAATATATCCATTTTCCACAGCGACCCGATTGTGAGAGTTGGATGATAGATGGATAAGTAGGGGCTCTTTCTCATTCATCTCCTTCTCTATTAAGGCGAGCATAGGTGAGCAAATTGTGAGAAGTAGGGATAGGGTTATGGCTTTGGTCTTATCCATTTAGGGTCTCCTGTTTGAGTGAAATGAGGTGCAATTTCCCATTTTGGCACCTAAATCCGAGTGTGTAGCGCCTTCTAAGGCTTTGGCCACAACTTGGACTGCTTTGTTTGGGGGTGATATAGACAATCTGTTGCCCTTCGAGGGTATAAGTTAGGGTCTCGAGGTTGGTTGAGGTTTGGTTGGGATGAAAAACGAGCGTTGTGTCGTCGTGTTTCATTCCCTGTGTTTCTGAGCTAAGGCTTCTTTTGATCTGGTGGTAGGACGAGGGATCGACATATCTCAAGAAGACTTCGTTTCTCCAGTCGGCATCACTGGGGCTTCTATTGAGAAGGAGGTCTGATAAGAAAACGCCCATAGTTTCGAGGTAAGAGGGGGATACTTTTGAGCCTTCCACCCAATATGAGGGACCTGAGGGAGGGATGAGTACGACTTTCTCTTCGCGAGATTTAAGGGCAAATGTCAACGTCACAATGGCTAAAGACTGAGCGAGGGTCAGGAGGAGGAAAACATTCCTCTGTCCGACGAGTCGTTTGATTTGTTTTTTGAAAAAGATTGTATTCATAGTCACATCATCCAAATCCGTTTTTCTGAGGGAATGAGTTGGGTCTTAAAAAGGCGGTTATACCTTGTAGTGGGGAGGTACCAATACAGCATGTTGATTAGGTAGAACCGCTCAATTCTTTGACAGACTCGCTTTAAGGAAAAGACAGTTAGAAGCCCCACTAGGGGGATCACAAACATATCATCTAGAAACGACCCGATGAAAATTGGGAGGGCATAGAGCAATAGGTCGTTGAGTGAAAAGGAAAGAATCCTGATTGGTGCATCGAGGTGTTTCAAGATGATATGCTGCTTTTGGGTCATGCACCTACCTTGGAGATCACATCTATGAGTTTAGGAACGTAATTGACGGCAAGTCCAAGACCTCCCCATGTGAGAAGTGGACGGACTGATCCCCCCATATAGGCTTGAAAGAGTCCAAATCCTCCTCCAAAGGCGAGGGCAGCTTTCCTAATCCAAGGGCTGAAGATAGTGTTGATTGTGTTATCGGTAAGGGTGTCGATCGTAGTGAGTGTGTCATCACAGAATGCATCCATGGGGAGTAGTGACATGGCAAGAAGGGCGCACGCTGTGATGATTTGTCCTTTGCCTTCTAGGTGTTTTAGGGGTTGTTTCATTGTTTTGACCTCCTTTGTTGGCCGTTATAGGTTGATGTTCATGCTAAGGGATTCAAGCGTCATCCACAGTTCGTTCATGATGATGAATTGTGTCCCCACTTTCGGAAGCTCAGGAAAAGCCTTCCGATAGAGAGGCTGACTATTTGTATTGGGCAAACCGGCATCAGATAAGTAGGCATTTTCATTGATGACTTCGATAAGTTCTGATGGTGAGAGCTGATTATTCATTGAATGATCCTTCGTTATCCTCTGTGTTCAGTTGTTGTAGGGTATAGTCTGTGATGAGATCTTTGGCATCTGCCCAGATCTCTTGGGAATACTGGCTCAGTGGAAGGCGTTTGAAGAGGGCTTGGAGGCTATCTAAGTACTCCCCTACTTTTGTGTTGTCCCCGCTACAGTGGAGGTGAAAATATGTGAGCTCGTAAAGAAGCTCTGCTTTTGAGACTGACTCAACCTGGATGTCGAGCAAACTCTCAATCTGTGCAATGCGCTGATTGGATAACTCTGGGTTGATGGGGTGCCAAAGGTTGGAGCTAATGACTGTGTAGACTAGTTGGTTTGTCACATTTGTCATTGAGCTGACATCTTCGTCGAAGATCTTGGCAAATTCTTCCATCTTGTCTCGACTCAATGGATTGATGCGTAGATATTTTGCAATCTCCTTGAGGGCGACCTGTCGATAAGCTGGGGTTCTTATTTTTCCTAAAGTGGCCAAAGCTGCATCATTCAAATCGTTGTGGAGATCCCAAAGCACCATGTTGAGATACTTCTCATCAATGTGCTCAAACATATCACTCTTCAATCCATCTAAGTGATTAGAGACGATCTCTGTCATTTCGCATGAAGTTAAACTCAATAGTGTCGCACAAAGTGTCAGCGCTTTTAGTTTGTGTCTTGGTGAATTAATCATAAGTCTCCGTCTTTACATTCAACTCATACATTTACATTATCGTTTTACTTTTTTCATATCATTTATGTCAACGGTTTCGTTGCAAAACTTTATTCATTTTATAGAAACACGCCTGAAACTAGTTTCTCAGCATTGTTCTTGACTTAAATCAACTTGTTTTTTACTAGTGATTGTGGTAATATCTCGCGCAAGTTAAGGAGCCTTATTGTGACAAACGACATATCTGAAGAAGAAAATCCGACTCCACCCTCCCGAAAACGCGTGAATGTTGTTCTTCTTGAGCCTCACCACCACAGAATTGACCAACAAATTGAGCAATTCGAAAAGAAGACAGGTGTTCGCATCTCAAAAGGACAATGGATAAAAAAAGCTATTGCCTCAAAGTTTAAGTCTCTTAAAAAAAGCGATGCTCCAAAAAACGAAAAAACTCCGTCAAAAGGAAAACCTGTTGGGATCCGTATTGACCATGAGATTTTCGATCAAATCAAAGCCCATGTTGACTTAGAAAGAAAGCAGTCGACCTATTCAATCAACCAGTGGATCTTGACGGCTATTGAAGAGCAACTGAAAGAAGAGCTCGAATTATAGATCTAGTCCAAATCATTCTTGACATATTGCCTTTAGACACCTAATCTTTATCATTCCTTAATATTCAAAACTCTGGAGGGATGTATGAGCACTCAACGTCTAAACAACTCAAATATTGATATCTGTCACAGCCAATTCGATAGTGATATCGAATTCAATAATGACTGTTTTGCGGTCACCATCATCAACAATTACAATAATCATGGACAGCTTGTCATCGAAGGGTGCACAGATGATGAGCCGTGGACTTTACTCGCTCACCTAGAAGGATCACGCTCTCAAGGATGTAGTCTTGAAAAGGTCGAATCTGTCAGAGTATCAAACCTAACGGGCAAATCGATCAAATCAATCTTACATGGTCCAACTTGGATTATATCGTCTGAGGTAGGCAAGGAGCTGATTGGTAACATCAATCAACAGGCTTTGAAGACTTTTGATCCCTTCATAAACGAAACTCAAATAAATCCAAACCGAAGAGTCGGATTCAATATTGCTGGGGGTAATTCTTGTTTTTCACCTCTCGTCACCGTTGCCTCTGGTGTCTTCCAGCTTAGTTCCGATGTGGCAAAGGTAACACTAGGACAACTGGGGTATATTTTTACTTCAACATATTTTTCGCTAAAAAACTTGTCTATAGCAGCAACAGAAACAAAGTGGAGATCTGAACAAGGACATGACAAGCTACCAGGACCTATCGAATTACTGAACAATCATTTTATCGAATACTCAAATTGGATTAACGAATCCCGAAACCATTATTCGCAAATATGAAAGCCTTCAGAAATAGAGAATTATTTTGAAGGTATATCTAATTCCGTCTGTCAGAATTATATAGATTCGCAAAAATACGAGTATCCAGACTATAACCGCAAGTTTAGCTGTATAACTTGGGTATTAAACGAACTGGAGAATGCCAATATCCTTTTTCTTGAGAGGCCTAATCCGGTTTTCTATACCCACACGAAAAATGTGATAAAAAACCTGAATGAGCAGGCAATAAGGCTAACTGACGGCCTTAGTGTAGAGGAAAAAAACGAGGTCATGACTGTAAACCAAGATCTTACGAGATGTTTTAAGGAATACATTTCCGACAAATCACCAAGTGATCAAGTGGATGCTGAAAATTATGAAGAGTTGAAAGACAAGGTCTTCTTTATTAGTTGACACCTAACCTCTTGCAAAATTGGGAGATCTATATTCAGATTGAGTAAGCTTGAAAAATATGGTTTACTCAATCTGGATATATAAGTTCGATAACTGTCTTCACTAAATTTTATTTCTTAGAGAATTGGGTTTTTGCCCACCTTAAGAACTTAATCTGCTGATAATTTTTTGCAATTTGTATTGTCTTTAACAGAGTATTTTGATCTTTTATTTGCTCCCAATATAATTGAGTTGATTGAATTAGAATTTTTATGGCTTCTGTTTGACCTGCTTTCATGTTCTTCCAGTAAATTCCAGTTGGTTCAATTACAGTTTCCATAACCTCAGTCTGATCTGCCTTCATTTCCTCTTCCAGTGGTATTCGCCCCATTCTATTTCTTATACTAATAAGAGTTGGGGCTTTTTCCACCAGGTATTTTATCGCAGATTTTTGGCCACATAGCGCCGCTACATGAAGCGGTGTATAGCCGTCATTCTGGAATTTGGTGATGAGGTTCGGATCCTCTTGTCGCAAAAACTCTAACGCCTCGACTTGCCCTTCTTCAGCTGCTGAGTGAACCGGTGTATAGCCATCATTCCTGAATTTCGTGATGAGAGTTGGATCTATTTCTAGCAGATAATTCATGGCCTCTACTTGGCCATTTGAGGCGGCTATGTGAAGCGGTGTATAGCCATCATTCCTGAATTTCGTGATGAGGCTCGGATCCTGTTGTAGCAAAAACTCTATAACCCCGACTCGACCAAATTTTGCTGCGGAATGTAACGGGGTTAATCCATCATCACTGTATCTTGTGATTAGATCTGGATATTTTCTTAGCAAAAACTCTAAGGTCCCGACCTGACCAAATGCTGCTGCGGCATGTAACAAGGTTAATCCATCATCAGTGTATCTTGTGATTAGATCTGGATCTCGTTCTAGCAAATCTTCCAATTCACCTATTTCATTATCCCTGATAGCTTCTTCTATCGGTTCCCACTCAATATTAGTGTTTTGGTGAACAAAATCTTTTAAAAGGAGTGGGATTGCCTTATTATATTTAGTCTCCTCGTTGATGTAATCATAATCTCGTGGCGGAAGAGGTGGAGGCTCATTAATATTATTGGAAGAGGAGCCTTGTTTTGCGAGATAGGCTTTTTGCGCATTTTGAGACTCAGGCGTTTTTTTGGTGAATTGACTTATCTTTTGGGCATTGATGGCATTGGAAATCTCGCGATGGTTCGATTTTTTTGCGATCATAAGAGGAGTTTCGTTGAATTGATTCTTGGCTTTGAAGTTTCCTCCATTTTCAAGAAGTATCTCAACAACTCTCTTGTTTGCCAAGGAAGCCGCATTGTGTAAGGCGCTATTCCCCAAAGAATCAGTTGCGTTGACGCTAGCATTAGCGTTGATAAGCAGCTCTACGATTTCGGGTGATTGCACCGTAACAGCTTGGTCTAGAAGTGATTCGTCTTCATCGTTTCGTAGATTTAAGTCGACATTGGGAATCATCTCAATTAGGCTATTGATATCTTGTGAATAAATAGCATGGGAAATAGAATTGAACATTTTTCCACCTCATTTTTTACGTGAATGTTAAGATTGTTTAAGTTTTACGTCAATGATAACGCTTGATACCGTTGGTCTCCTTGGTGGAAGAATTGACAAGTTATTCAAATTTTTACATTATAGCCTGAGTCTTTACTAGAAGGTTTGGTATGCACAGTTCTGTTCTTGAAAGTTCTACAGAAAAGAAAGATTTAGACGCTGTTCTCAAAAATGCTATGCGTATTTTAGGCGTCATGAAAGAGTCAGATTTATCGAGGTTTATTCCCTATGGAGACAGTCCTCTAACTGAGGATATGTTCTTGCGCTTACAGAAAACAGACAAGAAAGCGTTAGCCGATCTGGTTCGAAAAAATATCCTAGACCAACCATCAAAATTTCAAGCTTCACAAGATATAACTAATCCTCAACTATCTTCAGATAGTCAAGAAGAGCTTGAGCTGGCCATCCAATCAGCAATGGAACGTGTAACAGCTAAGAAAGAATCGGACATTTGCCAATATATTCCCTATGAAGGCAGCCGACTCCACCATTTTGTCTATGCAAAGATGAAACGTGAGCGACCTCAAGTCATCATAAATCTGATCAAAACCAATATCTTGGAGAAAAAGCCACAACGCATTGTACTTAAGTATAGCCCGAGAAAAGCCTCAAGAGTCAAAGTCAAGGTTGGGAGTGAATTGTCTAGAGACCTTGCAGATTTGTCGATCGAATCAGTGATCGTGCAGGCAAAGAACCGAAAAGAACTAAATTTTCAAACCGAGAGTGATTTTTGCTGGTATATACCGAGCGATAAGGGCGATTCGTTTATGCACTACTCAACCTATCGAAGTATGAAGAAAAACAACCCAAATCAACTCAAGACTCTAATTTATAAACATATAGTCCTTCCTAAGACTCCTAAAAAATTCTCATCCTTCTCACGAAAGTCGACCAATGACCAAAGTACTCATGCATCTCCAGCTCCCTCTCAAATAACAGAGGACTTAGGTCTTGAGGATCTAATAAGAAAAACCTATGAGTCAATTACTACCCTATCTGAATCCCTCAAATCCGCACGGAATTCTGGCAATGAGACCCAAAGTGAAGAAGGTGGGTCTGAAAGGGTCCTTCGTACAATCCAGAATCAGCTAATCAAACAAATTCGTCAGAAACAGGTGGATTTTGAATTGTGGGACACTTATGTCGAGCTGGTCTCTTGAGAATTCTAAAGCCTTAAATTTTGGCTAGGTCTGGGCTATCTTTTTGATTTCTTCTTCTGAAAGCCTTGTAATTTTAGAGACTTGGGTTACACTAATCCCTTCCTTTAACATAGCTTTAGCGACTTGATGTATGCCTTTTTCTATGCCTTCTTCTATGCCTTCTGCCTTAGCTTTTTGAATGCTGCCTGATGCAACACGCAACCAGTCTAACCGATCTTCATATACTTCCCTTTCTTCTTCTGAAAAATTCATAATGCTAAGCTCATCAAGGGCTTTTTGAACGCTGTATCGACCCTAGGAGTGATCCTTATCATGCCATTTTCTCCTATTTAGACCATGATTTTACCTTTCATTTGAAGGAAAGTCTAATGAAATTGCCGATTAGGGTGTTTTTGGCCCGTAAGGGCCATTTACAAGCATTCTGATACTAGCAATTGCTTTTTTGGGTATAGTAAATCAAAAGAAGAGTCAATTTCTGGAAAAATGCTGTTTGCAGACCAGATACTTATTTCTTGACAATCTTGGATATGCGTCTTACCATCAGCTGTGTTGTTTATTAAATTTTTGACAAATGGATACTGATAGCCCCCCTTTTCCCAGTATGATTGGTGGATCTAGATTGTGGGTCTTCCTAGCTCATTCTGTTGCAATAGTGATCGGAATTACTCTTAACAGAAACTCCTTCATGAGATTGACTCCTTTTTTTCTTGCATTCACTCTTTTAGCAAGGATTTACGCAGAAAAGACATTTTGGCAAAGCGTTTTTTCAGATAAAGTGAGTCGCCATACCCACACAAAGGGATGGAAATCCTCAGTCAAACGCAAAGTATTTTCAAACTCCTCTTCCGTCAGAAGGATAATCTCTCTTGTTATTGACCTTACTTTTGATATTGCCCTGCTCTACCTTGCCTATAAGGCTCCAATACCCTTTCCATATGTTCTACTTGTTTACTCCCTAGGCCAAGGTCTTGGGGGCCTTCTTCAAGCACTCGCATTAAGTATATTATCTGTATTTACGGTTAAGTTGATCTCAGGAGTAGCTACTGCGACCGCTTTTCTCTTTCTGCTTGAGATCAACGGTATTCTTCCGACATTCTACACTAATGTCCTAGGACTGTCTGACTTATCATTAGGAACGATTGCACTGATAGCCGTAGGTATGAAAAGCCTGTTATCAGGAATCTCAATGATTGCTAGCTGGGGGATCGCTGAATTCATTCACCGCGATAGTATCAATTTCCAAGTACAACGAGGAGGTTAAATGGAATTTTTAATTTCCAAAGCCCTGTTTATTGTCACGTGCACAGCATTTGGCATTCTTCTTCGCTATACAATTCACGGTCGGAAAGTCAATTCTGAGAAGCATGTAGTTGATGAGGTCTTGAGTTATGCAGAGCTTAAATGTCAGGTAGAAAATTCATGGAAAACAATTACCATGAGAAGAAAGATGTATGTTGGGGCATTGGTGATTGGGTATATGATTCAAAAATATGGTGAAATCACTCAACATCAAATACTTGGCAATGCCATTGTCATTTCAGTCACATATTTTTCACTCTTCATCTATGCACTCGTTCAGCTCATCAATGACAGGAAGCTAGATATGAACATAATTAATCACAGTCTTAAAGGCTTAAAATTGGAAACTGTCAGAAAGTCTTGCAACACGAATTTTTTCCATGAGTTTATCAATGAAAATTTCACTGGATCAAGGCTTGCTTTTTTCTTTTTCTTTCGGGTGATTATCCTATCCTGTGTCTGTCTTTTTGCAATCTATCATGGCATTTCAGCCCAGTTTAACGATCAATGGGCTTTATATAATACCAGTTTGATGTTAAGCCTTTCATTCATAGCCATTGCGTGGCAACTGTGGTTAGTGGGCTGTCGACACTTGTACACCGCCCACAAAGAAATCCAAGACCAAAAAAATAGGACTGTCATAAATTGAATGTGATGCATTGGATATGCTCTCTTGGAAGTTCAGCCCAATTCCTTGACACTGGTGTGAACATATCGTAGTATCAAACTCAGTTTAGTTTTGAATTGGTCAAATGAACTCTGATTCTCGGTCCTTTACAAACATGATTGGTGGAGCAAGGCTTTGGGTTTTCTTGACTCATTCGTGTGCAATTATGTTGGGAATCCTCCTGCATAGAGACTCTCTATCCAAACTGGCTCCTCTCTTCTTATGTCAAACGATTATTGCACGACTCTTTGCAGAAAATCTTTTCTGGAAAAGGACTTTTCCTAAGGCAATGGATCAGAGAGTTTCAAATCGTAACTGGCGGGACCAAGCAAAAGGTATCTTACTTTCAAGTTCATCATCAAGAAAAGGATTGACCGACCTAGCGATAGATACTGTGATTGATGTAGTCCTACTATACCTTGCCTATAAATCTCCAGCGGCTTTTACCGTTGTTCTTCTAGTGTATTGCTTAGGTCAAGGAATCGGATCCATTTTCCAAGTGATTGCAATAAGGGTCCTTGGATTAAGAAAAATGAGAATATTTTCAATGGCATTCACAGCAGTTACTACACTCATTCTCCTAGAATTAAGTGGCCATTTATCAATATTCTATACTGAGGTATTTGGACTTTCACATTTTTCGGTATCGACCGGTGTGCTACTGGCTATCGGTATGAAAAGCTTCTTATCTGGGACCTCTATAATCGCTGAAACAAGAGTTGCAGAGTCTATTTTTTCTGAGAACATAGACCTCTATCTAAAGCGAGGTACTTAACCTATGCTTTTAGGGTGTTCGCTGAAAAACCTCTCTACTTTATCCCTTCTTCAGCAAGTTAACTATTTTAAAATAAATATGGTCACCTCTTGAAAAAAATTATTTCCTTCATTGTCTTTCTAAGGCATCACCAAATTGATCTTAATCCTCGACATTGGTATCGAGGTGTTCTACTGCTTGTCACTGGATGGGGTATTTTAGGAGTAAATAGCATTTATTACCCTGGTAATTTAAATGCAATAAGCACAAGTATCAGCTTTATAATTCAATTTTCTTCTGGAATAGTTTTTCTTTTGTTACTATATTTCTTTCAATCAATAATTATGAGAGAAAAGGTAAATATAAAGAGATTTATGTCTTTTTCAAAAGAAAATGACATATCAAAAGAATCAATTCTTTCGGTCAGAAAACGTATGTGGTTAGTCTATATTCGTGGATTTCTTGCAGGTAGCGGATACATTGGGTTCCAATTAGCAAAAGCCTCTATAGGTTCCATCGACAATTCAATTTTATATGGTTCTGATGCCTTAATTTATGCTATTATTAGCTTTATAGTACTAAAGGACAGGTATAATACTAAAGAGATACTTGGAATACTAATTGCGTTTTCAGGAGTAGGAGGAATACTTTTGATAGACGCTTTATCTGAAACAAAGATATTAGCTCTATCTGGAGCAGCCCTGGGACTATTCTCCTCTCTGTCACTATCTTTTATCCTTATTTTAACAACAATCATTGTACAACACGACCGACCAATAAGTGTTGCATTTCACCAGTGCATTGCAGGTTTACTTATAGCTATTCTTATATTAATAATTGAATTTAATAAAATACCAAATTTAGTAATGTCGACGTATGAATTCTATAATTCAGTCATTCAAGGAATTCTGTATGCTCTTGCGTTAGTATTTTTCTTAAAGTCATTCCACTACGTTACAGTAATTGTTGTTGCTGCATCTAGTTATTTTCTAGATATATTTGTGATACTATTAGAGTCATTCAGATTCTCAGAATTACCTTCAGTAAAAAACATAATTAGTATGATCTTGATCTCTGTAGGAACAGGAATACTAATATATGAAGAAAATAAAAAGATTAAAAGCTCAAGACGAAATATACACTAGAGATGGCTCTTCTGCTCCAAAAGCCACTTCATGCCACTTGGATCTCTTAGGTGCTTCTTCACTACCTCATGGGCGTCTGGGCTTGTTTGAACACGAAATGGTACAGAGTCTCTTAGTAAATGAGAAATAATGGTGTTTGCAGCCAATTCAGTTTTTTCAAATTCTATTTTGACGCTTTTATAGGGAAGGTAAGGATTCTCCTCAAAATTGTCAAAATGTGTACCATGGAATAATTGAATTCCTGTATCCATTGGTCCCGGTTGAACAACCGATACTTCAATATTCCATTTTGACAAGGTAACCGCCCAATCAAATGCGATTGCCTCAATGGCAGCCTTTGACCCAGAATACATTCCCATATATGCGTAACTCTCTACACCTCGAATACTGCTAATAAACAGTATTTTTCCTTCTCTTTGGCTTCTCATATCCTGTAAAAATAATTGAGTTAATCTTATAGGTCCAAAAACATTTGTCTGATAGAGAGTTTGCACCTCTGCTGTAGTCATAGCATCAACAGGACCATAGTAAGCAATCCCTGCGTTGTGGACAATGTAGTCAATCCGATTTTCTTCGTTTATGATTTGTTTCCTACACGCAATAATACTTTCGTCATCTGTTAGATCTAGGTGTACCGGTTTTGTATGAAGAGGTGCCTGGCTAATTTTGCGCACACCAGCATATACTATATTTTCAGGCATTGAGGATAGCTTTTCAGATAGAACCCTTCCCAGCCCGCGGGAAGCGCCAGTAACTAAAATAACTTTCTTATTTTTGTTTAATTTTTTCACGGATCATATCCTGTAAAATTGAAGATAATTCAATAACTTGATCTTTTTGATTGTTTTCAGTTGCGGCTTGGTAAATAGAAATAAATAAAATTGCCCTTGTCAATTGAAATTCATCGGTATCAATTGAGTCAAAGTCATTATCGAAGGTGATTGGAAATCCACAGTTACAAAGGGTAATATTATCTATAGTAATATCTTCAAAAGAGTTTGATATCTTATGTTTATATCCAGCTCTAAAGTTATATGAATCAAACTCTCTATCAGAAGATGAAACACTTGCTAATATTACCGGGCTCTTTAAATATTTATATCTTGAAGAGTCTATAGATGTTTTTCCTGTGCAACCAACAACTAGATCAAACACATGCATCTTTTGATGAAGTTCTTCTTCAGATCTTATAAATTTATTTTTTTGATTTATGTCAAATCCAAATACTTCATACTCCTTTTCAAGGTTTTTTTTCAAACTTTGGCCAATAGTTCCCATTCCAAGTATTAGAATTTTAGACACTTTGTTTTTCTTGTATTTATCTATTTTGTTTTTTATTGTTTTTGTTGCTAAATCCACAATTAATGGAGTTTCTAAATTCAGTTTTAATGCGGATCTTGCGACATTAATAATAGGGAACTTTATATTTTTTTTATCTATGATGTGTAATCCAGATGAAGTTTGTTCAATTCCAATTATTTTATTGTGTATTTTATTTAGGTTTAAATTTGAGAATACTTTAATTAAATGACCTCCATCATCTAATAGAATTATTTTTTCAAATTTATTTAAATTGGACTTTTTTATGATTGAATCTAAATTGTCAAGTATTACATTCTCAAAATAAAGATCGTATGGAGTGTTTTTATCAAAGCTGTTACTGAATTTTGAAATATTAAATCCATCATCTTCAAAAAAATTAACAATTCTAGGATTTGTAGAATAACATTTGCCAATTAAATATGTATTTTCAGGAGCAAGACCATGACCTTCCAATGCCTTAAATAGCGCATATGTCGAAGAGCATAGATGTTGTACACCGATTAAAAGCGTACGACTTAAATCCAGATCCTCTAACTCCAACGAAACACTATCAACTAGTGAAAGTCGCCTATTTTTCGATGCAAATGATTGTGTCAATGCTAGTCCTTATACGTCAATCTATAAATCCTATTATCATATTCATGATCAGTATTTATAACCTTCCATAAGTCCCACTTTAGTCCGCTGTTCTCAAATTCTTTTTCCAGCAAATCTGTTCGACCTTTATTAGAAAAAGCGATTAATACTTCAGAAGATTCGAACATATACGACTTAACTTGTTTGAGAAATTTTCTTATAGATTCAAAGCCAGGATCATAGAATGCTCTTTCGAGAGGTCTTGATATTTTAACTTCATCGCAATGGTATGGCATATTGAAAATGATAATATCAAACTTCTGTACCTGAACATTGTCAAAGCAATTGCTCTGATATACCTCAATTTTGTTTCTCCCAAACGAATGTCTTTTATTGTTCACCATTGCATTTTCAATTGCATTAGGGTTTATATCAGCCTGGACAACTTTTTTTGCACCGTTTTTCAGAGAAAATAAACCAACAATTCCAGGTCCACAACCCATATCACAAATGGTCTTGTCTTTAACAAGGTTTTTTATATTTCTAAGCACAAATGAAGTAGTGCGAAATTTTTGAGACGGATAGACTTCGGGATGTATAACAATGTCTACTCCTTCTATTGTAAAAATTTCATCTTTGTGAGAGCTGTCAACATGATCGACTATTTCATCTGCTGACAGCTTATGGTATTCTGTTGTGCTCATATCTCCTCCTAGAGAATATATCTGTTAACGAAATTTAAATTCTTAGGCAAGATTTTATTATACATCAGGATTATTTTCAACAAAAATTAATATATAGAATAATTAACTAAATACTAAAAATTTTAATTAATAATTAAGTTCTTTAGCGGTTTAGTCCTTATTATTGATTAATTTTATTTTAATATTTTGCATTCTGATTTGCCTCAGCGAGGCATAGTAAAAAATACCGATCAATATGGTGAGCAGCATCGCCAAAACTCCTATCAGTGCATAGTTTGGGTTAAACTCATGGTTGAACTCCACCACGAACAGACACAGAAGATATCCAAAACATCCAAATGCCAGAAAATTCACAATCGATCTTGTCAGTAGTATTTTTGAGAAATGGGTGTTTTTAAGAGCTTCATGAAAGTATTTACTAGGCAATTTTTCTTCTCGCTCTGTTACAATCCCATCTAAAATGAGTTGAGATCCATAAACATCGAGCTTTAATGAAGTAAAAAAGTCATTGATAAACATATAGATACACCAAGCAAAGACTACCGATGTCCCCAAATTGTAAAATGGATACTCCAATTTACGCCAGGCAACAGCAAAGAGGAATAAGGAAAACTGCATAATGCAGTTGTTTAGCTCGAGCTTCTTTGCATAGCCGAGAAGATCTTTGTGCTCATTCACTATCTCGATATAGTTCTTCTGTCTGTTCATAATTTTTTTTCATCTCATAGGTTGATATTTGAGAACAAGTTGCAACCTAGACTTGTCACTCCCAAGGTATAGCTTATGGATTTCTTTGCTGATCTTTAGAGCAATTGAGAATTCGTAGCACATCATGATCCATTAGAATCATCTCTACTCAGTTAAATACTCATCAAAACATTCAACTTCATAGATTATTATCAAGTTTGGCTCGTTTCTCGAGAGCTCTCCATAAGCAAGCTCAGGATGGACAATAATTTCCCGCTTCTCTTTAGGCTTCATGCTCTTAACTCCTAGGCTAAAGCCTTTGACCGTTTGTGTAAGGTTAATGGAGATGGGACCTTTGCTCGATTTGAGAATTTCACCTGTAGGTGTTTTCTCTATAAACCTTAAGAGACGAGAAGTGTTTGAGCTGTGAGGCGATCCAACTCCTGGCTCTAAGATCTTGTAATATAATTTACCATCAATGAGAGATACATACTCTGGTTTGTCAGACAAGGACTCAAGGTATTCATTCGCTTTTTTCAGGTTAGAGGTTGATTGCTTTAGGATAATCTCTTGATGTGCCCTTGCTAACAATTCATAATTTTTTACGGACTCTTGGAGCTTTGTATGCCCTTTCTGTATAGAGCTAAGCTCTTCAATAACAAGCTGAGGGTCACAGGTATCCACATAATTGTCCATTGTTTCCCATAGAACTTGTGCAAGGGCCCTTGATGTGTTGACCTTTAGGTCGACATCAGCCGAAGTTTTCTCTTGAGCAAGAAGGCTTTGAGTTAAAAAAATCGATATAAAAATTAAATCGCGTTTTTTCATGACGCCAACTCCTCAAGAATTTGTTCTAAAAAATTGTCGGAATAGTAAATTTCCATAAATTTTTTGGCAAGTCTAGGTGGATTGTCCTCTTGCGGAATTGTAGACATGGAGTAAGAGATCTGAAGCGGATAAAGTTGATGGGATAGCGTCATTTTTCTTTGCAATACAAGGGAACTGGATAGCAATTCTAGCCGCTCAATCGATATTTGTGGTGTCTTTTGGATTGGGAAGTGATCCTTATGTGTGATCATATACTGAAGGTCGTCCAGAAGATCCTTTCGAATAAGGCTGTATTCAAAGGGAAAATCAGCTAAATCCTGCTCAAGTTTTGCCCTTTCAACAAAGTCACGTATATCATCCTCCCTATACCCAAACAGGAGACCGAGGGCATAAAGGTAATTTAGTGAACCTCGGTATTCGTCAGTAAAGAGTTGACCATCACATAGTCGCTCAAAAATTTCATTAGTTGACATAGAGTTGGATGAAAAGGATTGGAAAAGCTCTAAGTTTTTGTGAATTACAGTTTTACATCTTTCCTTGTTAATCAAGGTATAACCATAGCAGAATCCATCTAATGAAAGTTGAGTTTTTATGAGGCAGTACTTTTTCATAGGAAATAGATGCCTGTATCGTAACCAAGTATCCCATCTTTTGTTATCGAGTACCATCAGCCTATTATGCTTCAAACGTTTTTGCTTGTAAGTAACAAGCCTCAGGTTGTAGTCAATAGATCCCATAGGCTTATCGGCATATAAAACTCTTAAAAAGTCTCCACGACCAAAAAAAGACTTAAAAAGAAGAGTCAATTCCTTGCGATCCCTGCTATTGACAAGGTACAATTTTTCGGGAATTGACTTTTCAGGTACCCTGCGACATCCTCCAAAGATGACCGCTAGAATCAGAATACTTATTCTAATAGTGAGTGCTGTCATCTGTGGATTCTGTTATCATCATACAATGGCCACTTACAGGATTGACAAATTGGAGCAGAGTTAGGATTTTTCTTCCTACAACGCGGACAAAGCCAAAAGTCTTTTGCATTATAGTAGTACCCTCCCTGATCAAATCCTAGGGAAGAAATAGGTAAAATACTCCCACCTTCGTAGACCCAAATACCTGAATGGTCAATGGTGATATCAGACAAGTCTACATAGACCTTCTGATTTGTGTCTGAACTGATGCGAGCGGAACCTTTGTCATTAGCCGATGCCGTTGATGCAACAAAAAGAAATACGGCGATAATACCTAGAATATTTCTCATTTTCATGATTCTCCTCAAGATAGTTAGTAAAAAAAATCACAAGCAAGGCTACAAATATTCCTTGATGTCGTCAAGAGTAATTTTCATCTCGATATAGTTTTTCTGCTGATTTTCCAAATTATGCTACTTCCGATCTCTACCTACCCCCAAAAAACATTGCACTCCCTATCCAAAGGATATAGGGAGCCCAAAACCTTAGTAAATACTCTCTCATGATCTCGTTTTTCTCAATTTCGTTGAAAGTCTTAAGAGTTTCAATTTTCTTCCCATTGTAGATATACCATTTCGAAATAGCAAAGGAAGCCAAAAGGCAGAAAAGTGAAACGACAGTCCCTATCTGATTATATCCACTGGGTTGGTAATATAAAATTGAGCCCAGAGTGACTATCCCTAAAAGCTGAAAGTACGCAGCGAACCTCTTGATTTGAAGAACTTTCTCTTCATAGAATTGTAGTTTCCTAGCTTCCAAGTGCTACTCCTTGATTTTCTTGAGAGAATTTTCTTCTAGTGTGTCGATAGAGCACTCACCTCTCAAAGGATGATACATTCGTTACTCTGCTCCTCTTCAGCCAATCGTCTCTCTTTCAATAAGTTCTGAACTCCACCTTTGAGATCAACCATTCCTGGTGATACTGGCATTTTTCCTAATCGAACTTTGCACATAATTCTCCTCTCAATATAGGCCAAAATCTTCTGTGACGTCTTGCTCAAAAGGCAATTTGAGGCATAACCTCCTAGCCAGTATCTAACGGGAACTACGCCAAAGCGTTTTATAGCATCTCCCATCACTTCCTTCATCGGCTCAACAAATGCCGGCTGGAACTTGGCATCTACATTTTGCTTTGGCTTAGCAAATCTCGATTTGAGCCTGGGATCAAGGGATAGGTTTCGATATTCCATGATAAGCGCTTTCAGTGCAGCGCGTCTTTCTTCTCCTTTCCCAAAGTCTATCTCTTTAGCTGGACTACCTATGAGTTTGAAGGGAACATTTGGAGCTTTGCCTTTTCCACCATTTTGCAGATTTGAGACTAATTCACCACTATAGAGCTCCCTCCTATTATGCTCTTTCTCTATTACTATTGGCTGTTTCACTTGGGTCAAACATTCCTCTTCAATTTCATGAATGATATTTGATTGCTGATCCAATATGATCCGCAGCTCCGCATTCTCTTGATCCTTCTTCTCTAGCTGTTCATTTTTCTCTCTCATCTCTCTAACAAGTTGATTTATCTTTATTTCCTTCTGGGAAAGCGTATTTTCTAGCCTTTGGATGGAATTTTTGTGGATACTCAATATAATCTCTAATTCGAAGTTCTCATGAGTTTTCTCATCCAGTATCTCGTTATTCTTTCGTATCTTTTCATTAAGCTGGATTATGGTCATCTCATTCTGAAATGCCCCACTTTCGAGCTCTTGAAAACCCAATCTTAGTTCATTGATTTCTCGCTGGTTAGAGCTAAATATTTCTTTTACATGACTTATGTATTGGGAAAACTCTTCTTTCAACTCCTCATTTAATTCTTCGTATCTATTCACTTGATCTAGGACATCCTTGATCTCATAGGCCTCTCTTAGATCATCAATAGTTAAATCTGTTCTGCACATAGGGCATCTTTGCCGAATTTCTAGTTCTTGGATGATCCAGATCTTTTCAAACAAGTGATTACACGGAGTTCTGACAGGATGAGCATATCTTTCTAATGTTAATGGACAACAAAAGTCTATGACTTCACTACCCAGCTGATTCTCCAATCGCTCAGGAAAATTTGAGTTACATATTTCGTTAACATTGTTTGCCATATTTCCTCCTTAGTACACGTTAAATGATTCCGAACTCACATATTTTGAAGAGTAAAAATCCTATATGTAAAGGTTTTATAAAGCACACCAACGGATTAGGGTCTTTTTTTGTTGGGTGTCAATCAGACATCAAACTATGGTGCACCAGTTTCCCTGTTCTTCTTCTGCTAATCGTCTGGCTGCCAAAAAGCTCTTGGGTCCGCCTTTGCGATCAACCATTCCTTGTGACAGTGGCATCTCTCCCCTTCTAACCTTACACATGATCTTTTTCTCAAGAAAGCTAAGGACTCTAAGTGACGTATTGCAAAACGGATGACGAATTTTTTCAATAGGTGGGAGCTCTTGCCAAGCTATTGAATTAAGACAGTTATCGACATAGAGCTTCCCAATCCTCTTATTGGCCGCCTCAATCACTATTTTCATGGGCTGGATAAATGGTGCATTGGGATTGGACACATGATTTGGGTATCTTTTAAGGTAGAATGTTCTGCACATAGGGCATCTTTGCCTAATTTCTAGTTCTTGGATAATCCATATCTTTTCAAACAAGTGATGACACGGAGTTCTGACAGGATGAGTATATCTTTGGGCTGATATTGGACAGCAAAAATCAATAACATCACTACTCAGGTGATGCTCCAATCGCTGCGGAAAATTTGAGTTACATATTTCGTTAACATTGTTTGCCATACTCCCCCCCCTTTGTCATGATTGAAAAATTCCAACGAATTTTGGCTCGGAATGTCTTAAATAATTTCCGACTCCCCTTCTTTGTAGACCAAAAAATTATATTTGTAAAGATTTCTTAAAGCTCAGGCCTGTTGAAGTGTCGTTTTAGGGTGTACCCAAGTCGACCAACTTTTTTGCTTGTTCATTCATGTAAAAATAGGGTCCTTATTCGTTTTATTGACATTTTACCTTTTAGGTCTTAGACTTCAAATTGACATTTTCACAGAAAATAAGGCCAGAAATGACTCAGGGGAAAAAAATTGGTTATATCAGGGTCAGTTCGATCGATCAAAATCCCGGCAGACAACTTGAAGGCATAGAGCTAGATCGGACTTACATCGAAAAGGCTTCTGGCAAAACGACCGAAAGACCAAAATTGAAAGAGATGATAGATTACGTCCGCGATGGAGATACAATCTATGTCCACAGTATGGATCGGCTGGCAAGAAATTTGATTGACCTCAGACAAATCGTGAACCTATTAACAGACCAACAGGTTGAAATTTGTTTTGTTAAGGAAAATTTAACATTTAATGGGGAGGACTCCCCTATGTCTATTCTTCTTCTGACAATGATGGGGGCATTTGCTGAGTTCGAGAGATCTATCATACGTGAGAGGCAACAAGAGGGAATTGCATTAGCAAAGAAAAAAGGTCTTTACAAAGGACGTAAGAAGGTCCTGAGTGATGAGCAAGTCTATGCGATACAAGTTAGAGTCTTAAACGGTGAGAAAAAAAGCGATATTGCTCGAGACATGCAAATCAGTCGAGGAACTTTGTACAAATACCTCGAAAGAGAGAAGTTGGTATCTAGACCAAAAGTGACTTAAAAGTTGTAAGTGAACTAAGCAGGATAGGCCGTATTGGAAGACCGATGTATATTTCTATAGGCAGGAATCAACCAAGTCAGAGGGAATATTTCTGTCTACTGCCGATGCTTTCTTAATGTACTCTCTCAATTCCTGAATGAAGCTCTTGCTTTTATATTCTATCACAGTCGAAGTGGGACCGTGAGGGAATTCTATATATTCAGATAGTGCGCTCACTTGTACTTTAGGAAATAATGCTTTCTCAACGGATTTCGCCAAAGCTTTGTTCTTGGCTTTGCGCATTTTGGGATCGTTATTCTTAGTTACTTCGTATTCAATCCATGCTTCATCGAAATTTTTTCGCAATTTTGCAGGAGAATTGATGCGTGTACACCAAAATTTCTCACTAAATGCCCACTCAACCAAACTCAATATCTGAGTTTTTGATCTTTTCTTAAGAAGGTTTTCAATCTCAACTAACTCTTTAGATAATTTCTCTCCTTGGGGCATGGAGACATTTGGATCCAAGGTTGACTTAACATCATAGAAGCATTTTAGGACTTCATGAGGCAAAATAGCCTCTCCCCTACTCCCTATTCGTCCAATTGCTTCACTGATTGCCTTATCACTAGAATTTGTAGGGCTATAGTACTTGTTCTCATTCAACGTAAGAACATCAATGAATTCTTCTCTCTTATAGTCAACAAGATACCCCAATTGCTTTGCCACTTCATATGCATCATCCAGTATCTCGAGGCAACGCTTTTTCTTCCTCTTATAGACTGAACTAGGCATTTTGATGGATTTGGCAATCTCTTCAGGAGACCATTTTATTTGATAAGGCTTCTGCTTTTTGTACCGTCTTTTCATCTCGTATTGGTATCGCAGAAACATAAGGAATCTGAAAGTATAAGAGGAGGCTTTCTTTTTCCCAACCAGTTCCCTAACCTCTTCTCTCCAATTATATGGGACAAGCATGAAGTAACTTTCTCTCTGGTCAAGGAAAATACTGCTTGGTGAGATTTCATAATAGCTAAGCTTACCTGTTTGCCCTTCTCTAACTTCCTTTACTGTAAACAACGTATCGACGCAGAAGACCTCTTCCATTTGCCAATCGCCGTTCTTATTCTTCTTTGGTTTGTGGTTAGAATCATAAGCTAATCGATCATAATAGAAGCAGTATTGCTTTGTTCCTAAATCACTTAACGCTTCCAGAGTTCTTTGAATCGTTGCAATACTCGATCTATCCACGCCTGACCATTTAAGTAGCTCAGCTTGACTCACTCTTAGCCTTGGAATCTGTTTCACATTTTCATATGACTTGGGAAGTTTTCCGTCGAATTTTTCCTCTATAACAGATTCGATTTCTCTAGGTGCAAGATTCCCCTTATAATTCGTCTCAGACAGTCCTCGCAGAATGCCCTCCATGACTCGGGCTTGTATATCAGTTAGGTCTATGCCAAACCGATCTATCTTCCCTTCAAGCTTCACTCCGTATTCTTCGCTGAATTTTACGTCGTGCTCGCTGAATAGGCTTAGCTGCTCTTCTGATCCAAGAAGATTTTTCACTGAGTGAATTCCTAGCTGAGTTGTCTCTGATGAATTAACTTTATCTTGGGCCATCTTAATCTCGGCACCTTTGTAGGTGTACATAATGCATATATATCAGAAAATTATCAATTTTTGATTCTCATATCAAGACTATTTCTTACTGAGAGTTAAAAAGATATACAATTGCAACACTCCCCTATTCACAATCTGTCGCACTTGTTCACATTTTGTCGCATTCATTCACATTTCGTCGCACCTATTCACAATTTGTCGCAGATGTTCACTATATGTCGCATTTCTGTTCACAATCTGTCGCAAATCTGTTCACATTTCGTCGCGCTTTTGCTCACATTTTGTCGCAATTCCTATAGAGGAAAATTGCTCCTATATTCTTAATATATATATTAAGATTAGAAGAAGCTCCTGACGCCTTAAAAGGCGCCTCCCCTACTTTTTTCGCTTTGGAAAAGAAAGCTGCATAGCGCATAAAATCCATGAGATGCTCTATTTCCTAAACCTTGAAACAAGAGTTTGTGTCTAAGAGAACGCTATATTATATGGATATTGGGATCAACTATATCCTGATGGAAGAGAATTTTCTTGTCTAACACTCATGAACACAAAAATCTAAATCATAACAGCCTAGAGACCGGCTATCGCCTACAACCTTTCTGACAGGATCACGACAACATCATATTAGGTCTTTGAGTACATCACATTCTAAACATATAGTATGTGTCTGATGGCAAAAATGTTCAGTATGTTTGTTGTGTGTTAGAATTCATGTATGTGTAAAAAACATAATATGTTAAATATGTGTAAGCTGAATATATGTGTATTTCACATATTGTGAGTCCAGAAAATATAGCAAGTATAGAATGGCTGTAATGTATAATGTGTGCAATATGATTAATACGTATAAGATGCTATGTGCATGAATAGCATCATGCACATATACCACATGTAGTATGTAAGATAAGTTTGTTGTTTTGCAAGTACTACACATATACGTCATTCTGCATGCATTGAACGCATAGAAAATACCATAAATATTACACATCAACAAAGTGCATGACTCATAAAATGTAACATATGTTTTAAGCATACATCATGTGTGATATTCATAGTATTGACGGTATTTGTCTTAGGTGATATGTTCAGCTGTAGAATGGATTTCAAATCATAGAGATCCTCAAAGGAGTACTTATGGGTGAGAAAGCTAAGGTGATTTGTTTCTCGAACCACAAAGGTGGTGTAGGAAAGTCATGTAGTGCATGCAACATTGGTGTTGGACTAAGTCGCAAGGAAAGAAGAGTTTTAATTGTAGACTTGGATCCTCAGGCAAATTTAACGTTAAGTCTTGGCATAAAAGATGTTGAGAAGAGCATATATCATGCATTGATAGGGGAGTGTAAGTTGTCTGAGATAACTTATCCTGTCAATCGGTACCTGCATATTGTTCCTTCTAATCTCGATCTGTCTGGCGCTGAAATTGAGCTTTCATCCGAATCAGGACGGGAGTTAATCTTGAAAGAGCTATTGGGACCCGAGTTAGAGAACTATGACTACATTATCATTGATTGCCCTCCTTCACTCGGCCTACTCACTTTGAATGCTTTAACAGCCTCTACAGATGTCATAATCCCTCTCCAGGCTCAGTTCTTGGCATGTCAAGGCCTGACAAAGCAGCATGAGGTGATTGAGAAAATCAAATCTCGGCTCAATAGATCACTGAAGATTTTGGGCATTATCATTACTCAATTTGATGGACGTAAAGTTCTAAGCAGAGATGTAGAATCTTTCATTAGAGACCAGTTTGATGATTTAGTCTTTAAGACTTGTGTAAGAGATACTGTCGCCTTAGCTGAAGCGCCTGGAATGGGCAAGGATATTTTCCGGTATAAACCAAATAGTCGTGGAGCCAGTGATTACGCTGATCTGTGTGATGAGGTCATTGTGAGACTAGAAGGCCAACGTGTATTATCAAGTGTAAAGTAGGAGTATTTATGGCAAAGAAATCTCTAAGATCTGGATTAGCATCTCTTGACTGGATGGATGAGGAGGAGAAGGTAAAGAAACCAAAGGCTACTGCGTTGAAGCCTGAGCCTAAAGAAGATCATACTGTCAAGCGTGTTACCCTGTATATGCCAGATGAAATGTTGGACAAAATTAGGGCATTGGCATTCTGGGAGAGGAAAAAGATCAAAGATGTGATATGTGATGGATTAGGAAAGTATCTGGCTTCGAAGGGGGAGGAGTATGTTGATACTGCTCTTGAAGAATACCAGAAGAGCGGCCAAAAGAAATAAGCTCTAGGCCCTGTCTCTTCCTTTAGCATTTAAGATCAAACCAGACAAACTCTCAAGCTCTGATATCTCTATGAATAGGTCATTTATTTCTAATTTTGTGTCTTCTTGAGAGTTTGGAACAAGGTATGCAAATTCAATTTTCTCAGCTGGAATGTATACGTATTTAAATAAATGTGTTGGCACTGCTACGTTTCCACTTCCTACTGACCTAAACTTGAAGTATGACTGCCTTTCTTGCTTGATAGGGCGGTAAACTGGCCCTGAAATGACTTCCACTTCACCATGAGTTTTCACCAGCTCCCTGACACGCTTTTCTAATTTAGACCAAATCCCGCGATTTATAGAGGGTTCTTGAGGGCAAACATTGGAAAGGAGAAAAGAATCCTTTAGAGAAGCCTTAGAGTATGTACAATCGGCAGCTGGAATGAAGTGGCCTCTGTCAAATCCTGAGTGTTTATAGTCATGTAAAGAGCTTCTATGGGGGAGTGGGACATTGTCATCCGGCAAAAACCTGCACTTTTCCCGATGAGCAACACGAGTTAGCTTGTCTTTTGTGAGAATTTCATAGGTCCAAAGTGGAATCTTATTTCTGCTATCATACTGTAATAGAAACCCTTGCTTTTCATATATTTCAAAGCCCTTTGGTGGATATGCTAGCGAAGCCGGGTCGTGAGTTGTGTGAATATAGTAGCTAGAGGCTGCCGCTCCAATGATTATTCCAAAGACGATGGCAGTAAATTGCTTTTTCATGAAAGGGCCTTTTTTTCTCTGGCATATGAGTGGATGATGATAATTCCGAATATGCCCAGCATGATCACACTAAAGAAAGAGATCGGAATGTTGAAAACTGACCAGGAAATCGTATCACAATTCTGGGCAGTTTCAAGGTGGTGAGAAAATGCCTCTAAGGAAGAGATTTTTCTAGATGAAGAACACCTTGAGCCAACTAATCCTAATTGACTGAGTAGCTGGACAACTCCGATGCCAATCCCAAAAAAAATAGGTCCCAGGGCAAAAAGATCGGCCTTCGAATTTGTCGATAGGCACTTATAAACCAGAAGTATAAACAGAGTGATATAACTGTATCTTTGCAAGATACAAAAATGACAGGGCGGCCTATGAAGCCCAAACTCAACCCAATATGAAGAGATTATGGCCATTGCTGATAGAATTGCCATGAGCTTCGTTGAGGAAATATCTCTTACCAGTCTAGAAATCATTTACCTGCTCAATGTGTGGAGAAAGATGCTTGAATTTCTCCTGTATTTCGTTATATATGCCCATCCCGTGCCATTCTTTTCTAAATGGGTTCCACTTAAATTTTAGTGTCTTGAGTGCTGCACGGTCTTCAGGTCCAGGTTCTTGACCTAAAGTCAAAATGAGAGGCTTTAAAGACTCCTGGATAGACAAGACTAGTAGAGACTCGCCAGTTTTCTTCCATTCTTCGACTACGTGTTTTTGAGAAGACTTCTGTTTCAATTCTTGGAAAGCCCCAAGGAGGGTAGGGGAGTCAAGATCGCTAATACCGGCTTTTTCTACTAGTGCTCCAAGCTCAATCATCTTTCTAGTGCGAGCTTTTCTTTGCTTTTCCTTTAGGATTTTAGCACGGTTTTTTAGTCGCTCAATTTGAGATTCCAATTTTATGTCAGTCATTGTCCAGTCCATTTAAAATTTATAATTAGGGCTAAAGAAACCTCTAACGGTTCCATAGCTTGGAACATGGTATACATTTGTAAGGGTTTGAAGTCAACATACGCCTAGAACAAGCTAAAAAAAAACGGACCAAGCCTATACGCAATATGCAAACAGAGTTTGCTATTGCTGAAATCCCTCTTATTTGGTAAAAGAATGACTAAGAATATGAAGGGTTTCCATTACGATGGCCATAGGTTACGCAAGAGTAGAATTCGTTAAGCGCTCAAGAGGAAAAACCTCTTGCGCCAAGTCAGCTTACAACTCAAGATCAAAGGTGAGATTTGAAGGTAACTGTGCATTAGAGCCTGCAACCTTTGATTTTTCCTCAAAAGGATCCTCAGCATACTCAGAGATATTGTGTCCAGATTGGGTGAATGACAATTTCAAAATTCCCGAGGTGCTGTGGAATGCCGTAGAGGCCAAAGAGAGGAAGTATAATTCCCAAGTAGCAATAGATCTGGTATTAGCATTGCCAGATGACAGGGTTCTAACTCTTGAAGATCGTATTCATCTCGCTAAAACATTCATTGAGAGTAACTTTACACACCATGGATTGGGCGCTCAATTGGATATTCACCAACCCGACCGAAAGATCGTATTTTCTCAATCCAACTCAGAGTTAGGGGTTACCGCAGGATGCGAAGGAATAGTGATAGATGAGTCTGACGATCTGTGGAAAGTAAGATTGCAAGATGGTACAGAAACTGGGCGAGAGATTGACTTCAATCCTAAAAACCACTCGGGGTTTGTAGAAAAAGAACACAATTGGCATGCCCATGTCTTAATCACTACAAGACGATTTAAGGAAAATGGATTAGAGCTTGAAGATAAGAAAGCTAGGGACTTGCTACCTCAAGTCAGAAGAGGGCATGTGATTGCAGGGCCAGACTGGGGGAAATTGTGGACAGTCCATCAAAACGAGTTTTTCCAAAGCAAAGGACTCTCCCTAAGAGTCGACTCTAATGGGATAGTCCCACAAGAACACCTTGGTCCAGTAAGACTCAGAGGGAAAGCTTACAGCCTTCTTCATGAAAATTCTCGGATCCAAGAAGCAAACTACGAACTATCAAAATCTCCTGAAAACATACTTGAAAAAATCACTGACACAAAGAGTGTTTTCTCTAGAGAGGATGTTGAGAGGTTTCTACAAAAGTATGTCTCTCCGCAGGACATTGAACAGGTTAGAGAAGAATTTTGGAAACAGTCGCAGATCCATCAACTCTTAGACAGTCTAACTGGGAGACATAAAGATCTATTCTCCACTGAAAAAGTGATTGAGGAAGAGAACCATATCCTCAGGATAGCAGACCGTATCAATGAAAGGCCCCATAAGGCCTACAAACTCAAGAAGGTAAATGAAGTTGTAACCAAGGGACTAACTTCAGAACAATCTAGGGCGTTTGATAGGGCGGTAACTAGTAAGAGACTGACTTGTATACAAGGTTTTGCCGGTACAGGGAAAAGTGTGCTTCTTAAAGCCATATACGATGCATACGGGGACAAAAATTTCAAAGTTCGCGGACTTGGACCAGATAGCACCACATCAGAGGTTCTCTCTACAAAAGGGATCATGAACAGTGAAAATGTTTATAAATTTCTGTTTGCTGCTCGTCACGGGAATCGGAATATCGATAAGGGGAAGGAGGTCTGGATTATCGATGAGGCCGGTAAATTAGGCAATGGACCACTTCTTGAATTGCTGAAACTTGCCGAGAAAAAGCAAGCAAAGTTGATACTCTCTGGCGACTACGCTCAATTGCCATCCGTTGAGCGTGGTGGCCAATTTCGGGCCTTCTGCTCTAGATATGGCTCCGACTCACTTGAGCATATCCAACGCCAGGAGAAAGAAGAGCACAGAGAGCTAGCAAAGCGGTTGGCCAAAGGAGAGGTTGGGTACGCTCTTCAGTATCTACAGCATTCAGGTGGGATCACATGGGCTTATGATCGGTCGGGCGCAATTGAGAAATTGATTGAAACATGGACTAAAACTACTGAGATAAGCTCCCTTGAATCTGTCACCATGATAGCCCACTCCAATGCTGAGGTTAAGGCTCTCAATGAGATGGCTAGAGAAGTGAGAAAGGGGCGAGGTGAGATCGGTAATACTGAATACTACGTAGAAACAGCTTCAGGTGGAATCTTTGTTAGTCAGGGAGATCGGATTGAATTCAGGAAAAATGACAACATCTTGGGAGTCACAAATGGCTTAACGGGGACTCTACTTGATGCGAATGAAGATCGATTCACTGTTTCAGTCGAACAAAGCCAAAAACGATCGAGAATCGTCTCGTTCGATCCAAAGGAGTATCATGCGTTTCAGTTGGGATATGCCTCAACTTACTACCGATCTCAAGGGAAAACAGTGGAAAAGGCCTTTGTTCTCCATAGTCCACAAATTTGCAAGGAGTCGTTCTATGTAGGGCTGACTCGACATGTAAAAGATGTTCAATATTTTGTCCCGATTCAGCAGGCTAAATATCTATCAGATTTAAAGAACCAGGTATCCAGGGAAGGGTGGAAGTCTTCTACACACGACTATATCACCGAAAATCAGCTCAACCAAGAGGTTGAATCTAGGAAAAAACTGGATACGTTAAAAGAGCTCCAGGGCTCGAGTCATTATATCGACAGGTTGAAAGGTCGATCGCAGTCGTTCATTCAGTCATTGCAAAAAGGGATTGGTAATTCTGTCATCAAGTACAAGGATAGGCGGCCATCCAAGGATTTCTTTGATCCCACTAGGTTTGAAAGAAATGATCAGAGGGCAATAGTTTCTGAGGTGACAGGAGAATCTCATACTCATATCCCATTGACACGGGAGATTAGTGATGATAGCTCCATTCAAACCTTGCGTCAGGCTCCTATAACCTTGGGTGACGAAAAGGCACTTTCCTCAGATCAAGTCACACCTAGACTAAAGCGCAATCTAGTTAAAGATAGCTGCCGATCAAGAGCTGATATTGAGAGTGAGCTGAAAGGGAGTTTGGATCCTCTACTGAGTCAACTGTTTCCTGACGGGCCATCGCGGAGAGGATATACGGATTTGCGGTTTGGTTCTAAAGGGTCGCTAAGAGTTGTAACTAAGGGTGAATCGCTTGGGAGCTTCTATGATTTTGAGCAGGATAGGGGAGGGGGGCCTCTTCAACTTATCGAGCATAGGTTAGGGTTAGATCGTAAGGAGGCTCAAAGATGGGCAGATAACTTCTTAGGAATAGAGCCTCAAAGAACTTTCGTATTATCAGAGAACGCTTTAGATATGAAGCAGGACGCCCGTGAAAAGGAGTGGATAAGTCTAACGCCCTCAAATGATCGCCCTGCACCATCTTTTGATAAGATCTATCGTAAGAAACTTCACCTATCTTTTGATGAGGTGGCTAGACACCCTTATAGAAACGAGCAAGGAGAGCTTCTCTATTATGTATTGAGGTTAAAGGAGAAAGAATCTCCTCATAAGAAACTCACTCTCCCTCTTAGCTATGGTCAATACTCCATTGACTCCACACCAAGATGGGATCTTAAAGGTTACTCCCAATCAGGTCGCAAGACGCTGTATAATTTAGACCAGCTTGTTGATAACCCGCAAAAGAGGGTCTTGGTCGTAGAAGGTGAGAAGACAGCGGATAAAGCTCTGGAAAAGTTCCCGGATAAGAATCTTGTATGTGTCACCTGGCCTGGAGGTGCTTCAAATTTCCAAAAGGCAGATTGGTCACCTCTATTCAAGCGGGAAGTCATTATCTGGCCTGATAATGATAAAGCAGGCTTTACAGCAGGTAGAGGAATTGTTGAGATACTAAAGTCTGTAGGCGCTGAAGGGATTTTCTTAATGGATAGTCAGAAGCTCTTTGATAAGCTCCCTGAAAAATGGGATCTTGCTGACCCATGGCCAAAGGATATAAAACCCTATGACGTTTTCTCTGTTTTTCCTGGCACACAACAAGACAGACTGATGTGTGATGTGCTAAGGATACGAAGATCTAATGAGATTGATCTCATAACAGAGATGAGAAAGAGGCTACTGATTAGTATCATAGAAGGTAGGAGCCTGTCTAAAGTCATTGACGAGCTGAATACAAAGTCTAACTTCGAAGATAAGCAGTCCTTATGGAGGGAATATGTCCATACTTCAATCCGTCAAATTGAAGAAGCAATCAGAGTAGGGGAGGGGGTAGCTAATTCTTCCTGTTCTGATGATCAGAAGAATTTGAAGGCTTCTTTAAGCTTTCAGATTTCTGCTTTCTATGCTCAATATGAACGAGGGCCAACTAACGAAGAGAAACAGCTACTCATCGATACAAACCAACAAGATATGAAAAAGAACTACGATTCATCTTTGAATCCAGAAGTTTTAGGGTATTGCAGAGATAAAAAGATATTGGAACAGTCCGGGATTCTCAAATCTTGCTTACCCGGATCTATTATGAGCCACAAAGATAGTCAGCTGGATACTGAGAGGCATTGTAAGGATGTTGAACACGGATTTTCGTCATATACACGCAACGCTAAGTTCTCAAATTCACCAGAGATTACTCTTGGTAACGAGCACGAAATGTAAATGCCTTCTTGACAAATGATAAAGAAGAAATTAACTTCTTGGCGAGTTATGAATAAAAAAATCTGATTTTTGGGAGGAAAAATGGCAAACAGCGTAGGATCTGTATCCGACAGTGGGCAGCAATTTGATTCTATATTTCGCACCGTCAAATATAATGCGACTCATCAGGATAAAAAAATTTTAGAAATAGACTCTGATCAATACCATAGAACCCATGTAATTTATAGGATGCAATCTCAATTGGACAAATTGTTTTGCTTCCTTAATGAACCCCAGTTTTGCTCTCTTAGTGAAAGGATAGAAGCTTTCGATATCCAAGACTCCATCGTAATTTTTTCCTCCAATCAATACTCAGAGGTTAGCGGTCCTAATCATTTTGCAGGTTATCACGTTAATAGGGAGACCTCTGAAGCGGAAATGGCAGAAAAATATTTCAGCAAACTTGAGGGACAAAAGGGTTTAAAGATTTATATCTTCGGGGCATTCAATGGAGAAAATTTTGATCAAGACCTGCTCCCTAGAATTAAGGCTTTAGTCGACCAATTAGGAAATGATCTGGTGAGAGATGAGCTCATTATCCCTAGTAAGGGCTATCGATACAGAGCTGTGATTGGAGGGAGCACTAAAATAGAGTACTCAAAATACTAAAATAGGAAATTATGGCTAGGCCAAAGACGATACACACCAGGCGATCGCTGTTCTTGATTATCGCTGCTCTAGTATCTCAAATCCTTCTTGCTTGGCCGATTGGTATTGCAATAGCCTTTTTTTCGGCATTTGGGGGATTGGGCTTATGGTTTGCTGGAAAACGGTGTAGAAGAAATGGCAAGAATTCAAAGTGGCTATTTTCGATTGCTCCCGTTCAGCCAATATTAGTCGTATTGGGGCTGGTAGTGTTCACAGTAATGCAGTCAACTATCTGTACGAGTCCATCTGAGAGGATAAGAAGGCAATATCGGCGCGAACATCCAGGTTCTGCATTTCCATGTGAGTCGTATTTTGGCTTTACTCTAGGTCATGACTCTTATAATGAAGTAGTATCCCTCCTAAAGAGAGGAAAGGCATATTTTCGTGTTTCAATGGATTCAGGAAACTCAAGAAAAATCGCAGTAGATGCTGAATCGTTTACGCCATTTAGGAATATTGGGAAAGGTGGGAGTGTCTTTCTTAGCTTTGATGAGAACAACTTCCTTTACAAGCTGAGTTGTGTCTACGAATTTGGGAAGTTTTTTGAGGACGATAGTCAGTGTACAGAAATGTTCTGCAAGGCTTCTTCTCAATATCGTGAGAAGTTCTTACCATTGATGCAGCGTGCTAAAGTAGAGAATCGCCCATCACAGGATGTATGCAACTCTTATTATTCTCCCAGAGGAGAAAATATTTTTATTTCATCAAAAAATAACACTCTCTACTTTTCGGTAGAACTGGATAACCCAACTGGATTATGAAACAGATGTATAAATTAGGCGACCTTGGGATCGTTGAGCTTCTAATTGAAGCAATTAATCCATCCTATGGGGAGATATCCTTTACGAAGTCTCCTGACGAAGCAAAAAGCTTCGCTGACCAGTCGCTAATGGTTCTAGTTTTAGAGCTGAAATTGACACCGACAAGGAGTGCTTGTTTGCCGCTATCGGAAAAGCGCTCTTTGTACTTTTTCACTTCGGCCTGAGTCAAAGCAATCTCAGCTGATTGATTAAACTTGAGCTCAAATATACAGACGGTTGTATCGGTTTCTGTGATTAAATCAATGCGACCGATATTGGTGGCAACTTCTGAGAGTGTCTTAATACCTGAGGCCTCAAGAAGGCTGAATATGACAGCGTGGAAAAATCCCTCTTTGGCATGTTGAAAAGCATGGTAGGGAATCTTAGCTAAGTGGGTGTTAAGCCCCTTAATAAACGCATCTAGGTCTAGGGTCTCTAGGCTTTTTCTTAGAGCTACGGCGGCTCGGCTTATGTCTAAAGGCTCAAGCTCAGCAACATCTTGGATGAGGGAATTGAAGAAAGCTTCTTTAACTTCATTATTGGGAAAGTCAAGCTTGTAGGCTTTGTCCTCTTGATGGTAATCAATGATCGTCAGGTAGCCCGCCTGGAACATAAGAGCGGCTAAGTTTATTCTTGAAATATCGCTAATGTCAGAGAGCGTGCTTTTGATAGCCTCTTTTCCTCTCATTGATAGAAGTGATTGAGGTCGTTTACGCACTTCGTTGAGCAAAAACAAAGGAGTGCCGCTCTGGTACCAGTAGCTTTCAGCAATATGGTTGTCTAAATAGAGAAGGGTAGAGTAGGGATTGTAGACCTTAAGGTTTTTTGCCGTGAAGCGATATCCGTTGTACCACTGTCGAATTTCTTCATATATATCACTAGCATTTAGGTTTTTGTCCGTATTTTTTCTTTCATCAACAATACCTCTAATATGTAATTTGAAGTAGTCTTTGATTTCTTCATCGGTGTATCCCATCATACATGCGTATCTAGGGTCCATTGTAATATCGGTGAGGTTGTTAGGACCTGAAAAAAGAGAAACTTGTGAAAACTTACTCACTCCTGTAATGAATGTGAAGTGAATATACTGGTCTAGGCTTTTAAATAGAGTGAAAACATCCCTTAATAGGTCACGACTACCTTCAGCAATCTCCTGGTTTTTGAGATTGTTGATGATGGGTTTGTCGTATTCATCAACAAGGATGACAACACGGTTTTTCTCTGCTAATTTCTGGATGAGCCTCTCAAACATCGTTTGGAATGATTGGCCACTTGTTGATATTTTTTCCTTGAGGGCTATACTTTCTATAGCCTCTTTTAGACCAGCTTCTAGCTTTTCAGTGGTCTGGTGGGGGATTTTTGAGAAGTCAAAATGAATGACAGGGTGCTCTTCCCATTGGTAGTCGCTGCGGTCAATCTCGAGACCTTTGAACAGGTCTCTTTTTCCTTTAAAAACTTCCTCTAATGTCTTTAAAAACAGGGACTTACCAAATCGTCGTGGACGAGATAAAAAGAAGTGCTTTCCATGGTCGATCAATTGTTTGACGAAACCGGTTTTGTCGACATATACACAATTGGTCTCAATTATTTCTTTGAAGTTCTGAATCCCAATAGGCAGCTTCTTTTTCATTGATTAGTGCTCTCCATAGATGCTCCCATTTTACATCATTTGGGACCTTTTTCGGAATTGTAAAAATATTAATTGATTGACTGTGAGAAAGAGATTTATTTTGAGAGGCATCAAGATATTGATAGGTCGAATCATCGGTCAGTATACGCAACTGACCGAAAAACATAAACATCTAAAAATTAAGCACTTATAGTCACGTAACACATATTATCCGACGTTGTCTATTTAAACTGTAATGTTACTATTTTCAAGAATTACGAAGCTGAACCTATAGGGATTCGCAGGGATCGGTTAATTCCCCTATAAAGGTATCTGCTATGGCATAAGAATAATTGTGCAAGCAGAGTCTGCACAAATTTTACAGGAAAAATAGGCCTGCCTTTTCTGTCACCAAAAGGCAGGCCTGGAGGTTCTTTTGAAAATCCTAAGTAGGATTATCTAGACTTGGTATTTTATACGCCACTGGTACAGGGAATCCAATATATGACGTTTTCACATTTAAGACTGGCAATACTGTGTCGACAGTTCCGATGACATACAGCATCTGACAGTCTTTGAATCGGTCTATTTGTGGCCAGTCTTGTCTTTGGCTTCTAATAACTGAAAATGAGATATCGCTGTCGATACCAGAAATATTCACATCTAAGTCTTTTCCATCGGTGGAATTGACACTGACCTTAAATCTCTTGCCAGCATATGTAGCAATAGTCTCCCCTATTTTCATATCATACCCTTGAGCCTGCATCTTCTGATCTAGCGGAAGGATAGTAGACCCATATATGAATTCACGCCAAAAAGACATTTGTTCATATGTGGGAAATGGTTGGTTTTTAGGATAGATCAACTCAAATTCGAGAGTATGCTCCTCAATTTCTTGAATTGCAATGAATGCACGGTGTCTCATTCGATCAGGATAGCTGATATTTTCAAGATAAAGGGGGTAAAAGAAGTCATTATGGTTGCCGTAGCCTAACATTTCAAAATAGGTCCTTCTGGCTTGAGGATTGTCCATTGTTGAATCATGGACCGTCCATCCATTTTTTTGATTGAAAGAGGCTTCTAGAGTGTAGGGTTTTACGGAAATAATAGGCTGATCTAGAGAATTTTCGTCTTCAAAGTACTTTTCCAGGACTTCCTTAGGTCCCCAGTAGAGTGTATCCACCATATTAGGGTTCTCGGTTTTGTACATTGCGATATAATTTTCTGGTATTCTTGGTTCCATTGGTAGCCTTCCGCATACTACATTGGGAAGGAGCTCAACAATTCTTGGTTGTTCTTGACCATAGACAATGGCAGTGGCACAGAGTGCCGCACCCATTAGTAATTTCTTCAGTGGATATTTCATGTGTTCATTCTCCTAAAATTGTTTTTGAGTTTTCTGTTTCTTGCTGAGGTTTTAGATTTGAGTTTGATATTTATTGATAATCTTCACTCTTCCAATCAAGATCTCCACTAAATTGTACATGGAATGCATCAGACCATGGAAGCAGTTGAGTTTCATAGAGAAATTTATGCCAAATTGCGAGCTGAGAGCGGTTAAGATATTGTTGGTTAGCGGGATAAATGACTTCCAACTCAATCACATAGTGACCAACTGATCTGGAGGCAATGAATGCTCTGTATTTCATCTGGTTTGGGTATCTAATATGTTCCACGATAACTGGAAAAAAATCCGAACTCCAATCTTCGACTATCGCCTTGTTGTCGATAATCACTGGATTATTTGGGGAATCAGGACGAGCGATTATGAATTTATCAAAATAAGTTCTTAAATGTTCGCCATTTAAATCAGTGGTATCGGTAAAACTCCACCCTTCTTCATCAGTGAAGCTCGCATTAAGTGAGTAAGGTTTTACAGATATTATGGGTTGATCAAGAGAGCTTTCGTCTATGAAGTAGTTTTCTAGAACCTCTTCCGGCCCCCAAAATAGACTGTTTTCTAGATGGAACTCTGCATCTAAATGGTAGTAGAGGGGGTCGTATAAATATTCGTGGTCAAGTTCGTCGTTTAATGTGGTATTGGGTCTGCATCGTGCGACAAAATTCTCAGGAAGAGCAGGGTCAATAGGTACTCTTCCATACTTGAAATGAGGGAGGAGCTCAGTGATTCTTGGTTTTTCATATCCATAGATAAAAGTGGTGGTACAGAGTGCTAAAACCATAAGTAGTTTTTTCAGTGTATGTGTCATGTGTTCATTCTCCTAACGTTGTGTTTTTGGTATTCTTTTCCTATTTTTTGATGAAGGGTTCAGCAATTTTCTGGGGTTTTTTGTATTTGAGCTTAATTTTTGTGGCGATTCCTTGATTTGGAAGGCGGATGTAGGCCTGATTCTTCTTTATAGACTGGATATCGGTGGGAGATATCACAGGTTTTGTGCGCTGTTGGGTGGAAAAACTGACACCATCTCGCATTTTATGTGCTCCGTACGAAATTCCCTCTTGGTACTCACGGATATCCTTTTTTCCAAAAAACTGAGAGATTTTCTCAGCAATCTGTGGATCTTGTTCACAGAACGCAATTTTGGTCATACAGTTCCCTAAGATGATTTTGGTTGTGTCATGACCATAGATAGAGTCGAGCTGGGCTGGGCTTTGTAGGGCCAATAGAGCGGCTCCTCCAAATTTACGACTCTCAGTGAGGCATGTTTCGAGATCCTTAAGTCTTTGCAGAGATGGGAGTTCATCGACAATAAACCAAAGTCGACGGCTGGGATCTATGGACATTTGGAGCAAGCTCCTCATAGCAATGGAAAACCAGGTGGATACAAGAGGGATCAATGCAGCTCTTTGGGCTAGGGTACTAGTTATGAACAACCACCCCGATTCTTGTGGATCTTGCACCCAATCTCTAATAGAGAATGGGGATGGTGTGTCATCGAGATACGATAGGCACTCTAGGTAGGATGTCATCACCGAACGGATTGATCCTGCTGTTTTTTCAGAGGATAGGTCTAGATGGGATGCCGCCTTGGTTCCTTGTAGGGACTGGCAGAGAGTTTTTAGGGGTTCATAAAGGAGAAGTCTTGATGTCTCTGATATGAGTTTTTCATGCTTTTGAAGCTCAAGCATGGACCCAAGGACGGATCGGGCTGCTGTCCTCCAATAGTTTTCTTTTTCACATATACTTTGGGGGATGAAGCTTTGGGCCATGGCATCGAAATCAAATCTGTCTTGGCATTCACACCATGGGTGCCATTCTTGATGGCGCTGATCAAACGGATTTAGGAGTTTATCTTTATCTTGGTTGTAATATCTTGAGACAAACTCCCCCGTTGTGTCGACAATCACAGCTTTTTGATGGAGTTTTCGAATCTGTGGCAGCACATGGTGGAGGCAGTTAGTCTTTCCGCTGCCGGTCCCTCCAGAAATCATGATGTGTTGAGATTCTGTCCCTTTGACAAGTGGAAGAGGGCCGACGTGAATAGGAGACGCCTGGCGCGCTAATTGCATTTTTGTCGCTAAGTATCTAGGATTACACAATTTATTCCCTGAAAGGTGCTGCATCCGCTTCGATAATTGGCCTCTAATAAAGAAAAACAAGTTACAGATAGTAAACACCCACAGGAATGAGAAGATCCCTTTTTGAGTACTGTTAATTAGGTGTGAGACAAACTGTGAATAGTGTGACCGTGTGTGCCTTATTAGTAGGTGTTTTTCAACATATGACCACTTTTTTGTGGAAGATGAGCTGATTTGGTTGTGCCAATAGTCATTTCTTACTGAAATTTTATGATCAAGCTGCCCTAAAAGATGGGCTTTGCAGTGGTAGTAGGCCCCAATATATGTCCGTTTTGGGAGCTTCGATCCATGATAGGCGGTTACGACAATGGCTATGGTTAGGGAGACCCAAAGCGCGATGATGAATACCTGCCTCGCCATCCTCACTCGGTGGGCCCATGTCTGCCCTCCTTGGGCAATGGTTTTTATGAATCCCATCTTTCCTCCCCGTGATTATCGAAAGATGGATAGTGGTTCCAATGTACAGGCGGTCCATCATCCCATTTTTGCACAAAGTCATCCTCTTTATCAAAAAGAGACTGATTCAAGGCTGTGATCGATTCAGAGGGTGTGTCTGCAGTGTCTTCTTCTTTTGGTGTCCCTTTGAATTGCTTAGAGATTTTCTTGGCAATCGTTGGTAAGGTGGATTCCTTGAGAGTGTAGGAGAGGATATCGGTATCTTTGATCCTATTTCTACTACCCTTTGACTGCTCTTTAACGACATTCTTGGCTCCTTCAGTGTAGGCCTTGCCTTTTCCGTGGGTATATTGCCAGTGTTGATCGCACTCCTCTTTGAGATCTTTTGTGGCATTTGTGGGATCTTGGAAGTCTCGGTTTGAAAGCACTTGGCTTGCATGATCTAGTTGATCTTGAACATCACTTTTTGGACTTCTTAGAGGGTGATGGGATGTGATCTCTTCGACTGATTGTTGATAACTCATCTCTGGATCCTCTCTATGTATATCGGGCATTTTATGGGAGAGGGATTGGACAAAATCATCGATATATTGGGATTTTTGAGGGTTTGTGGATGGGGCATCGATGATTTTTGAGACAATGCCCATGTCGTTGTTGGTCTCTGCTTTTAGATAATCGACAAATTGTTGGTTGAGATTTTTATGAATATTGAGATTTTCACTCTGGAGCTCGCCTGCTATCATTGAATAGGTCTCTTGTTGACTATGGGCTGCTCGGAGCTGCTCGGCTGATGATTGGGTTTCATTCCACGATTTGGAAAAGTCCTCATGGGATTTTAAATCATCTGAAGAGAGAATACTGGCCATTTCTGATGACGAGTATTGACTGAGTTTCTGAAGATTGGCCACAAATGAGAGAGCTTGGGACCCTCTTTCTCCTGATTGGATGGTTTCAGAGTTAGACATCCCTTTCTGCCACGATCCAGAAATGCCCCCCTTGACTCCAAGGACGGATCCGATGGCACCACTGCTGAGTCCAATATCCATCATCTCTCGAACGGCTGTATCCTGGTTTAATCCAGTCATTTGGGAGTACTCGCTGACGGTATTGAGAATCTCTTGGACAGACTGCTGCTCGCTGGTGAGATTTTGTAGGGAGACATTGTCGCCACTTTGGTAGTGGCTTGCTAAGGATGAGACGAGTCCAACGGCATTATTGGTGGATTCTGAGAGAGATGAGGAGAAATTCTGTGATTTTTCTTCAACGAGGAGGTCAGATGAGGTTTGCTGATTTTGAAGGGAACGGTTAAACACCTCTGTTTTAGTGATGCCCTCTCTTAACGTTGTGTCATTTTGACGGATGAATGTTTGGTTGTCGTTGGGAACAAAGGTTGTGGACTGGCTCCCTTTATCCATGGTTAGACTCCCTTGAGAGAGGTTGCCTGAGTAGCTCTGCCTAAAGACATCGCGATTATATGCCGATGTCGATCCGATAGAGACATTCCCTTGGGTAGAATTTCCCATAACAGCTTCTGAGGCGATTTGGCTCGCACTTGATTGAGCTGGGGCGTTGAGAGAGGAAGCTAGATGGACCATTTGCGATACACCCCCTTTGAGAAGAGCCCAGGAGAGAAAAGGGATGAATGCCATGGCCATAGCTGCAATAGCCTCCATCGAGGAATAGAGATCAAAGAGGCGCTCCGAGCTGTAAATTGTGAAGTCTACGCTCGATCCAAACAGTTGTGACCGTTTGTAATCCCAGATGGAGTTAAGGAGAAAGTTGACAACGACAAAAAACGGAGGCCAAATATTGACCCAAAGGATGAATTGCAGCCACGAAACAAGGGGTTTTATCCCAAATGAGAGGAGAGAGACGATTAAAAGGAGTGGAAATACCATGTATATGAGAGCTTCAAAGAAATTTCTCATGGCAACAATCGCTTTTGCTCCGAGGCTACCTAGAAGTTTTTGATTTTTGCGTTGGATAAGCTGAGCTTTTTTAGCATTGAAAGAGGTCATGGTCCCTGGGAGCTCTTCCTTAAGGATATCAATAGCCGCTTGCTGCTTGATCAATTTCTGGAGGTCTGTTTGGTTCTTCCGACTCTGACCGAGCAAAAAGCCCACATCACTCGACAGTTCACCTAGGGCCATCTCTTTTGTATTAGTCCTTAATGCAGGGAGGATACGGGAAACGCGCCCTTTTTTAGCGGGTTTAAGATCTTTATTGAGCCGTTTAATGGCGTCATGGCAAGGGATGAAACCCGTTTCAACGGGGGCATCATCTACACTCTCTCTGAACCTTACCGATCTCAGTTTTGAGGTGTGTTTTTCGAGAAAATCGAGAATGTCATGGGAATGAATGAGCTCTTCCTTTGTGTAGAGACCGAGTCCAATATCTCGGAAGACACACTCATGGCAGAATTCTCGGAAGTTCTCTTCAGTGAGAGCATGGGAGATTTGGCATTTATCAGAGTTAAATAGAAGATCGCCTGCATAAATATGACCTGTCCAATTGTAGTTTTGGTCGTTGACGCCATGGGAGACGGACTCAAGAGCGTTTGTGATTTCGTAACTAAGGGTGCTAACGAGCATTGCCAGTTTTCCCAGGAAGAAAGGGACATTGTCGACTTTCACAAGAGAGGGTGTGAAGGCATTGGGCGTCTTTTCAATGAGGTGATCTTGAATCAAGATGCTTGTGCGTGGAACAAGGAGAAATCCTGTGATTGCTATTGAAGGGAGGAAGTAGAATTTGATGAGTGGCTCAAATTTCTCTCTAAAGAATGCTAAGCAGATCACGCAGAATCCGCCAACGACAAGGGCAATCCTTAGTAGTCCATTGAACGTTTTCCCAATACCCGAAGAGGAATTTCCATAGATCAGCATAGAAATGGCATTGAAAACCTTCTTAAAGAGCTCACCTCCCCCATAGGTATGAAGGGCGATGTTCTTTTCAGAAGTGATCTCTTGCCTTGGTTCATTTGCATATATCTCCACTGGGGAAAAGCAAATAGAGGCGATGACTAGGATCAATAGGGTGAACGGGTAAGATCGTTTTCTCAATCTAGACTCCCCTATCCCGGTCTCGCAACTGCTTATCAAAGTTAAGGAGGTACTCGATCATTTGGTATTTTTGAGTCACCTTTTGGAAGTTCTGCTGTTGGAGATTATTCACAACCTGAGCTACCTCATGAAGTTGGTCAATATAGCGGTCAAGACTGCTCCCATCGACCTGTATTGCCCTTAGGGATTCAGCTCTTTGATTCAATATCTGGACAAAGTTTGTCACGAGCTGACTCACCTTTTCAAAGGCGATGAGGTTGGCACACTCATCAAGAGAAATGACGCTACTTGCTCGTCCTCCCCATTGCCCCATGAGAGAAAGGAGACTCCCAATAGGAAAGTGGGAGAGTTGAAGGAGGCTTTTTTCATCATCTGTCAATGAACTTGAGTTGTGCTTGGCCTCATTGAGGATCTTTTCCTGGAGTGTGCACAGTGTTTTGTGGATCCGGTGCTTCCACGATTTATCGGGGGTTACATTGAGGTCGGTCAGGGAGATATCGAGGTTATTTTTTCCAATGGTGTAGCTCTCTTTTAGAAGCCCCCCATATTGGAGAACGTGCATGACCTCTTCGACCTTGGGTGGGAATATGGATATCGAGCCATTTTTAACAACAATGGTTCCGGTGAGGTTGAGAAATAGCTGCTTGGTTAAGGGATCTACCTTCACTTTTTCAAGGGCTATCCATGCAACGTTATAGTCTCCTGCTAAGAAGTCGGAGTTTTCCTTTGCTTTATTGATAGCGGCGCTTTGTTTTTTGTGATCATCTCGGCACCCATGCTTGGCTTGGATGAGATCGTCGAATATGGGGCTAGTGGTTGCAGCATGGGAGCAGATATATTGAGTGGCAGTCTCACTTTTAGGCCATAGACCTTGGACGAGGGCGCTCCCTAATTCACACGAGTTGATATTTATGGCATTGAGCTGATTGGCCCACGTTTGGATATCCTTCATCACGGAGGAGATAATTGGAGAGACCGTTTCAATTCCCAACATGAAGGCATAGCTAGCCCCATTGGTGGCAATGCTTTTAAGAGCTTTTTTCATCTCGCTCTTGCTGGCGATATTGATGGCTCCTAAGGTGTAGTCAATCCCGCCGCATCCCGCGGAGAAGGTGGGGAGGCTTACGTGGATAGGGTTCACATCCTCAACGGTTGTGCGTACAACACCATGTCCGCCCAAATA
>Ga0180433_10000891_pt1 | contig 50815 bp, 45 predicted proteins | sample SS_ome_8_FD_132980 | JGI IMG/M metagenome (GOLD analysis project Ga0180433, IMG submission 132980) | Hypersaline lake sediment archaeal communities from the Salton Sea, California, USA - SS_1_D_1 metaG | ecosystem: Environmental > Aquatic > Non-marine Saline and Alkaline > Hypersaline >...
CACCAACTGGACCACTCCCGCTTTACCCACCTCTTCAATGAAAGACTGCGGGTCAATCCTGTCCGCTCCTGCGACAGCTCCCGTGGCGGTCTGCTTCAGGCGCGCCAGGCGCTGCAGGTTCTTCTGGGCAATGGCGTTGTAAGGATCAATCTCAACCGTACGGCGGTATGCTTCCTCGGCGAGAGAATACTCGCCCAGTTCCATGTGCGCACGCCCCAGGCGGTTGTAGGCTTCCACGTCACGGGAGAACATCTCCGTGATGCTGCGGTTGACGGCTATCGCCTCCCGCCACTTCCCCTCCATCGCCAGCGCCACTGCTTGCCTGCTTGCCCGCCGCCGCATTCGGGACCACTCTTCTTCCCTATGTGACATCCACCATCCTCTGCCTCAGGTCACGAATTTCAGCATACCTTAGCCAAAACGGCCCCACAAGTCAACACTTTTGTGGCGGCCAGACTGCACGCCTGGGCAGAATCGGACACCGCCCCGGGCCAACGGTCATAGAGGCGCCTGCCCGGCTCGAGCAGTGCCGTGGATGCCCGGCGGTACGTCTCCCCCACCCTCTAGTCCCTGGCCTCCAGTTCAAAGGCCCGGTGCAGGAGGCGTACCGCGTCATTGAGCCTGTCCTCGGCGATGATGCAGGTGATACGGATCTCCGAGGTGCTTATCAGCTGGATATTTATCCCCTCATCTGCCAGGGCGCTGAACATCCGCGAGGCGAAGCCGGGGGTATTCTGCATGCCGGTGCCGACAATGCTGACCTTTCCCAGTGTAGCATCGCCGACGCATTCCCGGGCGCCGATCTCGCCCGCTATTGGCTCGACCACCTTCATGGCGTCCTCTAGCTGGCTCCGGGCCACCGTGAAGGTCAGGTCAGTGATGTTGTCAATACTGGCATTCTGGACGATGGTATCCACGCTGATTCCCGCCCGTGCCAGCGGCTCGAAGAGAGTGGCGGCTATCCCCGGACGGTCCGGTACCCCCACCACGGTTATCTTGGCAACATCGGAGTCGTGGGCAATGCTCCTGACCTTGTTGCGTACTTCCATCGATACCCCTCCGTGGATCAACGTACCCGGCTTGCCGGTGAAGCTGGAGGACACCTGGATAGGGACTCCGTAAAGCTCCCCGAGCTCCACCGCGCGACCGTGCATGACCCGGGCTCCGTGGCTGGCTAGCTCCAGCATCTCCTCGTAGCCGATCTCCTCAAGCGCCCGCGCCTCGGGCACCACGCGCGGGTCAGCGGTGAAGACGCCTTCTACGTCTGTATAGATCTCACACACGCTGGCTTCCAGACTGGCGGCGAGCGCCACTGCGGTGGTATCAGAGGCACCCCTGCCAAGGGTGGTCACGTCCATCTCCTCGGTCATGCCCTGGAAGCCGGCAACCACCACGATATTGCCTCTGGCGAGCTCTCTGGAGATCCGCCTGGACTCTATCTTGAGGATGCGCGCCCGCCGGTGGGCTGCGTCCGTCCTTATTCCTGCCTGCGCACCGCTGAGGCTGATAGCCTCGTATCCCATGGCCTCCAGGGCCATCGCCACCAGGGTGCTGGAGACAAGCTCCCCGGTGGACAGCAGGGCGTCAAGCTCCCGCGGGTCCGGGTGTGGGTTGACCTGGTAGGCGAGAGCTATCAGGTGGTCGGTTGTCTTGCCCATGGCGGAGACGACCACGACAACGTCATTGCCCTGGTCGCGGGTGGTAGCAATGCGCCGGGCCACGTTCCCTATCTTGTCGGCGTCCGCCACCGAGGAACCGCCGTACTTCTGAACGACAAGGGCCATCTGACCACCTCAGGATAGAAGTGCTGGCAGGCTGTTAGTCACCTACCAGCATTCTCATGATAGTATGCCCGGGGTCAACAAACAACCCGGTGGCGCCTGCTTCGGCCTCGGTGAACCTGGCGGCCCCGTTTCCAGCGAAGCCCTTGCCCCAGAGCATGAATGGCACAGGGTCAGGGGTATGCGTCCTTACGGCGATGGGAGTGGGGTGGTCCGGCATTACCAGCACCCTGAGAGAACCGCCTTTCCAGGCCCGGAGCCGTCCCACCACCTCGCGGTCCACTCTCCGGATAGCTTCCACCTTGTCCGTCACCGAGCCGCTGTGGCCGGCCTCGTCTGGCGCCTCAATGTGCACCACCACCAGGTCATGATCATCCAGCGCCCCCAGGGCACCCTCTGCCTGCGCTGCGTAGTCGTTCTCAGGACCATCGGTCACGCCGGGTATCTCCAGCACGTCTATCCGGGCCATGCGCGCCAGGCCGTTGAGGAGGTCCACCGCCGAAGTCATGGCTGCCTTCAGGCCGTACTCCTGCTGGAACGCGGGCATCTCTGGAGGTGTACCGCTTCCCCAGAAAAGCCAGATCATGCTCGCCGGGGCGTCACCTCGCTGCCTGCGGCGTACGTTTACCGGGTGCTCCGCGAGCACAGGACGGGAAGCCAGCATCAGCCTTCTCAGGTAGCGGCTACCCCGGCCGCGGGGGAGGTACGGGCGGATCGGCTGGTCGGGGATATCGTGGGGTGGCGTACAGGCCGCGTGGAGGGTCTGTGGCTGGTTCCTCAGCTTGCAGAGGTGGCGGTAGCTGACCCCGGGGTAGAAACGGACCTCTTCGCTGCCGAGCTCCCGGTTGAGCGTCTCGATAAGCTCAGCCGCCTCCACGCTGTGGATGTGGCCGGCACTGTAGTCCCGCATCCGGCCCTCGCCCACCGCCACCAGGTTGCAGCGGAAGACCGCCTCGCCTTTCCCCACGGGGACACCCATGCTGGCCGCCTCGATCGCCGCCCGGCCTTTGTAGTAGCGCCTGGGGTCGTAGCCAAGCACAGACATGCAGGCGCAGGCACTGGACGGTTCCATCCCCTCGGGCACGGTGCGCACCAGCCCGACCACCGCCTCTCTGGCCATGGCGTCCAGGTTGGCGGTGTCCGCCAGCTCCAGGGAGGTACGACCGTCGTGCTCGGAAAGCGGCAAGCCGGCGGCGCCATCGATTATCAGAACACAGTACTTCAGGCGGCTGTCCCTTGCGTGTCAGGCCGAACCGGCCTATAATAGCTCCTGTCGGGGCGTAGCGCAGGTGGTTAGCGCGCCACGTTCGGGACGTGGAGGTCGGCAGTTCGAGTCTGCCCGCCCCGACCACCTTCTCAAGAAACCCTTGCTCTCTTGCAAGCCGGTAAGCCCCGTCTAGTGACCATTCTAGGGTGAGGCCGTTTTTGTGTCAACGCTTCTGTGCAAGGCCTATCGTCCCAACAAGCTCTTATTACCGGCTCCAGGCTGGAGGATATGCCCCAATCTCGCCGAAGGCATGCTTGAATCCTGACCTACATGACCACGCCTGTCGAGAAAACGAGGGGACATGTTACCCGTGACCGACTGGCCACTACCCGAGCCTGACGGATGAGCACCCCAAACCCTTCGTCTGGACCAAGACTGCCGATGAGGCCCTGGCGAACATCGCTCGCTTTTGTCAGCGTACTTGGGACACCACACCGGAAAGTCTTGGTCTTACCTGGGGGAAAGCTACTCTCGAAGAGAAATACAGGCTACTTTCAGGCATGCTCGAAGCGGTTCACCTAGGCCTTGCTGCGTCCAGTCCCAGAGTTGGGATTCAGCTGAAGCCGCCCTTCCGGCCCGTATTCCGCGCGGCGGCTTCGCGTGAAGGCTCTGGTATCCGTATCGTCAACGGGCCTCTTGACGGCTCGTCCGTGTTTCTGGTGGAGACGGGGGAGAGTCGAACTCCCCGTCCAGAGGAAGCCACCCAGGATATCCTACAGGCTTAGTCAGCTCTTTGCTCTTACCCGGTGGGCCAGTGCTGACCGATTCCCACCGGGCCAGCCGATTTCTCTTTCACCACCCCTACCGGCGTCCGGGTGGCGGCACCTCGACTGTCTTTCACCCAGTCCCGACCCGCCGAGGAGAGGTCAGGCTGGATGTGCTGCCTTTCTTAGCTAGGCAGCGACTAGTACTGGTTCTTCGCCAGTTGTTTTTTGCCACCTGTTTAGTGAGGTTGGTGGCACCTCAGCCTGCAATCCTGCAGCGCACCTCCCCTGTCGAAGCCACGCGTCCCCATTGCTCGCGACAGGGCATGCCTCCGGGTGAGGTCTCCTTCACCTCCTCTTGCCTGCCCTTGTCTTGACGGCACGCTCTATGGCGCGGTCCGTCTCTCGTTTCTGGATCGCCTCGCGCTTGTCGTATAGCTTCTTGCCCTGCGCCAGGGCGAGGTCCAGCTTGGCGAGTCCCTTCCGGATGTACAGCCGGAGCGGGACCAGGGTGAGACCTTTCTCAGCCACCGCGCTGCTCAGCTCGGCGATTTGCTTGCGATGCAGCAGCAGCTTGCGCGGCCTTACCGGCTCGTGACTGAGGTAGCTGCTATCCTGGTAGCGGGCGATGTGAGCATTGCGTAACCACAGCTCGCCGTCCTCGGGCCGGACATAGGCATCCCCAAGACTGACCCTCCCGTTCCGCACGGACTTGATCTCCGAGCCGGTGAGCACGATCCCCGCCTCCAGGCTGTCCAGGATATGATAGTTGTGCCGCGCCTTGCGGTTGGTGACTACTGTCCTTTCGTCCATGTCCCTATCTAAATTGTACCACAAGGGCGGAGGAGCCAAAATGTCCGCCCGGACCCCAGTATGGTTCCGCACAACCCACTAGACGAAGGACATGCCGCCGTCGACGTTGAGGGACTGGCCGGTGATGTTCTTCGCCTCCTCGGACACGAAGAAGGCCACCGCGTTGCCGATATCCTCCGCGGTCTGCTCCCGTCCCAGAGGCACGCCCGGTATCAGTGTCTTCTCAAAGAACTCGCGGGGCGTCCAGTTCTCGGCTCCGGGTACCACCCTTGACAGCTCGGCGGCACCCCTCTCCCAGAGCGGAGTGTAGATGATGCCCGGCAGGACGCAGTTTACGTTGATGTTGTCCGCGGCCAGGTCCCTGGAGAGCATCCTGGAGTAGTGGACAATGCCTGCCTTCATGGTGGCATAGCAGACCAGTGTGCCCGAGGGAGAAGTGGCGCTTGCCGAAGATATGTTGACGATCTTGCCGCTCTTCTGGGCGACCAGATGGGGGATGACCGCCCGGCACATGAGCACGGTGGTCTTGAGGTTGACGCTGTAGCACCCGTCCCACTCGTCCTCCCCGCGGTCGGCGATCCGGGTACCGCGCACGGCGAAGCCGGCCATATCCGGGTAGCCGCCCGCGTTGTTGACCAGGATGTCTACCCTGCCGAAGAAGTCCAGTACCTCCTTGACCGCCCTCTCCACCTGGTCGTTCCTGGTGAGATCGGCCCGTACACCCAGGGCTTTCCTCCCCTGTGTCCTGAGCTCCTCGGCAACCTCGGTTGCCTTGTCTCCCTGGATGTCCACCACGGCTATGTTTGCGCCGTCGCGGGCCAGGCAGTCGACGATACCGCGGCCGAGGCCCTGCGCTCCCCCGGTGACGATAGCGGTCTTTCCTTCCAGCGTGCTGAGCTTCATGCGTCCTCCTTGCGTGGCCACTGGGCCATCAGTACCTGCCAGTATAGGGAGTAGTCTGTCCGGGTGCAAGAAGAGGGCGGCGGCCTCACTGAGGCCGCCGCCCGGAACGCTCAACTGTAAGTGGCCGTCTATAGTGCCTGCAGCACCAGCTCGGAGATGTCCAGGCACTCGATCTCTTCCGCCTTGTTGGCGGTGACGATGCTGTCTTTGAAGTTGGCGATGCAGTACGGACAGACGGCGGCGAGGACGCTGGCGCCCGCGCTCAGCGCTTGGTCCACACGGATGTCAGAGAACCTCTCACCCTTCTTGGTCTCCTCCCAGATACGGCCGCCACCGCCTCCGCAGCAGAGGCTGTTTTCGTGGTGGTTGGCCATCTCCACCAGCTCCAGGCCGGGGATGGCCTGCAGCACCTGCCGGGGCTCATCATATATCTCATTGTGGCGGCCGAGGTAGCAGGAATCGTGGTAGGTGACGGTCTTGCTGACCTCTTTCTTTAGCTCCAGCTTGCCTTCCCGAATGAGCTCCGCGAGGAGCTGGGTGTAGTGCACCACCTCGTACTTTCCGTCAAGCTCCGGGTACTCATTCTTGAAGGTATGGAAGCAGTGCGGCGAGGTAACCACGATCCTGGTCACGCCCGCCTCCGTGAACACAGCGATATTGCTCTGGGCCAGGCTCTGGAAGAGGGTCTCGTTGCCGGCCTTGCGGACGCTCTCACCGCAGCAGGACTGCTCCGGACCAAGCATGCCGAAGTCCAGGCCTGCCTTCTTGAGGATCTGCACCGTGGCCCGGGCGGCCGGCTGGAGCTGGGGGTCATAGGAGTTGTAGCAGCAGGGGAGGAAGAGGAGCTCGGTCCCCTTGGCGAACGTTTTCACGTTGAGGTCCCTGGCCCAGTCGGTGCGCTTCTCGCGGTCTTCACCCTGGGGATTTCCCACGCCGGAGATGTTCTTGGCGGTAATCCGTAGCGAGTCAGGGATACCGCCGATGCCGAGCTCGGTGATGGCCCTGCGGAAGGAGCGCCAGACGTCGATTATCCCCACGCCGCGGGGGCAGCGCTTGACACAGGCGTTGCAGGTGACGCATAGCCACATGTCCTCGTCTTCGAAATCGGGCAGGCCGAGTTGCGCCTGGTGCATGGCCTTGCGAACGGGGAAGCTCCTCACCAGGTTCCACGGGCAAATGCCGGTGCAAAGACCGCACTGGTAGCACAGCTTGGCGATCTCGCCGCCCTCTTCCTTGATTATGTCCAGCGCTTCCTGGAACGGTGCTACTGCTTGCATCGTGGGCCTTCCCCCTTGTCTGTCATTCTCGCGGCGACCCGGTAGGGCCCGCCATGGCTTCGTCTTTCGCTAGATAAGGTTCTGTGCCTTGAGAACCGGCGCCGGGTTATGGATGTGGCGCTTGCACCAGGAGTTGACTTCGCGTGTACTCGCTCCCAGGGCCAGCGCCAGCAACTCGCTGAAGTAGAAGATGGGCACGCCGACCGTCTGCCGGAGGTCAAGGTTGGCCAGGCAGAGCGGGCAGGCAGCCACCAGGGCTGCCGCTCCGGCATCAAGGGCAGCCTGGCAGATGTCATCACACAGCCTGGCAACGACATCCGTGCGGGCCAGCAGCAGGTTCCCGCCGCAGCACTCCACCTTGTGCGTCCAGTCAACCGGCTCGGCGCCGATGGCGGCAAGCAGGTCATCCATCACCATCGGGTACTCGGGGTCATCGAACCGGGTTACGTCCGGAGGGCGCACCAGGTAGCACCCGTAGTAGGCAGCCAGCTTCAGTCCCTTGAGCGGCTTTTTCACCCGAGGTTTGATCTCTTCCAGCCCCACCTGGCGGGCGAATATGCTGAGGACATGTTCCACCTCGGTCTTCGCCTGGTAGGGTGCACCAATGGCCTTCTCGATGGTCTGGCGCAGGGCATCATCCGCACGGAGATCATGGTTGGTCTGCTTGAAGCGCAGGAAGCAGGCTGCACAGGACACTGCCAGGTCGTTGCCCTGCCTCTCGGCCATGGCCAGGTTCCTTGCCGGCAGGGCGTGGGAAAGCCCGGTATTCGTGCAGTGTGCCGAGGACGCTCCGCAGCAGTTCCAGTCTTCCAGCTCTACGAGCTCCACACCCAGCAGCCTGGCGGAGGCTCTTACCGATTCGTCGTATTCCCGGGCGGTGGCTTCCAGCGAGCAACCCGGATAGTAGGCGTATTTCAGTGCCTTACCCTCAGCCATTCTCTCTCTCCGTCTGCTGGAAAATGCGCTTGATGTTTGCCAGGCCCTTTATCCGGTCGGGCAGAATGGCCAGCTTCCCCCGGGTGAACATGTCAATTCCCATCTTGATGTTCTTGGGTAGCTCACCGAGCTTGAATATGTCCTTGCTCATGAGCATATAGCGGAGAATGAGCATCAGCTCGAACACCTTGCCGTTGCTCTTGACGCCGCTGAGGAAGGTCTCGTGGAACAGGGGTAGACCGGTCTGCTGGGTGCGGCCTTCCCGCAGAGCGATGTGCCTCAGGGTATCCATCACCTGCACGATTGGTATGTCATTGGGGCAGCGGGTGGCGCAGGTCTCACAGCTGGCGCAGAGCCAGTAGGTGGTGGAGTCGAGGACGCGGTCCTTGAGCCCAAGCTGGACCATCCGGAGCAACTGGTGCGGGGCATAGTCGAACGCGTAGGCCACCGGACAGCCGGAGCTGCAAGCCATACACTGGTAGCAGCGCTCCAGGTTGGCGTGGCTGGTACCCAGCACCTCCCGGGTGAAGGCGGGGTCAGCGCTTTCCGTGCCCTGCTGGGTGACAAGACGGACGGTCATTTCTCTCCAATCCACTCCAGCTCGTCTTCTCTGAAGGTGGTGGGCGGCAGCTCATCGTCCAGGCTCCGTCCGGGAGTATAGTCGAAGAGCTTCTGGACGTTGGCTCCGGTGAGCTGGAATATCTTGAGCAGGGGGATGTCACTGGGACAGGCCTCCTCGCAGGCACCGCAGCCCACGCACATTGTCCCCATGTGGGTCATGCGGGTGAGGTGGAAGAGCAGGGTATCCGCGGGCATCCTCACCGCCCCGCGTTTACCGGCAACGCCGAGGTATCGCTCCGCCTCAAGCTCGAAGGTGGGCGAATCAAAGAAGCACTCCCGGCAGTAGCACACCGGGCATAGAGTCCGGCAGTTGTAGCAGCGGATACACGGTGCGAAGACCTCGGATAGCTTCTCGACCCCACCGATCTCTGCCTTGGTCTCCTCAAAGAACTTCTCGCGGATGCCCTTCATCTTCTCCAGAAGCCGGGATACCGCCGCTTCCCGCTTGGCCACTGCGTCAGGGGCCTCGGTGGTGAGTCCCAGGCCCTCGAGGAGCTCTTCGCCCCTGGCACTGCTGGCAGTCAGCACCAGTCCCTGGCTCAGGTCCTGACCCACCAGACCGATGGTGAGGTCGGTCATGAGAGGCACCGGGTACTCACAGACCTGGCAACCAGCCCTCAGCTTGGGGTCTTCCTGGCCATGCCAGGCGGCCCGGGCGAACTCATCCGAGGTCTTCTCAGCGGCGAACCCGGCGTAGTCAGCCACGGAGTATGCCCCGGGGCAGTCAATGCCTATGAGGTAGAGGTTGTCTAGCTGTGCCTGCCGCAGCTTCACCAGCTCAACCAGGGCGCGCAGCTCACAGGGCCTCATCACTACCGCCGTCTTGACGTTCGCCGGGGTCAACCGGGTCATTGTCTGGATAATGCGCGCGGCATTGACGGGCATGACCGGTGCGAGTACGTCCGCACGCTCAAGATAGTCGGAGCTGGTGACCAGAGTTGGCACCACGTTGTTTCCTGCCGGATGAGCTAGCGGCACCAGTATCGCACCGACCACTTCCTTGTCGAGAAGGTCCTTGAGCAGGCCGTTGATGGCTGCCCGCAGTTGTCCGTCGGTGATGGCCAGGGTTGCACTTTTCGCCATAACAAGCCTCCTAGAGAGCCCAGTCGGCAGACAGGGGATTGGGGCCTTTCTGCCTGGTCTCCTCGGTGATCTCTCTCACCGCCTCAGCGAACTCCGGCCCCTCGCTGGCGCTTATCCACCTCGTCCAGATACGGTCGGCGTCAAGCCCAAGGGACTCGAATATGTTCTTGAGCATGGCAATCCGCCTGCGCGCCTTGTAGTTGCCCGAGACGTAGTGGCAGTCTCCAGGGTGGCAGCCGCCCACCATCACCGAATCAGCCCCGGAGAGGAGCGCCTTTATCAGGTAGACGGGGTCCACCGTGCCGCTGCACATGACCCGCACGGGATGCAGGTTGGGTGGGTACTGTGCCCTGGTCGTCCCCGCCAGGTCAGCGGCAGCCCCGGTACACCAGTTGCAGAGAAAGCCGATTATCTTGGGTTCGAACCCGTTCTCGCCTTCAGCCATCTATTCAGCTCCTTGCTTCCCGTGCCGTGCCCGCAGGGTACGGCTATACTCTCTCAAACCGCTAGAATCACAGCGCGGCTTCTATCGCCGATAGCATCTGCTCTTCGCGGAACCCCTTGAGCTTGGCGGCGCTGTTGGGGCACAGGGCTACGCACGCGCCGCAGCCCTGGCAAAGGGCCTCCACCACCACGGCCACCTTGTTGTCCTCGTCCATGAAGCGTGCATGGAAGGGGCAGGTGTCAACGCACAGCCAGCAGCCACTGCATCTTCTGGGGTCCACCGTGGAGACGATTCTGCCCGACTCAAGCCCGGGCCGGGCAAGGAGGTTGGCGGCCCGCTGTGCCGCTGCCTGTGCCTGGACCACCTCTTCATCCAGATTCCTGGGGGCACTGGCAAGCCCGCACACGAAGATACCGTCGATGGCCGTGTCTACCGGCCGGAACTTGACGTCTACTTCCTTGAAGAACCCGTCTTCGGTGAGGTCCAGAGACATCAGCTCTGCCAGTGGCCGGTTGTCCCCGGCGACAACGCCGGTGCTCAGTACCACCAGGTCGGCGTCTATCTCTAGCCTGCCGGGGAGTGCCGGGTCCTGCACGCTTACGGTGAGCTTCTTGCCTTCCATGACTACCTCAGGCTTGTTCTCAGGCTGGTAGCGGAGGAATAGGACCCCGGCCTCGCGCGCCCTGGTGTAGTACTCCTCGCGGAAAGCGTAGGTCATGACGTCCCGGTTAAGGATGAACACGTCCGTCTGGGGGCTCTCCTCCTTGAGCTTGAGGGCGCTGGCGATTGCCGCCGAGCAGCAGGTGCGGTTGCAGTACGGGTGCTCGTCGTCCCTCGAGCCCACGCACTGGATCATGACCACGGCCGAAGGGTTCTCAATAGTGCCTTCGGCAAGCTGCTTCTGGAACTCCTTCTGGGTGACTATGCGGGTATCCTCCCCGTACCCGTACTCGGTGGGCACGTAGTCGCGGGCACCGGTGGCAATGATGACGGCTCCGTGGCCGACCTCGGTGACCGAGCCATCGGCGGCCCGTATCTTGCTGTGGAATTCCCCCGTCTGGCCGCTCAGCTCGACGACCTCACTCTCGGGGTAGAAGTGGATTCGGGGGCTGGCGTCCACCCTGTCCCTGATATCGCTGACGAATGCCTGCGTGTCCTCAATCCCCAGGGCGAAGGGTATCTCTCTGGCATGACCACCGGCCTCGGTGGTCTTCTCCACCAGGTGTACCTCGAACCCCTGGTCGGCAAGGCTGAGCGAAGCAGCCATTCCCGATATCCCTGCCCCGACTACCAGTGCCTGGCGGTTCAACGGCGTCGGCGTGACCGCCAGCAGCTGCTGCCGGCGCAGGCGGTCGACCGCCACCGCCATGAGACTTCTTGCTTTATCCATCGCCAGGGGTTTGCTGTCACGATGCACCCAGGCGACCTGCTCGCGGATGTTGACCAGCTGCCAGAGCGAGGAGTCGACGCCCGCTTCCCGCAGCGCCCGGTCGAACAGCCTCTGGTAGTGATAGGGCGCACAGGCAGCTATGACCACCCGGTTGGCGCCGCTCTCCCTGACGACCTTCTGCACCTTCTCCAGGCTCTCGGGAAGGCACAGGAAGCCCACTTCCTCAACATGAGTGACCGCGTGCAGACCACGGACGAACCCGGCAAGCTCGGAGGTGTCAATGGTCGCCGGTATCTCTTCGCCGCACTGGCAGATGAAGACGGCTATCTTCGGGTCTTCGTAGCTGGCCGCCCTGGGCTGCGGCACCTGCTGGGGAACCGGCTCACGCTCTTCGGGAGCCAGAAGGACGGCGGCCTCACAGGCGGCGGCACTGGCCTGGATGACTGAGTCTGAGATGTCCGCGGGTGCAGCGGCCGAGCCGCAGACGTAGATGCCTTCCTGACTGGTCCTGGTCTGCCACCAGTCCTGCGTGCGTATGAAGCCCCACCGGTTTGTGTCCACGCCGAGTATCTGGTTGAGCTCGGCGCTGCGAGCCGAAGGGCACTGGGCCGCAGCCAGTACCACCAGGTCATACTCGGCACGGATGTCGGAACCGTCCTCGGCGCGGGCTAGCAGGAGCAGGTCTTTCGTCTTCGGGTTTTCCCTGATGGTGGATACCCGCGAGCGGACGAAGTGCACGCCCAGCTCCTGGGCCTGGCGGTAGTAGCGGTGGTACTCCTTCCCGAAGTCACGGATGTCCATATAGAAGATGGTCACGTCCGTCTCCGGGCTTTTCTCCCTGGTGAGAATGGCCTCCTTCAGCGCGTACATGCAGCAGGCGGAAGAGCAGTAGCCCCGCTCCGCATCCCGTGAGCCGATGCACTGCAGAAAGGCCACTTTCTTCGGGGTCTTTCCATCCGAGGGACGCACCAGCTTTCCTTCCGTCCTCCCCGTGGAGGAAAGCAGTCGCTCCGCCTGGAGGTTGGTGAGGACGTTGGCGGAGCGCCCGAAGCCGTACTGCCCCATGACGGCGGCGTCAAACTCCTGGAAACCGGCGGAGACGATAATCGCTCCCACCGGCAGTTCCCGCGTCTCGTCTTCCGTGTCGAGCTCGATTGCGTTGGTGGGGCAGACCTCCACGCACTTGCCACAGCGAGTGCAGGCCGCTCGATCGATGACGTAGAAGTTCGGTATCGCCTGGGGGCTCTTGACGTATATCGCCTTGCGGCTCTGGAGGCCGTCATTGTACTCGTCGGGCACTTCCACCGGGCACACCTCGGCGCACAGCCCGCAGGCGGTGCAGCGCTCGGTGCTGACCCAGCGGGAAAGGGTACGTACCGAGACGGTGAAGTCCTTGGCCTCACCGCTGACCTTCTCCACGATTGTGTTCGGCAGCACTTCCACGTTGGGGTGAGCGAAGTCGCGGCGCAGGCAGACCTGGCTGCATTCGTCACGCGAGAAAACGGGCAGGAGCTTGCAGAGCTCGCACTGGTTATCCGGGAACCACTTGTCCAGCTGGGGCACGGTACCACCGATAGCCGGGCTGGCGTCCACCAGGTACACCTGAAAACCTGACTCAGCAAGGTCGAGGGCGGCCCTGATGCCGGCCACCCCCGCACCGATTACCAGAATCCCAACCTTGTCCTGCATCCGAAGCTCCTGACTGGCGAGCCGGACTAGCGGGCCAGCCCGGCATACTCCTTGGTTGCCACGTCAATCAAGTCAAGTATCTGCTTTGGCGATAGATTCTTGAGCTGCATCGCCTTGGAAGGGCAGTTGACCGCGCAGGCGCCGCAGCCCTTGCAGACCGCCTCGTTGACCACCGCCTTCCTGGTTCGGGGGTCGATCTCGATGGCGCTGTAGGCGCACACCGCCTCGCAGACACCGCAGCCGCTGCACACCTCTTCGTCCACCACGGCGGTGGCGGCTTCCATCTCCACCCTGCCCTTGGAGATAAGCTCCATTGCCCTGGCGGCGGCGCCGGCAGCCTGGGCGATCGAGTCGCCGATGTCCTTGGGCCCCTGGCAGCACCCCACCGCGTAGACGCCGTCCAGCATCGTACCCACCGGGTCCAGCTTGGGGTGCCTCTCCATGAAGAATCCATCCCCGCTACGCCCGAGCAAGAAAGTGCGCGCGATCTCCTCGGTCTCGGCGCGCGGCTCCATGGCTACGCTCAGGATGACCATATCCACCGGCACCCTGATGGGGGTGCCCAGCAGGGTATCCTCACAAACGACGATGAGCTTGCCCTTCTCCTCGTCTTCCTGGGTGATGTCGGTGATCTGGGCGACCTTGCCCCGGATGAAGCTTACCCCTGCGTCTGACACCTCTTTGTAGAACTCCTCGTGGCCCTTGCCAAAGCAGCGCATGTCAATGTACATCTGGTACACGTCCATGCCCATTTCCTTGAGTAGACACGCATATTTGAGGCTGTACATACAGCAGATGCGCGAGCAGTACTTGTTGTAGTTCTCGTCCCGACTCCCCACGCAGTGGACAATGGCCACGCTCTGGGGTGTTGACCCGTCCTTGAGGACGATGTTGCCACCGGTGGGGCCGTCCGGGTTGACCATTCTCTCGAACTCGGGGCTGGTCATCACGTTGTCGAAGTGGCCGTAGCCGTACTGGCTGATGGGGGTAGGGTCAAAGGTGTCATAGCCGGTGCAGACGATAACCGCCCCGGCCTCCACTTCAACCTCCTCGTCCTGCTGCTCGTAGTCTATCGCATTCTTAGGGCAGACTTCCTGGCATATCTTGCAGTCTCCGTTGGTGAAATGCAGGCAGTGCTCACGGTCGATCACGGGCACGTTGGGCACCGCCTGGGGAAAGGGCCGGAAGATGGCCTTTCTTTTGCTCAGGCCGCGGTCAAACTCGCTGTCCACCTCCACCGGGCACTTCTCCCAGCAGAGGCCGCAGCCGTCACACTTGCTCACATCCACGCAGCGGGCCTTCTTGCGCACGGTTGCCCGGAAGTTGCCGATATAGCCGCTGAGATCGGTTATCTCGGCCAGGGTCATCAGGTCCACGTACTGGCTGGCAGCCACCTCTTCCATCCTGGGTGCGAGGATGTCCATTGCCGGCTCAAGCTTGGGAAACGTCTTACCCAGCTGCGCCATGCGCCCGCCGACACTGGTCTCCTTCTCCACCAGGAAGACCTTGCGCTCCGAGCTGGCGATCTCCAGGGCGGTCTGGATTCCGGCAATACCCCCGCCGACAACCAGAGTGGCAGGGGTAACCGGGGCGAACTTGGTCTCCAGGGGAGTGCGGTACAGGACGCGTGCAACGCCGGCAGCCACCAGGGCCATTGCCTTCTCGGTGGCGTGCTCGCGGTCGTGGCTGTGCACCCAGGAGCAGTACTCGCGGATAGTGGCCATCTCGCACAGGTGGGGGTTTAGCCCTCCTGCCTGGCAGGCCTCGCGGAAGGTGCGCAGATGAAGCGTGGGTGAGCAGGAACATACCAGCACCCGGTTCAGACCGAGCTCCTCGATGTCCTGCTTGATCAGGTCCTGGCCGGGATCAGAGCACATGAAGGTATAGTCACGCGCAATGACCACCGAAGGAAGTCCCTTGGCGAACTCGGTTACCTTCTCAACATCCAGATACCCGGCTATATTGGACCCACAGTGACATATATACACTCCGACTCTTTTTTCCATGCTCGCGTTCTGTTCCTGCTTTCCGTCAGTTTCCGCCCGCGGCCACGGGCTGAGCACCCACCTCGCCCCTGCTCACGACTGCCAGGGCCTTGGCGGCGGCGCCGATTGCCTGGACCACCGAGTCCGGGATATCCTTGGGCCCCTGGCAGCAGCCGGCCACGTAGATACCGTCGGTCACCGTGCTCATGGTATCCAGCTTGTAGTGCTTCTCCTCGAAGAAACCGTCCGCGTCCTGGTTCAGCCTGAAGAGCCGGGCCACGTCGGCGGCGTCGGCACGGGGCTCAATTGCCACGCTCAGGACAACCATGTCCACCGGTACCCTTATCAGGTTCCCCAGCAGGGTATCCTCGCAGACCACGATGAGCTTGCCCTGTTCCTCGTCCTCCTGGGTGATATCGGTGACCTGGGCGACCTTGCCGCGGATGAAATTGACGCCCTCGTCCGAGATGCGCCGGTAGAACTCCTCGTAGCCCTTGCCGAAGCAGCGCATGTCTATGTACATCTGGTAGACATCGGCGCCGGTCTTCTCCTTGATGAGGTGGGCATGCTTCAGCCCGTACATGCAGCATACCCGCGAGCAGTACAGGTGGTAGTTCTCGTCGCGACTGCCCACGCAGTGGATGATGGCAACGCTCTTGGGGGTAGAGCCGTCCTTGAGCACCACGTGGCCGCCGGTGGGGCCGGTGGAGCTTATCAGGCGCTCGATCTCCAGGCTGGTGAATACGTTTTCGAAGCGGCCGTACCCGTAGAGGGTCATCGGGGTGGGATCAAGGACGTCGTAGCCGGTGGCCACTATGATGGCACCCACCTCCACCTCGACTATCTGGTCCTTTTGCTCGAAGTCAATCGCTCCCGCAGGGCAGAACCTCACGCACGCCCCGCACTTCCCCGTCTGGATGAACGCACAGACCTCACGGTCAATGACGGGAATGTTGGGCACGGCCTGGGGAAAGGGGGTGTATATCGCCTTCCTCTTGGCCAGTCCAACATCCCACTCGCTGTCTGTCCGCCAGGGGCACTTCTCCTGGCAGACGCCGCAGCCGGTGCACTTGTCCTCGTCTACCAGGCGGGCCTTCTTCCTGATCTTCACGCGGAAGTCGCCCACCTCCCCGGTTATCTCCTCCACCTCGCTGTAGGTCATGAGCTGGATGCGAGGGTGTGAGCCTACCTGGCTCATCTTGGGAGTGCCAATACAGGAGGCACAGTCCAGGGTGGGGAAGGTCTTGTCGAGCTGCAGCATACGCCCGCCCACGGTGGGCGATTTCTCCACCAGGTATACCTGGTGATCGGCGTCGGCGACTTCCAGGGCAGCCTGCATACCGGCGATACCCCCGCCTACCACGAGGACATCCGGCTTGCTACGCGACTCCCGCTTCCCGGCCTTGTTCGCCACGATTGAACCTCCCGGCCGATTTCCGCACCTATTCTATACCAAGGTCTCCGGCCGCGCAATCCCACCAGCAAGCATCGCCAGGGCGTGTGAGAGAGTCCGAGCCCGCTACGGCCGAACACAAGCAAACGAGGTGCCCACGTGTGCAGGCCGCCTCGTTCGGTTCTCTCACTATCATTGTACCTGATTTCCTGGCCGGATGCACGCGCCGCCCGGCCGCCAAGCGTGCCGCCCGCTGGCGGCTAGTCCAGCCCGAGCAGGAGGCATAGCTCGGCGGGGGTATACTTGCCGGGCCTCTCGCGGTTAGCCGCCATCTCCTCGGTGATGCGCATCAGCGCTTCGTTCAGGGGAGCTTCCAGCCCCAGCCTCCGCGCCTGCCGCACAATCTCACCGTTGAGGAAATCGGTCTCTACCGTGCCTTGCCGGCGCGCCAGGCTCTGCCAGGTTGAGCTCTGCTCCTCTGTACGCAGGCTGGCGCGGGGGCGCTCGGTGCTCTCCGGCCACATCCGGGCAAGCTCTTCGTTTGAGACCCAGCGTATGCCTGCGCGGGAAAGGATACCCTGCGCTTCCTCGCTGATCGCCCGGTAGACACGGTCGTTCTCTTCGCCGCGGGCGTTGGTGATCGCCCCGATGGCATTGGCCAGGTTACCCATGAGCTTTCCCCACTTGTGGGGCATGACCTCGGGGGTGACGAGCACGCGAAAGCCCGCCCGGCGCAGTCTCTCCCCGACCTCTTCGGCGAGGGCATCCTTGCCCTCAGGGTACCTGCCCACTATCAGCCATCCGGGTGGGTCACGGCGAGCAATAATCTCACCGTCGGTGACGTACACGCCCCCGACCCGCACCATGACCCCGTAGACCCCGGGGAAGGAGCTGCAGGCGATCTCCTCGTTCCTGACCCCGTTCTGCAGGCAGAAAATGGGTATGTCCTCCACCACCGCCCTCAGGTCCTGGAGGGCCTCTTCCGTATTCTGGCCCTTGACGCAGAGCAGGACGACGTCATCAGGCCGGAAGCTGATCTGGTCCGGCCTGGTGACCGCGGGTAGTCGCAGGACCTGCGTGCCGTTGGGGGTGACGAAACGCAGGCCGTCCCGGTTGATGGCAGTGACGTGTCCCGGGCGGCCCACCAGCACGACCTCGGTGCCGGACTGGGCCAGGTGACCGCCTACCACCCCACCGATCGCCCCTGCCCCGTAGACTATCGCTCTCATGGCTGGAATCCTCCTTTCTGCTGGCCGTTCCGCCTACCTGAGCACCATTCGTGCCACCAGGACCGGCGGAATGGCCCGCATGTTCACAAAGGAAAGCGGCATGGGGGGCACAAGGTCGGCGTTATCAGGAAAAGTCGGCTCCTCCATCCGGTCGAGGACGAAGCCGTGTTTGAAGCAGGTGTTGAAGAGCAGGCTGACTGGCCGGTGGAAGTAGTGCTGGGGAACGGGCTGGCCGATGATGCCCAGCCCCATATAGTGGAAAGGCCTTGCGTAGTCGGTGACGGTGATTCCTGTCCTGGTCACTATCTTGCCGTCCTGCTCGTACTGCTCAGCCACGTGACGGACGGTGCCGGAGTTGAAAGCAGGATGGGTCACACTGAACACGAAGCGCCCGTCCCGCTTCAGCAGACTGGGCAGGGTGGCGACCAGTGGCTCGATGGAAGACATATCCATCAGGCCCATGGTGCAGACGGCGGCGTCGAAACGCGCCTCTCCCAGAGCCAGCAATGCTGCAGGGTCGGTGGCGCTGAGCACGTGGTAGGTGATTGTGCCCCCGTACTCCGCACTCCGCTCGCGTGCGCGCTGGATGAATGCCTCGGAGTGGTCTATGCCCGTTACGGCTGCGCCGAGGTCGGCCATGCGGCGGGTGAAGCGCCCTGCCCCACAGGCGATATCCAGCACCATCTCCCCAGTTTTGAGGGCAAGGAGACGCTCACTGGCAGGCTCGATGAGGTAGTCCTGAAAGTCGTTGCCGTCGCCGATACGGTCGTCCCACCACTCGGCAATCTGGTCCCACACCGGGGCGGTCCGGTCATCATACTCAGGGAAATCGGGGGAGGCGTCTCTGGCTGTCATCTGCTACTCCAGTCCGCAGACCAGGGTAGTGCCAACTCCGCGGTGCGGCACTCCAGATGGTAGCCCGCCCGGAGGCGAGTGTCAACTTCTGCTTCCCTCAACCCAGAATCCCCCTGACCATCCCGGCCACGTAGCGTCCGATTGCGATACACGCGGTGAGACCGGGGGACTCGATGCCGACCAGGTTGATCAGTCCCGGCAGTCCCCTGGTCTCCTCGTGGGCAATGACGAAGTCGCGGAAACCGTCCTCCGGTCCCTGTAGTTTGGGGCGGATACCCGCCATCTCCGGCTGGAGGTCTTCCAGGCGGAGGCGGGGCAGGAACTTCCTCACCGAATCGTAGAATGCCTGCCGGTGCATCTCGTCCACCCGGTAGTCGATCTCATCCACATATACGGTGTTCGGACCGAGCCTCACCCGCCCGTCCATGGCGGGGGTGGCGTGGATACCCTTGCCGGCCAGCTCGGGGAGAGGATAGATGAGCCGGCTCACCGGCGGGCCGCCTGAAGAGTCCAGGCTGAAGTACTCGCCTTTGCAGTAGTGGAGCCGGTATCCCGCCCGCACCGGGTCGATCCCGGCCATTGCCGCCACCCGGTCCGAGCCAAGGCCGGCGGAGTTGATCACCACGGCAGAAGGAAAGGACGAAGTACCCTCACGGTCCGATATCCGGACCTGGTAGCCTCCGTACGTCCTCTCCAGGCCGACTACCTCGGTCTCGAAGGCGAAGCCGGCTCCCTGCTCGCGGGCGACTCCATGTAGCGTCCTCATCAAAGCGTGCGAGTCCAGGATGCCCGTCGACGGTGAGAGGATGCCAGCCACGGCAGTAACGTCAGGCTCCAGGCGCGTCACTTCATCTCCGGGTATGAGGCGCAGGTCAGTCACGCCGTTCCTGCACCCGAGCCGGTACAGCTCATCCAGCCGGCCCAGCTCATCTTCATCGGTAGCCACAATGATCTTGCCCGTCCGGCGGTGCTCCAGGCGGTAGCGCTGGCAGAACTCGTAGAGCATGGGATTGCCTTCCAGGCAGAACCTGCCCTTGAGAGAACCTTCGGGGTAGTAGATGCCGGCGTGGATGACCTCACTGTTGCGGCTGCTTGTCTCCAGCCCGAAGGCGCGGTTCTTCTCCAGGACGAAGACCCCCGCCCGCTCCCGGGCCACCTCGGCGGCAACCGCCAGCCCGATCACACCCGCCCCAATGATGACCACCTTTACTTCGGTCGACATGTCATACTCAGAAGTCACCGAGGGTGTGCCGCAAGGCCGGCTCCAGGTGGGAGGTATCATTGTGACGGGTGAGGGTAAAGCGGCCGCCCTCGTATTCGAAGATGGTGGTGCCGGTGACGTCCAGGCGGATGTTCCAGAAATGTGAGCTATCCAGCCCCAGCAGACAGCAGATGAGGAGCTTACTGACCACGCGGTGGGAGACCAGGACGGTACTGCTGCCACCGGACTCCACGGCACGGTCTACTACCCGCATTGCCCGCCGGGCCACGTCATCCAGGCTCTCGCCGCCGGGGAAAGCCACCAGGTGAGGCTGCTCCTGCCACTGCCGGTGAAGCTCAGGATACCGGCTCTTGATTTCGGCCTGACCGAGGCCCTGCCACTGGCCGAAGTCTATGTCCATTAGCTCGTCGACAACGGTAACCTCAAGGTCATGGTGCCCCGCTATGGCTGCGGCCGTATCCATTGCCCGCTTGAGAGGGCTGGAGTAGACCGCACCAATATCCAGGCCGGCGAGATGCCGCCCCAGTGCCTGCGCCTGGGCCTGGCCGGTCTGGTTCAGGGGCACGTCCGCCCGGCCGCGGAATACCTCGCCCACGTTCCAGTCAGTCTCACCGTGGCGGGCAATGATTACCTGCTTCACATGGTCATTGTGCCTGCGGAGGATGGGGAAGTCAACCGGATGCCTTGATAGCCGGGTGATGAGCCATTCCGAACACCTGACAGCGCGGCGGTCGTCAGAGGGCACGCGCCGCCGCTTGACAGCTTCTGCGGTCGTGCTTATAATATCGCCACACAATATCGGTGTACGTTATGACCATAGACCGCGAGTTCTTCCTGGGCTTCATCAAAATACATATCCTCTACCATGCCGCCGCCGAGCCCATCTTCGGCGCGCAGATCTCGGCGGAGCTGGCCCGGCATGGCTACGATCTCAGCCCTGGTACCCTGTACCCAACGCTCCACCGCCTGGAGAGGGCAGGCTACCTGGAGAGCTCCTCCGCCGTGGTTGGCGGCAGGAAGAGGAAGTACTACCGCGCGACCTCCGAGGGCAGGCGGGTCCTTGATCAATCCCGCGCAAGGATACGGGAGCTGGTCGCCGAGGTGGTGGAGGGCAGATAGATGGAGCAACCGACCCAGGCCATTCGCCGGCGCATATTCCGGTTGCACCCGAACGTCTTCTTCCTGGGCCTCGTAAGCCTGCTCACCGACGTGAGCAGCGAGATGATCTTCACCCTCGTGCCCCTCTTCCTGCGTAACGTGCTCGGTTCTCCCACCACGGTGGTAGGGCTCGTGGGGGGAGTATCAGAGAGCGCCGACGCCCTTTTTCGCATTGCCAGCGGATGGATCAGCGACCGTATCGGGCGGCGCAAGCTCCTGGCCGTTCTCGGCTACGGTATCTCCACGCTGGTCAAGCCCTTCATGTACCCTGCTTCGAACTGGGGAGCCGTGCTCGCCATCCGGTTCGGGGACCGCATCGGCAAGGGGGTGCGCAGCTCTTCCCGCGATGCCCTCATCGCCGACTCCGTGAGTGCCCGCGAGCGGGGACGGGGGTTTGGCCTTCACCGCGCGATGGATACCGCCGGCGCGGTCATCGGGCTGGCAGTAGCCGCTCTGATTGTGTATCTGGTGCAGGGAGACGGGTACGAGCTGACGCACCAGACCTACCGGTGGATGGTTATTATCGGGTCGATACCGGCGGCAGTCGCAGTACTGGTGCTGGTTACCTTGGTGCACGAGAGAAGGAGACGGTCACTCTCAAGACCGTCACAGATGGGGGAGACCGCGCCCGTAGGCGGTCTGAGCACCCGTTTCAAGGTCTTTCTGGGCATCACAGCGGTGTTCACCCTGGGGAACTCCAGTGATTTCTTCGTGATACTGCGCGCCCAGGACATCCAGGCACCCCTGGTACAGGTGGCAATGATGCTGGTCCTGCACAACGCCACCTACGCCCTGAGCGCAGTCCCGATGGGGATGCTCTCCGATCGGCTCGGCAGGCAGCGCGTCATCATCATCGGCTGGACATTATATGCGCTCGTGTATGTGGGTTTCGCCCTCGCGTCAGCGGTCTGGCACGTCTGGGTGCTCTTCGCCGCCTACGGGGTTTACTACGGCGTGGTGGAAGGAGTCGCGCGGGCCTTCGTGGCGGACCTGGTCCGCGCCGAGCAGAGAGGCACCGCCTACGGTCTCTACCACGGGGTGGTCGGGCTGAGCCTGCTGCCGGCGAGCGTGCTTGCGGGCTGGGTGTGGGACACCATCAGCCCGGCGGCGCCTTTCTACCTCGGGGCCGGGCTTGCCTTCGTGGCCATGGTGGCATTGCTAACCTTGATCAGGGAGCACCCCCGCCCCGCGTGAAAGCGGCGTTGGCCAGCCGGTCTGCCTCCGCATTCAGCTCGCGGGGCACGCACGTGAGAGAGAACCCCTCAAGCTGGCCGAGCAGCTCCGCCGCCCTCAGGTAAAGAGGGCGGAGGCCGGTATTCTTCACCCTGTACCTGCCCTGCAGCTGCCGGACCACTAGCTCGGAGTCCAGCCTGATGTCAGCCCGGCGGACGCCGATACTGAGCGCCTTTTCCAGGGCGGCAATCAGGGCCCGATACTCGGCCTGGTTGTTAGTGGTATCACCGATACGCTCTGAGACCGAGGCTAACAGGCAGCCAGTCTCGTCTCTGATAGCAGCACCGATTGCCGCAGGGCCAGGATTGCCGTGTGAGGCGCCGTCTGCGTTGATCACCACCTTGTGCATCAGCATCAGGGAAGGTAGAGAATGCGGCCGCAGCTTCCACATCGCACCAGCCGGCCGCTCCTTGCTTGCTGGAGGTCAGTGGTGGGCAGAGCGATCTGGCAGCCCCGGCAGGTACCCTGCTCCACCCGGGCCACGGCGGTGCCCTTTCTCGTCCTCACCATCTGGTAGACCTCCAGGACTTCCGGCTGGACCTGGGATGCCTGCGAGTCCCGCCTCTGCAACAATTCCGCGTGCTTGGCCTTGAGGTCCTCCAGCTCCGCGGTGAGCCGCCGCTGCTGCTCGCGCCACTCTGCTTCAACGTCCGCCAGCCTGGTGGCAGTAGCCTGCACGGAGGCGGTGGTCGTTTCCACTCTGTCCATCAGTTCCAGGAGGCGGTCCTCCAGCTGGCTTCGTCTTGCCTTGAGGTCTTCGCTCTCGCGCTGCAGATTGGCAAGCTCCTTGGGGTTACGCACCGTACCCCCGAACAGCTTATGCTCGGTAGCGGCTATCTTGGTGGAAAGGCCCTCGATCTCCCACTCCAGTGCGCGCTGCTCGCCGGTCAATTCTTCCAGCCGCCTCTCCTCTCCCGCGAGGCGTGCCCTCAGGCGGGCTGCTTCCTCGCTCTGACCAAGCTGGCCCCTTATCCGCGCCTGTACCTGCTCGTTGGCGCTGACCGCCAGGTCCGTCTCCTGTAGCTCGTGCAGTTGCCGGGAAACGCTCATTCCTCTTATACGATATTCTACAGGGCGATTCCGACAAATGGCAAAGCGGGTGCTCCTGTGTCCCAGCTGGAACGTGTTCTGGTCGGGAGCGGTTTCCTCTTTCCTGTACGCCCCTCCTCTCGCAACCACTAGTGTCCTGCAGCTGAAATACGTGGAAGGATTGTTCTGGGCGAGACCGTTATTGGATCACCATTCCGAACCTGGCTCGGAATCCGGATGGGGTGGGGGAAGTGGATTCCGGCTTGCGCCGTAATGGTGATTTGCAGAAGACCCATGGTTAGAACCACCGGAATTACTCAGCGAACTTTATGAACAGGACACCAGAACCTCATCGCCGGGCCAGGGGAATGATGCTTTGACCGGGAAGCATTCGTGGGCGGTACCAAAGTACCCGCCACCAGGCTCGATACCAGGTGGGCTCCAGCCTTCCAAACCCCCTTCGTTGGTGGTATAATACGCTCTCAGTCACGGGAACCGGGGAACCAGGCCGGGAGTTGAGATGGGCGAGAACCGTACAGAAGACGACCTGACGGAAATGGTGCTCAAGCCCGGTAACCACGGCATGGTGGTAGTCCACGGCGTCGCCGACACTGTGACCAAGGGAGACCTGCTGGCCAGTGTGACTAACTCGCTGGCGGACGTGCTGCTGGATTCCCCGGTCATGCGGCCTGACGGTGCTTCTGAGCGTCCCGTAATCCGGCGCGAGGCGGACCTTTCGGCTGAGACGCCCTCAGTTACCCTGAGTATCGAGACGCCGGACGGCAAGGAAGCTAGCTGGGTCTGTAAGGAGGCGTTTTGGGCTGAGGCCTTTCCACCACCCTCCGCCCCGTCTGTGTTCAAGTGGCTGCTGGGCCAGCAGATGGTCGCCCAGCTCCGCTACGTCTGGAAGGGGCTGAAGGACGACCCTGCCAACAACGAGGACTTCCACCCCCCCACCCCGGGCAAGACCGAACCCCACTGGCGGTCACGCGGCCTGGTCAACTTCATCTACCGCCTGGAGCTGGCCGCCCTGGGTATCCTGCTTCTGCCGCTTTCGGTGATTGTCCCGCTGCTCCTCGTCCTCATCTGGCCCCTGTACTGGCTCCCGCGCTTTGGGTTCCTGGCGGGCTTCCTCAACCTCCTTCACTCGCTCGATCCATTTCTCAGTCGCGTCCTCGGAGACATCAAACGCTACATCGAGCACGGAGTATGGGCAGCCAACGCCCGCGGCATCCTGGAAGACATCGTCATAGGAATGCTCGAGGGCAGGCACGGAGAGATGGAGGACGTCACCATTGTTGCCCACTCGCTCGGGGCGGTGGTCGCTTACGATGCGCTTGCGGAAGGAGGGCGCATCGCTGACCTGGTGGCCGGCTCGGCGGCCGGCCAGGCCAAGAGAATCACTCTGGTTACTGTTGGCTCGGGCATCAACCAGGTGTTCAAGCTGGTGCGAGGCTCGAACCTGTATGCCCGCACCCAGTTCGACCGCCCCCTGGCAGCCGCCATAACCGGCGGACCGCAGGCAACCGCAGGTATGGAAGACCTCTCGGAGAGCCGCTTCTACTGGCTGGACATATACGCCCGTTTCGACCCCGTGCCCGCCGGTGACCTGGACGATGACATCATCAGCCGCGCACAGGTCGATCCCCGGCTGGTGAAGCGGCGGCGCGTGATCAACTTCGATAACCCGGTGCGTGACCACACCCACTACTGGCAGAACCGGGAGCTGGTGATGCCGCGCATCGCCCGGGCGGTTAATGGCGGCGAGTACCCCTGGCCCGCTGCCCGCATCACCCAGGAACGGGTGCGGCGGCGCATCAGGGGAGTTGCCACCCTCGGCTTGCTCCGGTTGCTCATTGCGCTGGTCGTCATCGCCAGCCTGGTGGTAGCCGGCCTGCAGCTGGTGGATACTATACCGGGCGGCCCCATGGCAGTACCCGAGGCGGTGGCGGTTATCGCCATCGGCATCTACCAGCTGATAAGGTCCAGGAAGTTCGGAGACATCACCTGAGACAGCGCGGTCCTGTACTGCTGCGGAGGAACATCGGCGCCCGGGTAGACAGCCCTCCAGAGAAGCACGAGGAAAAGGCGGTTCGGCCGTGGTGCTGGACCAGCTTGGTGGCCAAGGAGGTGGAGTATGGTTGATCTCAACCAGGTCAGGTTGGCCAAGGGGAGGCACACCGGTGACCTTATGAAGAAGGCCAACGTTGTTGGGGTTGCAGTCGGGTACAAAGAGAAGGGCGGCCAGAGAGTGGAGACGCCCAGCCTGGTGGTAATGGTCAGGAAGAAGGTGCCACTCTCAGAGCTGAGAAGGCAGGACGTGGTGCCGGCGGCAATCGATACGATAGGCACCGACGTGAAAGCCGTGGGAGAAATCAGGGCTCTCCAGAATCCCAAAGACAGGTGGAGGCCAGCCCCGGGGGGCGTGAGTATCGGGCACCACGCAATAACGGCGGGGACCCTCGGGGTGGTAGTGAAGGACAACAGCACAGGGGAACGGCTGATACTCTCCAACAACCACGTGATGGCAAACAGCAATGATGCCGTAGCCGGTGACGCCATTCTTCAGCCAGGCCCCTATGATGGCGGTACCCTGCCGGGGGATGTGATTGCCCACCTGCTCAGGTTCGTGCCCATCCGTTATGTGATGGACATCCCTGACTGTCCCATAAGCACCACCGCGGCCGGTGCGGCAAACCTCCTGGCCCGTGCCATCGGATCCAGACACAGACTTATCGCTGTGCGGCAGCAAGCGGAGGCCAACCGCGTGGATGCAGCTCTGGCCAGGCCGGTAGGGCCGGACATGGTCAGCGATGAAATCATGTCAATCGGGACAATTGCGGGCATCAGGGAGGCCGTGCTGGGTATGGCCGTTCGCAAGACCGGACGCACCACCGGGTTCACTACGGGCACGGTTGACCTGCTGGATGCGACCGTGAACGTGAGCTACGGAGCAGGCAGGACCGCTGTCTTCGAAGGTCAGATAGTAACCAGCGCCATGTCTCAGGGTGGCGATTCAGGTTCTCTGCTTGTCGATGCCAGTGGGAATATGGCTGTCGGACTGCTCTTTGCAGGCTCGGAACAGACCACTATACACAACCCCATCAGCGAAGTCGTCAGCGCCCTGGGCATAAGCTTCACGTGAAGAGCCCATTCTCCCTCATCCGGGGGCTAGCCGGGGCTCTGCCGCCCCGGTGGCGCGAGTGCGAGAGGCCGGTCATGACAACCATGGACAAGATAAAGCGTGTGAAGGAAGAGCACACCCGTGAGCTGCTGCGCAAGGCAAATGTCGTCGGGGTTGCGGTCGGATACAAGGAGCGAGAAGGCGAAAAGACACAGATCCCCTGCCTGGTGGTAATGGTCCGGAAGAAAGTACCGCTCTCTGAGCTTGGCCCGCGGGACGTCATCCCGGCAGAGATCGATGGGGTCGCCACCGACGTCCGGGAGGTGGGAGAGATCAGGGCCCAGTAAGTCCAGAGCCGTGCTCGTGACAGCTGAGCCGTGGCGGAGCCTGAGGTCAGCCGCTCATCCCGTTACCCGGGGACATAAAGGAGTCTAGCAGAACAGAGGTAACCAGTATGGAGAAAATGCTATTCCAGCCGATTGAGATCAAGAGCATGCGGTTGAAGAACCGCATCGGCCTGGCCCCCATGGCCAACCGCCCCCTGGGGCCTGATGGCACCGCCAGCGGGCTCACCATTCGCTGGTATGAGGAGCGCGCCAGGGGCGGCGCCGGATTCATCATGACCGGGGCCTTCGTGGTCTCTCAATCGGTCCCCTCACTGCTTGAGCGGATGCCCCTGCTGGCAGGCGCAGTAACCCTGCGGACGGACGAGCAAGTTGCCAGCTTCGCACGGCTGACCGAGCGCATTCACTCGTACGACTGCCGGCTGGGCGCACAGATTGTCGCCCTCGGACCGATGTCCGGGCAGGGACCGTCGCCCGCACCTTTCCCTGACGAACCCCGCGGCAAGTTCGGGCTGCGCGACATGGCCGAAGGCAGGTTCGCCCAGGTGGAGGTCGTGACCCGTGAAGACATCCACCGGTTCACCCGCGATCTCGCCGAGGCGTCCGCCCGGATAAGAGAGGCCGGGTTCGATTGCGTTGAGCTTCACCTGGCCCACACGGTGGCCAACCTCGTGTCCTCTTTCGTCTCACCCTACTTCAACCGCCGCACCGACGAGTACGGCGGCAGCTGGGAGAACCGGCTTCGCTTTCCGATAGAGACCATACGGGCGATGCGACAGGCCGTGGGGGATGACTTCCCCATCCTGGTCCGGCTGAGCGCGGACGAGCTTCTCGGCCATCTCGGTATCACCCTGGAAGATACCGTGAGTATCATTGTCCCGGCGCTGGACGAAGTCGGCGTTGATTGCTTTGACGTGTCCCAGGGCTCCATGACGCACTCGGGGGAGGGGATCACCATCCCGCTCTACTACGAGCGGGGGTGCTACATACACAATGCCGCCGCGGTCAAGAAGGTGACCGCAAAGCCGGTCATAGGGGTGGGCGGCATCTTTGACCTGGACATGGCGGAGAAGTTCCTCCAGGAGGGCAAGGCGGACATCATCTTCTCCTGCCGCCAGCTTACCGCGGACCCGGAAACGCCGAACAAGTACTACGAAGGACGTCTGGAGGACATCCGGAAGTGCATCGGGTGCCTGGGCGGCTGTGGCCGGCCGTGCACAATCAACTATGACATCCAGGACGAGCCGATTCCGCTAACACCCGCACAGACCAGGAAGAGCGTCCTGGTGGTCGGGGGTGGAGTGGCGGGAATGGAGGCCGCCCGCATCGCCGCTCTGCGTGGGCACCAGGTTACCCTGTGGGAGAAGGACTCGCGGCTGGGTGGCGCGGTGGCTACCCTGGCGCTGGACCCCTTGCTTTCCGAGTTCGGCAATGAGGTCGAATACCTCTCCAACCAGATGAGACGCCTGGGGATAACCGTCCAGGTCTGCAAGGAAGCCACGGCAGCGGACATCGAGGCGATCGCGCCGGACGCCGTAATCCTGGCCGCAGGCTCGTCCGACCGGGTGCCCGAGGTAGCACAGGGCAGACCGGGCGTGCTCACCCATTTCCAGGCGCTGCGCGAGCCAAAGGCAATCGGCGATAAGGTTGTCATCTGGGGTATCTTCGGCGCTGAGCTGGGGATATCCCTGGCGGAGAAGGGCAAGGAGGTCACCATCCTGGTCCGGTCCGGCGAGGGCTCGCTGGGTGGTGACATGGCCGGTGTCCGGCGCTTCTGGCTGCTGCGCAAGCTGTCCGACCTCAACCTGCCGCGAGAGACACCCGAGGCGCAGCGCCTGACCAACCCCAAAATCCTCTACGGCGTCACCGTGGAGGACATCGACCCCCAGGGCATCCATGCTTATGACACCCAGGGGAGGAGGCACGTCCTGCCATTCGACAGCCTCATCCTCTCGCAGCGGTTCGGCGAGAGGAAGGCCAACGACGTCCTGTTCGACCAACTCCGGGGCAAGGTCAGCGAGGTCTACAAGATCGGGGACTGCCGCCAGGTGCGTGGAATCCGAGAGGCAATCTGGGACGCTAACGAGGTTGCGCGCAAGCTGTAGCACGTTTGCACCACCAGACCCGTACCCCTGTGCAGGGGCATTCCGTCCCTCGGGCCGCATCGGGGGCAGGATTTCCATAAGGCGAAGCCCTTTCCGGCCAGCCCATGCCTCCAGGGAAGCACCTGCGCGCTACCGCCGGTGAGAGACACCGGGCCACCCACCGTGTTCGGTGCTACCTGTCCGCCGCTACGGGACGTCACCCGTGGCGATGCGCTATAATGGCGGCAGCGGAGGCCTGCCGATGAGAATTGGACTGATAACTGACACCCACATCCCTACCGTCGCCAGCGAAGTGCCCGCCCAGGTGGCCGATGTCTTCAGCGGGGTCGACCTCATCCTGCATGCCGGGGACATCTACGACCTCCCCGTGCTGGACGAGCTGGAGCGCATTGCCCCGGTGCTGGCGGCACTGGGAGACGACGATTCATACGCCCTGCTCAAAGACGAGCGAGTCAAGAGCAAGCACGTCCTGGATCTGGAGGGGCATTCCCTGTGGTTGGTACACGAGATGCCTTTCAGCTTCCGGTTCGCCGCCCAGCAGAAGGCGGACCCTCCCGAAATCGTTGTGCACGGCCACAGTCATGAGGCGCAGGTAAGGCGGCACGACGGCGTATTGTTCATAGGTTCCGGCAGCCCCACCTTCCTTCGCTATCGCCGCGGCCCCGGCAGCGTGGCAATCCTGGAGCTAAGCCCGCAGGGCGCCGAAGCCTTCATCGTGGAGCTGTAGTCCGCTACCGTCCCCTCCGGCCAGCGCTGGCCCCCTGAGACCGTGGTCCTGATCCCGGCGGGGTCAGGCAGAAAGGCCTCACAGGCCCACTGTTCTCACCCCGGTGGTGCACACGCCAGAACCCCCGAGTGCGAAAATGGTGTTGTGGGCAGGGTTTTGCCCCGCCAGACACGAGCACCAGCACAGAACCGGGGGTATGCATGATTGTTGTACAGACTCCTCTTCGTTTGAGCTTCCTCGGCGGGGGCACCGACTTTGACGACTTCTACTGCGCCAACGGAGGCGGCGCTGTCCTCAGCTCCGCCATAGACAAGTTTACCTTCGTCATCGTCAAAGAACGCTTCGATGACATGATTTACCTCAACTACTCCCGCAAGGAGATCGTCAGCCGGGTCGATGAGATCGAGCACGAGCTCATCCGTGAAGCCATGCGACTCACCGGGCTGGAGGAGGGGGTGGAGATAACCACCATGGCTGATATCCCCTCCGAGGGGACCGGCCTGGGTTCCTCCAGCAGCATCACCGTTGGCCTGTTGCAGGCCCTCCACGCCTACTGTGGTACCTCGGTGACCGCCGAGGACCTGGCCCGGCAGGCCTGCCGGATCGAGATCGACATCCTGGGGAAACCCATCGGCAGGCAGGACCAGTACATCTCGGCATACGGCAATATGCGCCTGATTACCTTTCAGCGGCAAGGGATCGAAGCGGAGAAGCTGGACATCAGCGTGGACTGCAAAAGGAAGCTGAACGAGCACCTGCTTCTCTTCTATACCGGCCGTACCCGGCAGTCCGGCAGCATCCTCAGCGACCAGAAGGCAAACATCGGCCAGCGGATGGACGTGCTCAGGGAGATGGCGAACCTGGCATTACAGGCGAAGCGCGCCCTTGTCGCCGGTGCCCTGGACGAGTTCGGAGGAATGCTGCATGCGGGCTGGCACCTCAAGAAGCAGCTTTCCACCAGGATCAGTGACGGCGAGATTGACGACCTCTATGAGACGGCCAGGAAAGCCGGCGCCGTCGGTGGGAAGATTGCCGGGGCAGGGGGTGGGGGGTTCCTGCTGCTATGCTGTCCCGCCTCCAGGCGAGATGACGTCCGCGCCAGTCTTCACGGCCTCCGCGAACTCCCCTTCAAGTTCTACGGCGACGGCAGCAAGACAATATTCGACTACAGGAACTAGTGTCCTGTAACTGAAATACGTGGAAGGATTGTTCCGGGCGAGACCATTGTTGTATGACCATTCCGAACCTGACTCGGACTCCAGATGGATGGGGGAAGTGGATTCCGGCTTGCGCCGGAATGGTGATTTGCAGAAGCTCCATGGTTAGAAGCACCGGAATCACTCAGCGAACTTGAGAAACAGGACACCAGAAGGTACCGGCATGAGAGTTCTGGTAACCGGCGGCGCTGGCTTCATCGGGTCTCACACGGTCGACCTCCTCCTGGAGAAGGGACACCGGGTGCGCGTCCTGGATAACCTCGCACCACCTGTTCACCCGCGGGGGTGTAAGCCCGACTATCTGCCCGACGGCGTGGACTTCATGCTTGGCGACGTTCGCAACCGGAATGACATGGTGGCCGCCTTGCGGGGTATTGATGTCGTGTTTCACCTGGCTGCCTACCAGGACTACCTTACCGACTTCAGCACCTTTGCATCGGTCAACGACGTCGGTACCGCCCTGCTCTACGAGATCATCGTCAACCAGCGCCTGCCTGTGCGCAAGGTGGTCCTGGCCAGCTCGCAGTCCGTCTACGGCGAAGGAAGGTACCGCTGCGATGAACACGGGGTGCAGTACCCGCCGCCGCGCTCGCTGGACCAGCTGGAGCGGGCTGAATGGGAGGTCAGGTGTGGCGTATGCGGGAGGGTGATGAAGCCAGAGGCCCTGGATGAGTCGGTGGTGAATCCCCACAACCAGTACGCGGTCTCCAAGTGCTGCCAGGAGCTCTACGCGCTCACCCTGGGGAGAAAGCACGGCATCCCCACCGTGGCCCTGCGCTACAGCATCACCCAGGGGCCCCGCCAGAGCTTCTACAACGCTTACTCCGGTATTCTGCGCGGCTTCACTCTTCGGCTCCTGGGTGGTCTGGCACCGGTAATCTACGAAGATGGGCGGCAGCTGCGCGACTACGTCCACGTCAGCGATGTGGCCCGGGCCAACCTCCTCGTCATGGAGAGCGAAGACGCCGATGGCCAGGTGTTCAACGTCGGTGGTGACCAGCCGTTGACCGTGCTGGACTACGCCCGAGCTGTTCTCAGGGTCACAGGCATCAGCATTCTCCCCGAGGTACCCGGCCAGTTCCGGTTCGGGGACAGCCGTCACGCGATATCGGATAGTGCCCGGCTGAAGGGATTGGGGTGGGGGCCAGTCATACCCCTGGAGACGACCATCCGCGAGTACTTTCAGTGGGCGCAGGCCCAGCCCGAGGTGCCCCAGCAACAGTATGCCGCCGCCACCAGCATAATGAAGCACACCAGGGTGCTCAGGACGGTGAGGTAAATGACCGAGCAGACACGGAGCAACGGCCACGGAGCATTGAGCACGATAGAAGGTTACCTTCTGGACGTGACCCTTACACTGGACCGGCTACCGGTAGAGGGTATAGCCAGGGTGGTGGAGGTTCTCGCCGAGGCTCGCGGCACAGGCCGGCGGGTGTACATCTTCGGCAACGGCGGCTCGGCCGCCACCGCCTCGCACTTCGCCTGCGACCTGGCCAAGGGTGCCGCCGGAGAACACAGGCCCGGGCTCAGAACGCAGTGTCTGAACGACAGCATGCCCCTGACCACGGCATGGGCCAATGATACCGATTACGAGAACGTCTTCTCCGCCCGGCTGGTCCACCTGGCTGAGCCGGGCGACGTAGTCATCGCTATCAGCGGCAGCGGGAACTCGCCCAACGTGCTCAACGGGGTCAAGGCTGCCCGTGTGTGCGGGGCCACCACCATAGGGTTATGCGGATTCGACGGCGGCAGGCTCAGCTCCCTGGTGGATATCCCGATCGTGGTGCACAACCAGGTCATGGAGCAGGTAGAGGATGTGCACCTGCTGCTCGGCCACGTCATCACCACCTGCCTGCGCCAGGGTACCCCCGGCGCAAGAGCAGATCGGGAACCGGTGGGAATACACGCGGGTGTGCCCGCCGGCTAGCGCATTCCCGCGGGAGAACGGGCATGGCCGGCGGTGCCAGCTCTCTGCTCAGTGCCCGGCCGCCTTGACAGTCGCCACCGTCCGGCTTACCATTGTCCTACTGCCTTATGGGCGGTCGAGCGTCATGCCCGAGGTAAGTCTCAACGGAGTGAGCACCTACTACCGCGTAGACGGCGCGGGCAGCCGCACCTTTCTCCTCCTCAATGGCGCGGGCTGCACTACCGAGACCTGGGGCGAGCTCGTCGACTGGCTGGCAGAGCTCGGGTGCGTGGTACGCTTTGATGCCCGCGGGGCCGGCCGGACTGCGCTCCCCGGGGAGCCCTACACGCTGGACATCCTTGCCGGTGATGCCCTTGCCCTAATGGACTACCTGGGTATAGAGGGGGCTATCGTCATCGGGCATGCGTTTGGTGGCCGGGTTGCACAGATACTCTGCCGTGACCACCCGGAGAGAGTCTCCGGCCTCATCCTCTGCGGCACCGGCGGCTTCTTCCCGCCCAGGCTGGGTTCGCCACCGGAGGGCGCCGACCGTGAGCAGCTCTGGCTGCACCGCTACTGCGGGAGCAGGTTCCGGGAAGAGCAGCCGGAGCGGGCGAAGCGGCTTCTGGATGAGATGCTGTCGGTACGCGCCCCGCCTGAGGCTGGCGAGCTTACAGCACGAGCTATCCAGGCGACACCCGCGCCCACCTACTGGGGCACCACTCCCCCCACCATCCCGGTGCTGCTCCTGTACGGAACCGAGGACCGCTTCGGCCATGAGGACAATGCACGTGACCTCGCAGCTCGCCTCAAGAGCTCCCGACTCGTGTTCATTGAAGGGGCCGGGCACCTCGCCATCAGGGAGAAACCGGAACACGTACTGCGGGAAATTGCCGGGTTCATCAAGGAGCACGGGCTATGACAATCCAGGGAAAGATAGTGGTCATCACCGGGGCGGCCAGCGGCATCGGGCGGGCTCTGTCGGTGGGCTTCTGCCGCGACGGTGCTAGAACGGTCGGGTTAGACGTGAACCAGGAGGGGCTTGCGGAGACGTCTCAGGAGTGTGGAGGGCAGTTCCTGGGCGTGGCGGGGGATACTTCCTCGGAAGCGGACGTGGACAGACTGGTCGCCACGGTAATGGCTGGTTTCGGGCGGATAGACGTCCTGTTCAACAACGCCGGCATCAGCGACCGCGGTGTACTGCATGAGTGTCCTTTCGCGGACTGGTCCCGGGTGATACAGGTGAACCTGGTTGGAGTGGCCCTTTGTACTCACCGGGTCTTGCCCATCATGCTGCGCCAGGGATACGGGCGGATCATCAACGTCGTCTCCCGCGCCGCCGAGTCGCGCGCCGCCTGGAACACCGCCTATGCCGCCTCCAAGGCAGGGGCCGTAACCTTCACCAAGGTCCTGGCCGGGGCACTGGTAAGAGATGGACACGGGGGTGTGCTGATAAACGCGATGATACCCGGCCCCACCCGCACGCCCATCTGGGGCGAAGCCCTCAGCGAGGGGTTCATGCGCGAAGAGGTCGTTAGCCAGATGCAGGGCGCCGAGGCCGTCTACCCCCATGCCCGCTTCCTGGCTGAGCTACCCGAGGGAGGGCCCACCGGCCGGGTGTTCTGGAACAGCCAGGAATACCCCATCTACCAGCACTTCAATGACTAGTGTCCTGTTTCTCAAGTTCGCTGAGTAATTCCGGTGGTTCCAACCCCGGGTCTTCCGCAAATCACCATTCCGGCGCAAGCCGGAATCCACTTCCCCCACCCATCTGGATTCCGAGTCAGGTTCGGAATGGTTATCCAATAATGGTCTCGCCTGGAACAATCCTTCCACGTATTTCAGTTACAGGACATTAGTACCCGCTTCCAGGCCTGCCCTTGAGGCAGCCCTGGCCTGGCTGGCCCGGAACTCTCCCACGATGTCCGGGTGCCGGGTAAGCGCACGACCGATGCCGTACTGGTTCCGCAACCGCAGCGGCACGCAGCAGCAGGCGCAGCAGTTGCATATGGCGTAGAAGTCCCCGCGGCACCTGATGATGGTATGGACAAGCCCCTGCTCGCGACATTGCCGCAGGACGTCCCTGGCTTCCTGCTGGCTGATCTCGCGGTAGTCCTGAGGCCTCTCGGCAGCGAAGACGTTGCGCGTCAGCCCGAGCATGATCTCGGCGTCCCGGGGCCGATCGCAGTTGTGGAACACCTCTCGACAGGTACACGGCCCAAGGGCGAGTCCTTCGGCCAGCCCCACGATCTCGTCCGCCTCGCGGGGAAGCAGAATATGCGCCCCCTCCAGGTTGCTGCCCCAGGCATTGCCCACGGCTCTTACCAGGGTGCCCAGCAGCGGAATGCGCGTCCACCTCGCCCAGAACATGTAGAAACGCAGAGCGGACTTCCGGTGACGACTGTACAGCTTCAAAGCGTGGTGCATGGTACCACTTCAGCATAGCACACCGGGGGTTCCACCAGGGAATACGAGCGGGTAGCAACGGCACCCCGCGAACCCCTTACAGATGCTCAAGAAGGTATCCTTGCCGGCAGAATATGCCCGTGCCCGCCCCAGGCGGCTACGCTTCTCGGTCTTCACGGTGATGGGAAGATTGGTGAGTCATGCGGGCAGGGTGCTACTACGCATCGCTGATGACATACTGGAGAAGCTAATTGCCCCGGCAGGGGCGAGGATCAAGGTGCTGGACATCAGCCCCGGCTAATGGGCTTGCCGGTAGACAATCGAGGAACCCGTTGAGGTAGCCTGCTCGCCGCTACTGTGGAGGAGCAGACGCTGATAGCATCCAGAAGACTGCCTCCCGCTGTCGTCAACACACCCCGGCGGCGTTACCTGATACCCTCTGCGGCCTGTACCCTGGGTCTCGTGACCATGCTGAGAGGCCGAAACTCCCACCACTAGCCTGACGCCTCTCCCACCAGGGAGACTCCACGGATTGAGGTGCACAGCCAGCTATTGACGCCCCCTTCCTCATGGGCTATTATCGCTTCGTCTATGCAACTCAAGGCTCATAACATGAACACGAGTGAACACCTGCTCCGGTACCGGCCTGGGACGAGCAGCCGGAGCTACAGCGGACAACCCCAGGCTCAAGCAGACGTGGGCTGAGCACGACCGGGTGTATGGCATTCAGGGCAGCCGTGACGGGCTGGCGGCTGTGCCGAGAAGGGAAACAGGAGGTGTATCTGTGCATGCAACGATTCAGAAGCCTATGGACGAAATCATGGGGTACCTGAGACCGGGGGAGAAGGTGTTTGTCGTGGGATGTGACAACTGTGCCGCCAAGTGTCATTCCGGGGGAATACCTGAGACTGAGCAGATGGCGAAGCGCCTGGAGAGTCGAGACGTAAACGTAGTCGGATGGTGCGTGCCTCAGCCCAAGGGCATCTCACTCTGCAAGCTTTCGAATACGCAGACGGTTCTCGGAGAAGAGTATGCCGAGCAGGTCAAACAGGCGGATTCCTTCCTGGTTCTTGCTTGCGGGCAGGGAATGCATACGGTTATGGATGCTACTGACGGCGGAATGGTTCATCCCGGGTGCGATACCATATTCGGCGGCGAGACCGTCACGGACGATTTCATCACAGAGTACTGCTCCCTGTGCGGTGAATGCATCGTGGAGTACACCGGGGGCCTCTGCCCGGTCACGCTCTGTGCCAAAAGCCTACTCAATGGGCCTTGCGGAGGTGCCAAGGACGGCAAGTGTGAGGTGGACAGGACGCGGGACTGCGGATGGCAACTCATCTATGACCGGCTGAAGGCCCTCGGACGCCTGAGCCAGATGGCGGACTACGTCGAACCCAAGAACAACTCCAGGTCGAGTCGGCCGCGTTCGCTCAAGATCGGTGCAGGCGAGGCGACCTTCAGGTCGCTGGGGGGCGAGCTTAAGGTCAGCAGTGAGAGCTAGGCCAGGCGACTTCGATCGAGGAGTGTAGCAAAATGGGTAGACTTGCAGATGCACTGAAAAGTGGAGCATTCGTCGTCACGGGGGAGATCGGACCGCCCAAGGGCGCGGACCTCCAGGGGTGTCTGCGTGACGCGGAGACACTTCGAGGCCAGGTAACGGCAATCAACGTGACCGACCTGCAAAGCGCAATTATGCGCATCGGGTCACTGGCTGTGTGTGCCAGGCTGGTGGAACGCGGACTTGAACCCGTCTTCCAGCTGGCCTGTCGTGACCGTAACCGGCTGGCGCTTCAATCGGACCTTCTGAGCGCCTGGGCACTTGGCATTGAGAACGTGCTGTGCATCACCGGGGACCATCCGGTCCTGGGTGACCATATCGAAGCCAAGCCTGTCTATGATCTCGACTCGGTACAGCTGCTCAAGGCAGTCAGCACTCTCAATGACGGCCTCGATATGGCTGGACATGATCTGGAGACCAGGCCTGGTCTCTTTGCCGGGGCAGTGGTAACCCCGGGGGCAGAGCCCGTGGAGCCGCAGCTGATAAAGATGAAGAAGAAGATCGAGGCTGGCGCCTGCTTCTTCCAGACACAGGCGGTCTATGAGCCAGACAGGTTCGAGCGCTTCATGGACCAGGCACAGGCATTGGGCGTGCCGGTAATAGCGGGAATGGTTATACTCAAGGGAGTGGGGATGGCACGGTTCATGAACGCGAACGTAGCCGGAATCACGGTCCCTGATAGCATGATATCCGAAATGCAGGATACCAGGAGGGAGGACCGCAAGAAGAAGGCGGTGGAGATCAGCGCACGTATCATCAGGCAGATCAAGCCGCTGTGCCAGGGAATCCATATCATGCCCCTTGGCTGGGAGGACCTGGTCCCCGAAATCATACAGGAAGCAGGACTTGCCAGCGGGTAGGCTACCATCGTCCCGAAACCATGCCTGGCAACTCAATGCCCCTGCAACTGTCTGTGTTGATGGAGGTCTGCGGTCAGCAGCCGGAGGAAGATGAAGAAACTCACGCGAACCATCTCCGGGGTCACCCCGGTGGCAGTCATGACCGAGCCCATGGACTGCCCCGGGGAGTGCATCTACTGTCCCACCTATCCCGCCATCCCACAGAGCTACACACCGGAATCTCCGGCAGTGCTGCGTGGTAAGGAGTGTGGCTTCGACGCCGCCAGACAGGTTCGCCTGCGCCTGCGGGCCCTGTCCGAAATGGGACACCCAACCGATAAGGTAGAGCTGATCATAATGGGGGGCACCTTTCTGGCTCTTCCGCACGACTACCAGTACGGGTTTATCAAGGGCTGCTTCGACGCCCTCAACGGTGAAGAAGCAGGCAGTCTGGCGGAGGCCCAGAAGCTCAACGAGACCGCCCTGCACCGCTGCACCGGGCTGTGCATTGAGACCCGGCCCGACTGGTGCGGGCAGGATGAGGTCGACCGGATGCTGAAGCTCGGCACCACCCGGGTGGAGCTCGGGGTGCAGGTCCTGGACGATGAGATCTACCGCCTGGTGAAGAGAGGGCACACGGTGGCAGACGTGGTCCATGCTACCGCATTGCTCAAGGACCACGCCCTGAAGGTACACTACCACTGGATGCCCGGCCTGCCCGGCTCAAGCCCGCGCAAGGACCTGGAGATGTCCCGCACGCTCTTCGAAGATCCGCGCTTCCGCCCCGACGGCCTCAAGATCTACCCCACCATGGTGGTGGAGGGTACGGAACTGGAGAGATGGTACCGCCAGGGCCGCTACCAACCCTACCCGACGGATACCATGATCAATCTGGTTGCCGAAATGAAGGCGCTTGTGCCGCCATACTTGCGCATCTCGCGGGTGCTGCGGGACATCCCGCCGAAGTTCATCGTAGCCGGTTGCCGCGATTCCATACGGGCTGCTGTTAGGGACAGGATGAAGGCCAACGCCACCGGCTGTCGGTGTATCCGCTGTCGGGAGTACGGGCATCGGGCCATGTCCGGATGGGCACCGGGTGAGCCTTGCATGGTGCGCACCGATTATGAGGCATCGGGTGGCCGGGAGGTGTTCCTTTCTTATGAGGACGAGAATGAGACCCTCTTCGGGTTACTCCGCCTGAGGGTCCAGCCCCGGTCCGTGGGCGCTCTCGGGCGGGAGACCGGCCCCTGCGCGGTGGTGCGGGAGCTCCACGTCTATGGCCCCGAGGTACCCCTGAACCAGCAGGACTCCTTCGCTGCCCAGCACAAGGGACTGGGCAGGGCACTCCTCCAGGAAGCTGAGAGGATCACTCGTGACGAGTTCGGGATACCGGCGCTCTTCGTCCTGAGCGGGGTAGGTGCGCGCGAATACTACCGCTCCGGTTTCGGCTACCACCTCCGGGGCGATTACATGTTCAGAGAGCTCTGAGTCCCCTTGGCCGTAGTCAGCCCCGGAGAGGGGGGTACATGTTTATCCCTTCTTTGGCTCCCCTTACGGGTTGAGAAAAAAGGAGACGCTGGCTAGGCCTGCCGGGCGAAGCGATAGCCCACGCCCCGCTCGCTGAGAATGAGCTGGGGCTCATCCGGGTCCGGCTCGATCTTGCGTCTCAGCCGGTAGATGTACTTCTTGATCAGGCCGACGTCGCTGGCGTACTCGGGACTCCAGACCTTCTCCAGCAGGAGCTGGTGAGGAAGGACCCGGCCTGCATTCCTGACGAGCTCATGCAGGAGCTTGTACTCGGTGCCGGTCAGCTTGATCTTGCTGCCCTGGACAAACACCTCGCGAGTGCCGAAGTTGATCACCAGCTCGTCCCCGATGGCGAATACGCGGTCCTTGTTGAAACCGCCGCCATTTATGCGCCGCACGAGGGCATTTACCCGCCCGAGGACTTCCATTGGATTGAAGGGCGCCTCAATGCACTCATCCGCTCCGGCCTCCAGGTACTCGGCCCGTTCCAGGTCAGTGGTCTCCGGCCCGGTGATTAGTACCAGACCCACGTCCGAGAACTCGCGGATATCAGCAATCACCCGAGTGCAGTCGCTTGCGGGCAGGGAGCACGCCAGGAACACCAGGTTCGGTGACTCGGTTTCGATCTTGCGTATGCCGCCGTCGGTGTCTTGAGCCAGCGCCACTTCCAGGTCTGGATAGCGCATCTGGAGGCAGAAGGTGATTTGCCTGGCGAGGTCCGGTTTGCGTTCGACTATCAGTACCTTCATCGCTCTCCCCTTTGCCTCTCCTGCTCTGGACCTGACCCGGAGGTGTTCGTTGGTGGGGCGCTCCCGCGGGTGCTCTCGGGGCTGGCATCCGGCCCCGGTTGACGCTGGTACCGGCGGACAAGCGAGTGGATGCGGGCAATGAGCTCGGCATCACCCACAGACTCGTCAAGATAGAGGTCCGAGCCGTATTCTACCGCCAGGGCGCGGGTGTAGGTGTCTCTCCTGCCCAGGGTAATTATGGCTGCGTTGAAATGCGCCCTGAGCCGGGTGAGCAGCCACTGGGTGCTGGCGAGGTCAGGGACGTCCCCGATGATCACCACGGCGGGCCGGTGGCGGCTAAGGGCCTTGAGGGCTTCGTCGGTACTGTCAGCAAGCTGGACGTAGAAGCCCGCCCTGCTCAGCAGGGTCACCAGCTGCATCTCGTGGTCGGTGCGCACCAGCAGCACATCGTTCATGGGGCTTGTCTCTCCTGGCCCTTGAGGCATGTGGGTGAAGATGGTATGGGCTGGTTCCCTATTATTTAGCATAGATGTGATCTCCGGTTACAACAAGGAAGAAGGCGTTGTGAAGGCGTGTATGATGCGTTCTGATGGCGTGTATAGAAGGTTGCGATGGCCATACCACGGGGCTCACGCTGGCGCTTGGAACAGGAGAAAACCTGCGGGGATGAGACCTCGTACTGGCGACAGGACCCCGGGTCTGATTGGGAGCGGCGAAAGGCCCTGGGCTCGCTATTCCGACGGGTAGCAGCGGCGTGCCGTCCGTCTCTCACATCTGTGGTCGGGGCGGGCGGATTTGAACCGCCGACCACCTGAACCCCATTCAGGTGCGCTACCTGGCTGCGCTACGCCCCGTCTAACCGCGCTTCGCCCCACCACCCCTCCCTTCTTCAGTAACGCGGTGCCTAGCTCTATATTGTGCGCCATTCCAAGATGGGAGTCAAGGCTCGCTACCTGGGGGCAGCAAAGACAGACACCACCACTACCTGCAAAGCTTGAATGAAGCAGGAGCGGGACGTATGATGGTGATGGCCCCTGTGCTTAGCAGGTACCGGAGCGGATATGAGGATAACCATCGTCTATGACAACGAGGCCAGACTGCCCGAGCTCAGGGCGGACCATGGTTTCTCTTGCCTGGTCGAATGCGGGGATGCCCCGCCCCTGCTCTTCGATACCGGGGCCCGGGGACGCATCCTGAAGCACAATCTCAGCGTCCTGGGAATAGACCTGTGCCGTATCGGTGTGGTATTCATCTCGCACGATCACTCGGACCACACTGGCGGGCTGGAGGAGGTACTTCGGGAGGCCGAGCATCCGGCCGTCTTCCGGCCGGCTTCCTCTCGTATGGGGGTGGCTGCTCCAGATGTGACCAGGGTCAGCGAGGCGTGCCAGATCGGTCCTGGCATGTTCAGTACGGGAGAGCTCCAGGGCATCGAGCAGTCGTTGGTCGTAACCACCGACGAAGGCAGTGTGGTGGTGGTGGGGTGTGCCCACCCCGGCCTGGGAAGCATCCTGTCAGCGGCCTCGCAGTTCGGGTCGGTCCGCGCGGTCATCGGTGGGCTGCACGGCTTCCGTGAGTTTGCCCTGCTGGACCCATTGTCGCTGGTATGCCCCTGCCACTGCACCGTGTACAAGGCAGAGATCAGGCGTCTGTTCCGGGGCCGTTGTCCCGATTGCGGCGTGGGGACGGTGCTGGAGCTGTGAGTGGGATAAGAGAAAATGTCGCCAGGCTGCTGAGGGAGCTGCCGCCGGGGGTAGAGTTGCTGGCGGCCGCCAAGACGAGGTCGCCCGAGGAGGTGCTGGAGGCGGTCGATGCCGGGATATCCCTGATCGGGGAGAACTACGTACAGGAGGCAGAATGTGCATGCCGCTTGGTGGGTGGCCGGGCGAGGTGGCACTACATCGGTCACCTCCAGAGGAACAAAGTCAAGAAGGCAGCGGTCCTGTTCGACCTGATCCAGACGGTGGACTCGCTGGCTCTGGCTGTCGAGATAGACCGGCGGTGTCGCGAGATCAGCAAGGTCATGCCGGTACTGATAGAGGTGAACAGCGGGCGAGAGCGGCGGAAGTGGGGGGTCTACCCCGGGGCAGCTGAGGAACTGGTGCGCGAAATCGCCACCCTGCCGGGCATCAGGGTGCAGGGCCTGATGACGATGGGGCCATTGGTGGGAGACCCCGAGGAGGCCCGCCCGTACTTCGTGGAGACCAGGAATCTGTTCGACTACCTGGCCGGCCTTGACCTGCCCGGGGTGGGCATGCAGTACCTGTCCATGGGCATGACCAACTCCTACCTGGTGGCGGTCGAAGAAGGCGCAAACATCGTCCGCATAGGCACCGGGATCTTCGGTGCCAGGGACCGGTAGGCCCAGGAAAACCCTGGCTGCGTAGGGCCGGGTTTGTCGGGGTCGGCAGGCGCGGAGTAGAATGGATGCGTGCCCCTCCGGGCCAATCCCACTAGGGCTGATGGCAGCGCCGGAGAAAAGGCAGAATGCCAGTCATCGTATCAATAGTCGGCAAATCGGGGTCGGGCAAGACCACTCTCATCGAGAAGCTCATACCCGAGCTGGGGTCGCGCGGCTACGAGGTCGTCACCATCAAGCATACTCCCGAAGATGTATCCCTGGATGAGCCTGGAAAGGATAGCTGGCGGCACATGCAGGCGGGGAGTCAGGCCGTCATCATAGCCTCTGCTACCCGCATGCTCCTCGTCAGGCCGCTGGCGCCGGAGGCGAAGCTCGAGGAGATAGTCAGCGTGCTCGGGGAGGACTACGATATCGTCCTGGCCGAGGGATTCAAGCAGGATAGCGCTCCCAAGATCGAGGTGCACCGGCGCGAGGTTGGTGCGCCTTTGGAGGGAGTGGCGGGCATCATTGCCATCGCCACTGACGAGGCCCTCGATACCCCCGTCCGGCAGTTCTCGCTGGGAGACGTCGCCGGCATGGCGGAGTTTCTTGAGGAGGGTCTCCTCAAGCCCTACCAGGACAGGGTGTCGCTGTACGTGAACCGGTCTCCGGTGTCGCTGAGCGTGTTCCCGCGCGACCTCATCGGCAGGGTGCTGGTGGCGATGGCGTCTTCTCTACGGGGCGTGGGCGAGGTCCGGAACCTCAAGTTCTTCTTCGGCAGAGGCAGGTCGGGTCGACACTGATGGGCAGCATACTCTACGGTCCGGTACCTTCCTGGCGACTTGGCAGGTCGCTGGGGATTGACCTGATCAGCACCCCCCACAAGGTCTGCTCCTTCGACTGCGTTTACTGCCAGCTGGGGGGTACTTTCCACCCGCTGATGCGCCGGCGGGAGTTCGTCGGGGTGGCGCAGCTATCGGAGGCGCTGGCGGCCCTGGGAGAGGTGGAGGTGGACTACGCCACCTTTTCGGGTATGGGCGAGCCGACCCTGGCGAGCAACCTGGGAGAGGCGATCCGCACGGTGAAGTCGGTTCTCGCCGTACCGGTAGCGGTGCTGACGAACTCTTCGCTGATGTCGCGCGAGGACGTGCGCCAGGACCTGGGCGAAGCCGACCTGGTGGTTGCCAAACTGGATGCCCCTGACGAGGCCCGGTTCCGGCATATCAACCGCCCGCGGCTGAGAACCAGCCTGGGGGAAATCGTGGAGGCCATCCGGCTCTTCCGGGCCAGCTACCGAGGCCGGCTGGCTTTGCAGATGATGTTCATCGAGGCCAACCGGGACGCGGCCGCGGCCATGGCCACCCTTGCCCGCCAGATTGGGCCCGACCAGGCGCAGATAAACACGCCCCTCCGGCCCTGTGCCGAGCGCCCCCTGTCTCCGGGCGAGATCTTGGCGGTGCGGGCCGAGTTCAGCGGGATGACCGGAGTGGTCACCGTGTACGAGGCCACCCCGTCGGCTGTATCACCCATGGACGCCGGTGAGACTGAGCGGAGAAGACCGTCAGCACTGCCGGAAGGAGGATCACGTGTGGATGTCTGATGAAGAGAACATCGGCGGGCAGATACTGGCGGCAGCCGCCAGGATTGCACGCGTCACCACCTCTACCGAGAATGCGGGCAGGATAATCATGGCCACTGGTCGGGGCGGCACCGGCAAGTCCACCTTCGTCGCCCTGCTGACTCGGTACCTGAAGCCGCCCCTGCTGCTCCTGGACATTGACCCCGACCAGAGCCTGGCAGCAATGCTGGGGGTAGACCTTGAATCGGCGAGTATAAAGACTGACATCGGCCGTGAAGTGCCTGTCAAAACCCTCTCTGACCTGACCGGTGACATCGAAGACGAAGATGCCTTTGCTGAGCTGGGTGGCGGTCCTTCCTTTGTTAAAATTCCGCTTCTGCTTCAGTGGTATACTCAGTACCACTCTGAGAAGTACGACCTCATTTCGCTGGGCCCGAAGTGGACCTATGGCGACTACCGTTCCGCCAACTTCCTCTTTGAGTTCGTCATACCTTCTATCGGCCAGAACTATACTAATATTTTGGTAGACTCCCCTGCCGGGTTGGAGCACCTCAACCGCAGGGTGGTTTCCCGGGTAGACGACCTCTTCATAGTCATCGACCCCTCCAGGAAGTCCATGGCCCACCTGGAGCGGGTAAAAAAGATTACCGCGCGCGTCGGCACCACCTACGAGCGCCTCTTTCTGGTGGGCAACCACGAGTTCGACGCCGAGTCGGAACGCTACCTGGAAGAGACCGGCGAGACCTATCTGGGCAGGATGGAGTACGATGCCGACCTCAAGCGCTACAACCTCCAGGGGAGGTCGCTCCTGGACCTGCCGGACGACTCCCCCGCCTGCGCATCGGTGAGGCGGATCGCGGTGCGGGCGGGCTACGAGGTGGGCTAGCTCTGCCGCCGGGTATCCCGCGGATACACTCGGCAGACGCAGAGCCGCGGAGCCAACATTCGCTATGCCTCTAGGCCCGCCGGAACTCCCTCTCGAGCTGGCGGGTGCTCAGGTGAATGACGGCCGGCCGGCCGTGGGGGCAGCTCCGGGGCACGCCGGTCTGCTCCAGCTGTCGGACCAGCTCCCGCATCTCGTTGTCGGTAAGCGTCTGCCCCGCCCGAATGGCGCTGTGGCAGGCCAGGGTCACGGTGATGTCCTCCGTCCAGTCGGTACGCTTCCCTTCAATAACCGCGTCGAGCGCCTCCCTCATCATGGCCCCCCACTCCTTGCCGCCCAGAACCGCCGGTATCGAACGCACCAGGTAGGTGCGGTTGCCGAAGGGCTCGATCGAGAAGCCAAATGCCTCCAGCTGCTTGTAGCCGTCCCGCAGGACCTCATCCTGCTCCGGAGTGACCTCGAGAGGCACCGGCTCCAGTAGCCCCTGCACCTCGACCTGGCGCCGCGCCTGCTGGTCCAGGACACGCTCGTAGACCACCCGCTCGTGGGCGGCGTGCTGGTCAATCAGGTAGAGACCGTCGGGGCCCTCGGCAATGATGTAGGTGCTGTCCAGCTGACCGAGCACCCGCAGAGCCGGCAGCACTGCTCCCGGCGTGGGGGTTGCTTCCAGGGGGAGCATGAAGGTGGACGGGGCCGGCCGTGGTGTGCTCCATGATTGACGGGCGGATGGTGGTGCCGTGTAGGGGGCCACGGGGTCCTCGATGCGGGCCAGCGGCGCCGACTCCACCAGGGTACTGCGCACCGCCTTCTGCACCGCCGCAAACATCGCCCGCTCGTTGCGGAACTTCACCTCCGCCTTGGTGGGGTGGATGTTGACGTCGACCTCCCCCGGCGGTATCCGTATCTTGATGATGGCCACCGGGTGCCGGCCGGTCATCAGCATGCCCTGGTAGGCCTCCTCCACCGCCCAGGCGAGGTTTCGACTGCTTATCCAGCGGCGGTTGACGAACAGACTCAGGGAGTCGCGATTTGCCCGCGAGAGGTCCGGTCCCCCCACCATCCCGGCTACCTCCGGACCTCCGTCCTGCCAGCGGGGGGCATCATCCGCCCTGATTGGGAGGAGCTTGCTCGCCACCTCAGCGCCGTAGACCGCCGCCACCGCGTCAGTGTCCCGCCCGGTCCCGGGGGTGTTGAGCACGGTCCGACCGTCAATATCCAGGGTAAACCCCACCTCGGGAAAGGCCAGGGCGTACCGGCTGACCACGCGGGCGATGTGGGCGTTCTCGGTGGCCGCTGACCTCAGGAACTTGAGTCGGGCCGGTACCGCCCTGAACAGGCCGCGCACGGTAACGGTGGTACCGGTTGACCGCCCTGCGGGACGGTGCTCGGCCACCTCGCCGTCATGGAGTCGGACGAAATCGCCTGAGGCCCGCCCGCCAAGGCAGGTTATGGCCTCTACGTCGGCTACGGCGGCGATGCTCGGCAGGGCCTCACCGCGGAACCCCAGCGTGGTGATGGAATAGAGGTCATCCGCCGTACCGAGCTTGCTGGTGGCGAAGCGACCGAAGGCGGTCTCCACCTCGTCCGTCCCGATCCCACTGCCATCGTCGGTCACCCGGATCAGGCCGACCCCGCCCCCGCGCGCCTCCACTGACACCCTCGTGGCGCCGGCATCGAGGGAGTTCTCCACCAGCTCCTTGACCACCGAGGCAGGCCTCTCCACCACCTCGCCCGCGGCAATCCGGCCGGCTACCTTTGGGTCGAGCACTCTGATAGCCATTCTGCCCGGGACTATACACGTTTCCGTGTACCCTGTCAAGTGAGGACGGCCCTGTCATTGGTGCCCTGAGCCCGAGCCGCTATTCTCGTAGCAAAGGGAGAGTCTTAGAGAGGCGAAGCCCCTCTTGAGTCATTCTTCCCACTGCCGGGTGGGACGGGCACGGGGGCTGGTCGATGGCGGGGCCTGTGGAGTTGCGGGCGCAATCAGGCGACGGCAACCGGAAGACGGGCGTCTTCCAGGACTATCCTGGCAAAGACCTCCACCACCCGCGGGTCGAACTGGCTGCCGGCGTGGCGCTCGAGCTCCTGCAGGGCTTCCTCCCTGGACCTCTTCCAGGGGCGGTAGGGTCGCTCGGTGGTCATGGCATCAAAGGCGTCAGCCACGGCCAGTATCCGTGCGTCCAGGGGTATGTTCTCCCCCTTGAGGTTGGCGGGGTAGCCGGTGCCATCGTAGCGCTCGTGATGGTACTGCACCCCCGGCAGACAGTCGGCCAGCCCGTCTACGTGCTTGAGGATGGCCACTCCCAGGTCGGGATGGGAGTGTATTACGTCCCAGTCGTCGGTACGCAAAGGCTCGCGCTGGCCGAGCAGCCGGTCGGAAATCCCGATCTTACCGATGTCGTGGAGCAGGGCGGCGGCGCGTATTCTCTCGACCCCGTCGGGGGAGTAGCCGAGGGCCTCGGCGATGTCGGTCGCATACCGGCTGACCTTCTTGGAGTGGCCGTAGGTGTAGTGGTCCTTGGCGTCAACCGTGGCGGCGAGCGCATAGATGGTGCTCAGGACTGCATCACGGTTCCGTGAGTCGTGTGCCGCGCCTGCCCTCATTGCCTGTGACAGCGCCACCTCGCTGGCCAGGCATACCCGGTTTCCGCCGGACCGCTTGGCCTGGTACAGGGCGGCGTCAGCCGACTGGACGACCTCCTCCCTCATGACCCCGTCGGTGGGCCAGGTGGCTACCCCGATACTGCAGGACAGCGGCATCCCTTCCAGGTCGGTACGGGCTTCTATCGCCTTGCGCAGTCTCTCGGCCGCTTTGCGGGCCTGCTCGGGCGGCGTCTGGGGCATGACTATGGAGAACTCGTCGCCCCCGTACCTGAAGCCGCTGTCGATTCCCCTGATGGACTGGTCGATTGTCTTTCCCAGTGTCTCCAGCACCTTGTCGCCGGCGAAGTGGCCGTACGCCTCGTTGTAGACCCGGAAGTTGTCCATGTCCAGCATGACGAGAGAGAAGACCCCGCCGAAGCGAGAGCTCCGTGCTATCTCTTCGTCCAGGCGCTGGTAGAAGTGGCGGTGGTTGAACAGCCCGGTGAGCTCGTCAGTGTTCGCCCTTTGCCTGGCCCGCTCGTATCGCATGGCATTCTCTATGGCCACCGACGCCTCGTGGGCAAAGGTCATCAGAAGGTCCGCGTCGTCGCCACCATAGTCGCCCCGCGGGTGCTTGCGGATCAGCGCCAGGATGGCCACCAGCTTGCGTCGACTCATTATCGGGCACAGCAGCTCAACCTGGGCAGCGTCGAGGGCCTGCCTGTCCTCGCGCCACAGGCCCTTGAACTGCGCCTCACTATCGATGCTCTCGCGGTGAAGAGGCTTGTTCTCACTCTCCAGCCAGGATATAACCAGCCCTTCCGTGCGCAGACTGATGGGTATGACCGGCTCTCCGGCGTTCATACGTTCGGCAAATCGGGCCTTGTAGCGGTCGCCGTCCTTGAACAGGAGGCTTGCCTGGCTGGCACTGACCGTGCTCACCACCGATTTGAGGAGGGTGTCGGCCAGCTCATCAAGCTCAAGCACGTTACTCAGTTTGCTGGCGAAGGCAAGCACTGTCGTGCGGTAGTCGTAGCGGCTTCCGTACACTATCCGGCTGGCCATCCTGTCCAGGACCGTCTTCATGGGATGGAAGACGGCCGCCATCAGGACAACCGCGCACGAGGTGACCGTCAGGCCGGTCGGGGAGGACCATTCCACCGCCAGTACGTCGTTGATGGTGAACAGGACTCCGAAGAACAGGAAGGCCAGAGAGGCGGTGATGCCCGCGTATGCCAGCCACCTCCTGACGAGTATCCGCGCGTCCAGAAGGCGGTAGCGGTGAATAACATAGGCGATAACGAGTGCGTTGAGAAGATGACCTATCTGGTTGAGGGGTACCTTGGGCATGGGGGGGATAACTTCTCTTATGCCGAGGCATATGAACAGGCCCATTCCTACCATCAGGTACATCATCCTGCTCCGCTCCACCGCGTCCTTCGATGACCTCAGTGCCCTGGTGAGAGCGAGCATGGACATCAGGCCGAACACGAATCCTATACCCCCCAGGGGATAGAGAAAGAGCCCGTGGTCGACGTGCAGCCCCCCGTCCACCAGCTGGACGCTCACGGGGAAGTAGCCCCGGACGGCCAGCGGAGCGAATATGAAGAGGAGCGTGGCGTATCCTGCCCATACCGCCACCCGGCTTGGTCTCCGGGTGAAGGCGCTGACGAAGTGGTAGTGGGCAACCACCGCGCCGACCCCGCCAATCGGCAAGAGTCCGGCGGTCAGCCGCAGGTGGTCGGGAGCGATGCCGGACACGGTGATGTAGGTGTCCAGTGCAAAGAGCAGTGATATGATGAGATAGACGGCAAACAGCGTGCGGGGGCGCGAGCGCGCCTTGCGCAGTACCAGTAAACTCAGCACGGCGTAGATCAGGGTACTCAGCAGCGGGGCCAGTGAGTAGATGCCCATAGTCCTTTTCGCCTCTTGCGGCGCGAGAGCCAGTCGGCGGTCTATGCTCTACTGTCATTGTATCGCCCCGTGGCAGACGGGAGTATCGTAGGTTGGTACTGTGGGATACCGTACTTTGGTCATGGTGCGGGCAGTGAGTACGCGGTAGAGTGTGCGGCTCCGGGACAGGAGCGGTGGGCAAGAAGGCGTATCTGCCTGACCGGACAGACACGCTAAAAGGACCGGCCTCGCCCTAGGGCGAGGCCGGTCGAATGCGGGGTAGTCGCGTCGGTGCTAGGATGCCGCGCCGACCAGTGCGGCGACGGCTTCATCTGCCGGGTTCATGTGCGCCGGCTTGATGTGGGCGGGGTCCGCCCCGGCTTCCCGCTGCCTGGCTATGTATCCCATGAAAGACCCCACCGGTAGCAATGTGACCCTGAGCGGTCTCAGCCCCAGCATGGTCTCCAGGTCAGCGTAGTCGCTATCCAGCTTCGCCAGCTCCCGGTGTACGAGGGCCTCAATCTGCTCCGCCACGATGTTCGTGCCCGGCTTGGGCTCCAGGTACAGGCGCAGGGCGGGAACCTCATCCACCTCTTTCCGTGCCGCCCAGTCCTCGTACGGAATTCCCGAGTTCTCTATTGCCTGCCAGATAATCTTCTCGGTGAGGCGCGTGAAGCCGGCAATGTCTATGATACCGTCCACCCGGGAGCTGAAGGTCATCTGGGGGAGGTTGATGTTCAGGGTAGCATTGCGCAGGGAGGTGATCCTGATTACGTCGCCGGTGAAGTACCTGACGAACACCCCACCCATGAAGTTGGTTATGACCATGGCGTAGTCCTCGCCGGGCAGTACCTCGTCCAGGGTAAGCAGATCGGGGTGGTGGGTCCGGTCCTCCTGCCACCTCTGTCTGTCCTTTTCGGGCATGAACTCCAGGAAGTTGAGGTGGGGGAAGAAGGTCATCCCGTCATAGTCCCACGTCTGAGTGGCTATCATCACGCCCTCGGTGATCCCGTACACGTCCAGGGGATATCTTCCCCACAGCTCCTTGACCCTCTCGCGGTATACCCCGTTGTCGGCGCCGCCGCATATCAGTCCCTTCACTGACCATACGTCCCTTGGAAGAAGGGGACGGCGGGCAAGCTTGCTCTTGGCAACCGCCTTGAGCATCCTGGGGAGCATTGCCGGCTGGTTGAGTACGCTGGCCACTCGCCTGAGTCCCGCTCCCTGGCCGAACCGTTCTCCCATTGCCACCAGGACGCTCACCACGCCCGGGATGACGTCCATGCCCTGTGACATCCCCATTTTGAAGCCCTTCTCCAGCCTCTCCTCGAAGCCCATCTCCTCCGCCTCATCTATCGGCGGCAGGAAATCGAAGACGCCCATGTCTGCTATTCGGCGCAGGTAGGAACCGCTGGTATACGGTGGCGGCGCCAGGCCGTAGAGCAGCTTGTCATGTTCGCCGATGGCGACGTCCTTTCTGTCCCGGCAGCACGCCAGCAGGAATATGCCTAGGAAGATATCTCCGAGCTCTTCGTACTGCCGGCGGGTTACCGGCACCCACTTGCAGGGGTACTCCCCGGATCTCCCGGAGGTACGCAGCCACATCATCGGCTTCTCCGGCAGGACGTCCTCCCTGAGATCGAGGAGGTAGGGTGCGTAGTCATCGTAGATTGTCACCGGCACCTGCTGGCGGAACTCCTCCACGGTGCGGGGGTCAGCGCCACCGAGGACTGTCCTGCCGAGCTCACATCCCTTGAGCCGCTCCATCTGCTCCAGCAACAGCTCGCGCTGCACGGACATGAACTGGTCTATGTCAAGGTCAGTGAATCCGCAGCATCTCTGCCATAGCTCTTCCGTCTTCCCCTGCCTGATTAGATCCAGTACGTCTGCCATGGTGCACCTCCTATAATTGGTCTTGGTGTCCTGACTCAGTGATTTCAAAGTACCGGGTTAGGGTGTACACTCTGGGCTGCGGTGTCGGAGACCAGGTCTTCATGTTGCCTGCGGCGCGACCGCGA
>Ga0180433_10000892_pt1 | contig 50770 bp, 46 predicted proteins | sample SS_ome_8_FD_132980 | JGI IMG/M metagenome (GOLD analysis project Ga0180433, IMG submission 132980) | Hypersaline lake sediment archaeal communities from the Salton Sea, California, USA - SS_1_D_1 metaG | ecosystem: Environmental > Aquatic > Non-marine Saline and Alkaline > Hypersaline >...
TCCTGCTTATTCTGAGAAGTCACCGAAGTTATGGTTAAACATCGTGTTGCTGATTATCCTGCACATAGCCTTCTTCGTCGTCACGTTTACCATGGTGCTGGGGGATGGCGGGTTCCTAGACCCTGTCACCGGACTATCGCCGGGACTTGGAATTCTTGCACTGATAACCTGGCTTGGAGCGGTTGGTTTCCTCGTTCTGGGAAGATGGAAAATTAAATCGATCGAATAAATCGAGCAATATTGAAAACCACTATCCAAGCAAATAGTCATCCTATCACAATCAGAATTGTGTATACACTGCGTGCGTCTATTCGTGGTTATATCCCCGTTAAGTATTGTTAACGCCGAATTCCCTTCTAGCAACATTATTCATCCCTGAGTAAGGGCTATTATGAGGATGCTCTTGAGGATTGCTGTTCTTTCCGATGCCCATGGGAACCTTCCAGCACTTGAGACTGTTCTTCACCGGATACAGGAAGAGGATATCGATTCGATCTATCACCTCGGAGATATGATTGGTATAGGGCCATTTCCTGCTGAGTGTCTCGATCTTTGGTCCAGGACACCTCGATCTATTTCGCTCATGGGGAACCACGATTCATTTCTGGTTGATGGGTTGCCTGATCCCCTCCCAAAAACCATTAGTCCGGGAGAGGTAGATCATCACCGATGGGTTTTTTCGACAATTAATCCTTCTCTGAAACGTGTGGTTAGAACTTGGCCATTATCCCTTGTGAAACAAATAGGGGATCTAAGGGTTATGTTTCTCCATTATGCTCTGAATAAAATGAGGAGAGGATACCTACCCTACATTGAGGATCCAGATCCTTCAAGTCTGGATAAACTCTTTGAGGACGTGGAAGCGGATATCATATTCTATGGTCACGACCATCGCGAGTCCGATATAACGGGCAGAGCGAGGTACCTGAATCCCGGGTCTCTCGGCTGTCATAGCGAGGCTATTGCCCGATACATAATACTCGAGATAGACGAGGACTCTGAATACCGAGTTACGAGATGTATGGTGCCATACGATGACTATAGTGTATTCGAGGAACTCGAAACACGCAAAGTACCTGATCGAGAGACTATTCTACGGTGTTTCTTCCCCCGTTAACTTCCTGTTACCGGAGGGCATATATTCCGGGTTGTATGCTTGGTGTATTTCCCCTAATACCTCATAATGTGTGGGTATTTTCCCGTGGTTAAGATCTGGTGAGTAAGTGGGTAATAACGCTTATTGGGGGATGTGAGGGAAGTAATATTTGATTCTGATGAAATCAAAGTAATACTACTTATCTCAAATCAGTGACCCTACAAACCATGACCCTAGTAGAATCTGCCCTTATAATTCTCTGTTCTCGTGTACATGGGTAAGAGTTTTACTGTTCGCGTGATTTGAGTGGTTTAAATGATGAGATGTGGCAGAGCTAGCCTGGAAGCCTTGCTTGCACACCCGAAATATTCTCGAAACCAGGAACTACTTGGCCAAGCTGGGGATCTGGCTGATGCGCTGATAAAGAAATCCAGCTACGCCATGATCTCACACCTACCTTCTTCTCTGTCCAGGAAAATCATGGTGCCGCATATTCCCGGAATTGTGAAGAAGCAGCGAACAAACGGTTTATGGAGAATCAAGGATGCTGAAAGAATATCATTCGAGATCCTGTTAGCCTTGAGCCATGCTGGTCTGCTTAAAGACATTGTTGTGACTGAGAAATTCAGATACGATCCTTTCCAGTATTTTTTGAATAAATCCGACTTTTCTGGTTACTGTGTAAGGAACAACTTTCTCTGCACTCCCCTGCCAACTGATGAAGCATTGAAACAGGAACTCACTGCCGGGATAATCAGCGCACAGTCCATGGACGGATCATGGGGTAACACGATCGTATATACCTGTAAGATGATTGAGAGACTCATCCTGCTGGGAGAAAAACAAGGTGAAAATGTCAATAAAGCTGCAGCTTGGCTGTTGTCAACCTATAACCAGGATGTTGAGGGACACGGGGCGAAGAAAGCATATGGTGTTCCCGCACATCACATGTTCTTAACATCTGACCGAGGAGCAGAGTATAGGAGTGCTCTTAAAGAGCGACCGGAATGGGATCCAAAGCAATTGTGCTATAACCATCTCGCAATGGTACAGAACGGCACAGCAATCTATGCACTGATTCAGTTAGGATTTGGCGATGATAGACGTGTGATAGCAGCCTGCGACAACCTCTTTTTCCTTAAACAGAAGTATGGTGGCTGGTGCCAGACCAATATCCGAGGCGCATTCATTACAGAAACAAAGAAACCCCTATGAAAAAGAGTCGTAGAATTGGCGGGGGGAGCGGCTAGTTCCAGCAGCAGGGTCTCGATGGGTTATAAGGTTTTTGCCGTCGATATGGGTTCTTGGTCTTGTCGTGTTTGTGGTCTTTAGCCCAGCGTGGATAATGCCATTTCTTTTGGATTATGACAATCGAGGCGGTGCGCCGGCCACGAGCCAGTGCCAACCTGCCACTTGCCGGTATGCCCTGCGCCAGAATCCGCTATTAAATCAGGGAAAAAAGAAAAGCTTGAATCATCAATCAGCATCTTTCAGCATTTCATCTATGTATGCTTCCCTTTCTTCTACAGTCATATTGGCCAGCTTCAGGTAATATTCCATTTCCTTATCACTGATATTTGACAGTGTTTTCGCGAGAGATATGTTCTTTGTCGTGTAGACAAGAATAGGTTTAGAGCGGACATCCACCATTAATATATCGGGATCTTCAGGAATAACACGAACCCCTGAGTAGACTTCAATTGTTTCCGGTTCAGAAAAAAACAAATATCCAAGGATTGCTCCAACGACTAATCCTATCCCCAGTATACCTACCATTACAGATTTTTCCATTTTGAGTTATACCCACCTTGGTCTTAGTGTCTTAGTCTCAGGGCTAGTATTATCGCTAGGACGATTGTTATGATTGACACCATTATGAATACTAGTAGTGAGGATGTCGAGGTTTGGTTGTCGTTTTTCTGTGGTGCAATTACATCCATTTCTAGGTACATGGAATCGAGTTCTGTGGTTCCATTTGTTAGAGAGATGTCGAGTCTTCTTGGGCCTAATGGGTATAGCGAAGCAGTGGCGGTTATGGTTGCTGTGATGTTTTGGTACGAGTTCCCACCTAGATCGGTGATGCTGGTTGTGCTTAGTTCGACGGTTATCCCATCTGGTTCCTGTCCAGCAAACAGGAGGGTTGCTGATCCAGCTTCTGTGCCGTAATTATGGATCTGGATAATGGCATTGGCGGTACCGCCTTGTTCAACTGAAACGAACACCCCATCAGATTTGAATTGAAGATTCGCAGATTGTGCAAAGGCACTGCTCAGCAGTAGGCAGCCTGCTAGTATCTGGATAATGGTTGAGATCATTTTGCTCATATGTTGCGTCACCCGCCGATTTTGAATCCGCCGGCTCTGATTCCGCTGCTGTGTCCGCTTCCGCTGGCGTGGCTGATCCGTGGTTCTAAGATTTTGAACGGTACCGGTTTATTTCATCACGCAGCTCCGTAGCGACTTTCCGGGTGGCTTTGTCGAAGTCTTGATCGGTTGAGGCGTACAGAATCTGTCGTGAGGAACTAATAATCATGCCCCGTCCATTGGAATCAATCCCCTGACGGACCGCCCGGGCAAGGTCACCACCCTGAGCACCTATACCCGGTACCAGGAGGGGTATCTCCGGGTGCTGTTGTCGGATGGTGCCCATTTCTTCCGGGTAGGTTGCCCCGATAACCAGACAGATGTTACCACGGGTGTTCCACTGGCTTGCTTTAAGAGCGACTATTTCATATAACGGGTGATATCCATCTCCGTACTGGCAGAGAAGGTCCTGGAAGTCGGTTGCCCCGGGGTTAGATGTCCGGCAGACGATAATCACCCCTCGTTCGTCGTAGGAGAGAAAAGGCTCAACAGCGTCGAAACCGAGGTATGGATTGACAGTAACAGCATCAAAACCGAGATTATCGAAGATAGCCCTGGCGTAAGCATCGGCGGTGTTACCGATATCGCCACGCTTGGCATCAGCAATGACCGGGATATTGTCCGGTACAATCTTAAGTGTCTCTTTCAGGGCAGACAACCCTTCGTCTCCCATCGCCTCGTAGAAGGCCAGATTCGGCTTGTAGGCACAGACGAGGTCCGAGGTTGCTTCGATTATCGCCTGGTTAAAATCGGTAACGCTGATGCCCTCAGGCACCCGCTTCGGGTCGGTATCAAGTCCGACGCAAAGCAGGCTGTTGTTGGCCTGCATCGCCCGTGTGAGTTTATCGATAAACTTCATGTGACGGCGTCCTATCAGCATCAGCACTGGCGTATCTGATGATAGCAGCACCGTTGAAAATCTTATTATCGAAGTAATCCGATCCTATTACCGGTAAATGTGGGTTCGAATCCCACTTCCCACCCCTGGGACAGCCATCAGGGGTTCGAATCCCACTTCCCACCCCTGGGACAGCCATCAGGGGTTCGAATCCACACCCAGGCGTACCCCCCCGAACCCCCCTTGACCCAATACTAGGTACCTAGTTCCGGGACATGTGCCAGGTACGCCTTCCGCAACTCCTCAGGGTCGATGTGCCTGTACACATCCATCGAGTCTCTCCTCGCATCACCCCGAAGCTCCTTGAGAAGATCCTTGTCGATACCGGACCTTGAAAGCATCGTGGTGAAGAAATGGCGGAAGCAGTGAGGCGTGAAATGATCCTCCGTTCTCCTCGAATCAGGGTCATGGAACCCGGCCTTCTCGGCTTGCTTGGTAACCATGTTGTAGACACCGCTCCGCATCAAACGCTTCCCTGTTTCACCCACGAACAACGCCTGGCATCCCGCATCAACCCTGCTGGGTCTCACCCTCAGCCACGCCCTTAAAGCCCTGGACGTTTCATCGTCGAAGAACACGATAGGGTTACTTCGCTTGGGATGGGGTTTAAGCCTGATCGACAGATCAGTCCAATCCACATCACCCATATCGATGTTGACAAGCTCACCTCTCCTGATGCCAGTCTTAGCGAGCAGGACGAGGATCGCCTTGTCCCGGGCATTCATCGTCGAGTTAACAAGCCTAGCCATCTCCTCGACCGATATCAGCTTCCTTATTGTCGGGGGTTTCATCTTCTTGTAACTCCTCAGATACCTCTTCTCAAAGGCAGGCACAGGATTAGCATCCTTCAACCCACGGAAAACCAGGTATTCACAGAAACTTGAAAGCACGGAGTAGTAATTAGACAGGGTGTTGTACCTGAAACCCAGTTCCCTGAGCTCGGACAGGAACCCTTCTAAGACGCTTGAATCGATCTTGGCAATATGGTTACCCCGTCTTCTCTGATATTCGCTGAATCTTTTGAGAACTGATCGGTAGCTCACGAGGCTGTTCTCGGCCAGACCACGGTTCCTCGAATCCGAGATGAAGCCTTTCAACAATTCTGACTCCTCAACCACCGAAACAGTGCCCTGGGCTTTCTGCTGGCCAAGTATCTCCTTGGCCAGGTTCTTCCGCTCATCATCCGATAGGGTGTTGAGAAGGGATCTCACAACCTCGTTCAGATCAGGTTTAGCCTCCTGGTTATGTGGTCTCTGTGAGACCTTGGCCGCGGCTATTTCGACCACATCCATCCATGAGCCGTGGTCTTCACCAATCCATAGGCCTCAAGGCTTATGAGCTGGTTAGACACAGCCTTCACCGATTCTGTGTCTGACCGATCGATCCCGAGTTCCGAGAGGATCTCATCATCCTTCAAACGTCTGCCCTGCATGAGGAGTTCGACGAGTTCCTTCTCGTACTGCCTAACGCCCTGGAATCCCTCGTCGAGAAATGGGGCTGTTCTGAGGTTGCGGTTCTCCTTCTCGAGCTTGTCGGCCACAATCCTCATCATCCTAGCCTCCTTCCGGGCCTCGGTGAGGTCTTCCTCCAGCTCCCTTATCCTCTTGCTGAGTGCGGCACGGGACTGATACGAGTCGTCCTCTTCCTGCCTCATCGAGTTCTCAACGTGCTCCATCACAAACCTGGAGAGGGTCATGCCCTGCTTCTCAGCGGAATCCTTCCATTTCTCGGCCTGTGGAAGCTTGGGGTAAACGTAGATAACCCGGTTCTTAATCTCGTCTTTAACCATAATTACCGGTCTGGTAACAACATCTCACACTATTAAATAGTACCGGTAATAAAGCGCCGGGGGAAGGATTTGAACCCTCGTGCCCCCGAGGGGGCACTGGCTCTCAAGGCTCGCCCCGCTGGGTCCAGCGCATTACCGCTCTGCCACCCCGGCCTGGGTTCTAGGCGCATCGAAAATAAAAAAGTGTTGCGGAAAAAGGGGAAGGCTAGACCTCGATAAGCTCTATCTCGATGCTTACCTCGCTCTCGGGCACCCGCACCCGCATGATCTGCCGCATCACCCTCTCGTCGGCGTCTATGTCGATCAGCCTGCGGTGGACGCGCATCGTCCAGTTCTCCCAGGTCGCCGTCCCCCTTCCGTCGGGGGACTTCCGCACCGGCACGTTCAGGTGCCTTGTGGGAAGGGGTATTGGACCGGCGATGTTAACGCCCGTCCGCTCCGCTATCAGCTTGACCTGGCCGCAGACATCGTCCAGCTTGCCGGGGGAGGTGCCTATGAGCTTTATCCTAGCCTTCTGCATTGGTCGTCCTCTGGTTTGGTAACCGGGAATCAGGCCTTTACGGTTATCTCGCTGCAGATGCCTGCCCCGATCGTCTGTCCCTGGTCCCGGATGGCGAACCTGGAGAGCTGCGGTATGTCCGTCGCCGACTCTATGACCAGCGGCCTGGTCGGTACGAACTTGCAGATCGCCACGTCCCCCTTCTTCAGGGTCGACGGGTTCTTCTCCTTGGAAGCCCCGGTCTTCGGGTCAAGTGTCTCCAGGATCTCGGTGAAGGTCACCGCGACCTGGGCCGTGTGGCAGTGGAAGACCGGGGTGTATCCCACGGTTATCGCCGTCGGGTACTCCAGGATGACGATCTTCCCGATGAACTCCTTCGCAACCGTCGGTGGGCTGTCGGGATGACCGATAACGTCGCCCCTGTGGACGTCGTTGCGACCCACTCCCCTGACGTTGAAGCCGATGTTGTCGCCGGCCTCGGCCTGGGGGATGGTGACGTGGTGCATCTCGATGGATTTGATCTCACCCGTCGCCCCGGACGGCCTGAATACCACCTTGTCGCCTGCCTTCATGATCCCTGACTCGACCCTCCCCACGGGAACCGTTCCGACGCCAGTTATCGTGTAGACGTCCTGTATGGGAACCCTGAGGGCCTTGTCGGTGGCCTTCGCGGGAGGCTTAACCTCATCCAGGCACTCCATGAGGATCTTCCCGGTGTACCACTTCATCTCGTCGCTCTTCGTGCTCAGGTTCTGCCCGTGAAAGGCGGAGACCGGTATGTACGGGAACTGATCTGCCCTGGGGCCGTATCCGATGCTCTGCAGGAGTTTTTTCACGTCGGCCTTCACGGCCTCGAAGACCTCCTCCTTGTAGTCCACCCGGTCCATCTTGTTTATGCAGACGATTACCTGCTGGACGCCCAGCGTGAATGCAAGGGCAGCGTGCTCCCTGGTCTGGGTCATGACGCCATCGTCAGCCGCCACTACCAGGACCGCCGCATCTGCCTGGCTTGCCCCGGTAATCATGTTCTTTACGAAGTCCCTGTGCCCTGGTGCGTCAATCACCGTGAAGTAGTTCTTGCTTGACTCGAATTTCCTGTGCATCAGGTCGATGGTGAGACCTCTCTCACGCTCTTCCTTCAGCCTGTCCATTATCCATGCGTATTTGAAGGTCTTACCCTTCTCGCCCATGTCTTCAAACTTCTTGACCTCCTGCTCTCCCACGTCTCCGTGTTCCACCAGGAGGTGTCCTACCATGGTCGATTTTCCGTGGTCAACATGACCAATCGTCACAAGGTTAACATGTGGTTTTTCCGGCATGTTCACAACCTCTTTAGTTAAGCCTCGAGAGCCGAAATCTCTATTAATATCTTTTCTAACGCATTTTTCTCCCTATGAGATGAAGTCGCTGACCTTCGGCGGCTGAGGCTTCAGCCCCTTTCTCCCACGAATGGTCGAGACCACCCCTTGCTGTAGGTCCGGGGGCATCCTCTCGAATCCCGCGAACTCCGTCGTCCACAGGGCCCTCCCCTCCGTCGCGGAGCGGATCGCACCCGAGAATCCGAAGAGCTCGGCAACAGGCGTCTTGGACTCGACCATTATGGTCCCGTCCTCCTGCCTTATATCCTGGACCTGTCCACGGCGTTGCTGTATCTCCTTCGTCGCCTGCCCCATGAAATCCTGGGGGACGTTTATGAAGACGAACTGCTTCGGCTCCAGTACGACGGCCCCACCGGTGAGCATGCACGCGAAAATCGCGCTCCTCACCGCGGGAACGACCTGGGCCGGTCCCCTGTGGACCGGGTCCTCGTGGATCTGTGCATCGAGAAGCTTGACCTTCATCTTGATCACCTTCTCCCTGGTGGTCGGTCCCCCGTCCACGGCCTCCTCGAAGGCCTGGATGACAAGCTCGATTACCTCCGGCAGGTAGGTGATTCCCCTGGTCCCGTCCACGAGGATGTTATCCCCGTAGACGTCGATTACCTTTCGGGCCTCCTCCTTGGGAAGCCCGATCTCCTGGAACTGGGGCGCCATTGCCCTCCCGCGGATCCTGCCCTCGGGTATCTTGCCCTCCTTTATGGCCTGGTAGACCTGGTCCTCCAGGGGCTCAACGGTGATCTGGAACCTGTTATGCTTGTTGGGGGACTTGCCCTCTATCGGGCCGGCAAGCTTGCCGATGGTCTCCCGGTATATGACGATGGGCTCGCTCGTCTCCACGTCCACGCCCTTGTCGGTCCTGATCCTGTGGATGAGGACCTCGAGGTGCAGCTCGCCCTGGCCCGAGAGGAGGTGTTCGCCCGTCTCCTCCGATATCTCGACCTGTATCTCGGGGTACTCCTTCGCCATCTGGCGAAGGACCTCGATGAGCTTCGGAAGGTCCTTAGTGCTCTTGGCCTCTATCGCCACGGTCACCACGGGCTCCGAGTAGTGCTTGATAGCCTCGAAGGGAGTTATGGCCTGGTCGCCTCCCGCGAGGGTCTCCCCAGCTATGGCGTCCTTGACCCCGGTAAGCGCTAGTATGTTTCCCGCCGGGATCGTGGGCATGTTGACCCTCTCGGGTCCCATGTAGACAGCCGCCTGCTGTATCCTGGCCTTCTTGTTGAGGCCCGATATCCAGATCTCCTGCCCCTGCTTCACGGATCCGCTGAAGATCCTGCCTACGGCCACCTCCCCGGCGTGGGGGTCGATGAGTATCCTGGTAACGACCATTGCCATGGTTCCGCTGGCGTCGCAGGCAACCATCTCCTTGCCTATCTTGCTCTCGGCATCGCCCTTCCAGATATGGGGTATCCTGATCTCCTGGGCTACCAGAGGGCTGGGCAGGTCCCTGACCACCGTGTTTAGCAGCACGACGTGCAGGGGTGTCTTCCTCGCCAGCTCCCTCTGCCCATCCGAGGAACAGGCCTGGATTATGTCCTTGAAAGTGATGCCGGTCTTCTGCATGTAGGGCACGCTGATTGCCCAGTTGCCGACGGCGGATCCGAAGCAGACGGTCCCGGTGTTGACGTTCACCTGCCATTCCTCATTCTTCTCCTCCGGGGCGAACTGTGATATCAGCTTGTTGACCTTGTTTATGATCTTGATGAACCTGGCCTGCATGTCGTCGGGGGTGAGCTTGAGCTCCTTCACCATCCTGTCAACCTTGTTGATGAAGAGTATGGGCTTCACCCTCTCCTTCATTGCCTGCCTGATCACCGTCTCGGTCTGGGGCATCACGCCCTCGACCGCGCAGACCACGACTATGGCCCCGTCTATTGCCCGCATGGCCCGGGTTACATCGCCCCCGAAGTCCACGTGCCCGGGGGTATCGATCAGGTTGATCAGGTACTCCTTCTCCTCCAATGAGTGGACCATCGAGACGTTGGCGGCATCGATCGTGATGCCCCTGGCCTGCTCCTGCTCGTCGAAGTCGAGCCAGAGCTGGCTCCCGGCCAGCTCCGATGAAATCATCCCCGCCCCGGCTATCAGGTTATCGCTCAGGGTGGTCTTACCGTGGTCTATATGGGCCACGGTCCCTATATTGCGGATCTGCTCCCGCTTGAGCATTAGCTCTCCGATCTTCTTCATCATGTCCTCTCGTTTTCCCATAAGATCTACCTTGCTGACATTGCGACCCTCTCGGTCTCCTCCTTGCGCGCCACGGCATGGCTCTTCGGGTCGCCGTTTGCGGCCAGAATGAGCTCATCCGCGAGGGCCTGTCCGAAGCTCCTCTTCTGCTTGAACGATGAGGCCAGCGTGCCCCTGGCTATGTTCCTCAGGGCCATGTCCACCCGTCTCTGTGGGGAGACGTCCACGGCCTTGTGGTACGAGATTCCACCGTAAGATATCGTGGTGGTCTCCTCCCTTGGGGCGCAGCTCATGATTGCGTTTACCAGGACCTGGATCGGGTTGGACTTGCTCCTCTTCTCCACGATCTCGAAGGCCCTCTTGACCTCGCCTATAACCTTCTCCTTCTTCCCGCACGCGTACTTGTTCCGGATGTACTTTCCACCTATCTTCCGCTTCCCGGCGCCGGATCGCATGCATTTGTTAACGAGCCTCTCAACTATATTGACCCTCGACTTGCCGAAGGGCCTGTTCGACATCCTACCTGCGGTATGGGGAATGATGATCGGGTCGAGGTTTATGTACCTGCCCAGGCCCGGGTCGATGACCTTTATGCCCCTGAAGCTGTAGGTACTGAATAGCATGATGGGCTCCTCCTCGGGCTCCTCCTCGGGCTCCTCCTCTTCCTGGGCCTCCGGGGCCTGCACCTCTTCCTCGGTGACCTCGGCCTCGGTCGGCTTCACCTCTTCCTGGACCTCGGTCTTGGCCTTGGTCCTCCTCTTTCCCTTGGCTTTCCTCTTGCGCTTGGCCATGATATCAACCCGAGATCATCTGATCGGCTTCTCCTTGCGACCCCTCACCATCTCCTCGAGGGATACGTCGTTTACCTTGATTACCTTCCACCGCACGCCGGGCAGGTCCCCGTAGGAACCACCCCTCGAGCCACCGATGCCCTCTATCAGGACCTCGTCGTGCTCGTCGACGTACTTCTGGGCACCGTCCCCGGGGCAGAAGGCCGTGACCTGCTTGCCGTTCTTTATGAGCTGAACCCTCACAACCTTCCTCCAGGCGGAGTTGGGCTGCTTGGCCTCGACCTTGTCCCTGAAGAGCACTATCCCCTTCGCCTGAGGTGAGCCCTCGAGGGGATCGACCTTGGTGTCCAGGTCCAGGGCCCGGCGCATGTAGTAGCGGTCCCGCCACCTGAACCTTGATCTCGCCTTCTTTAGTTTCCGTGATGCATACAGTCCCCTGCTACCCTTACTCAATCCAACACCTCATGTCAGGTAGTTCTCGCGCTCCAGCCACCGAACCTGATCCCGGGTATACCTGTACTTTATGTCCCCCTTGGTGTCGCTCTGGACGTCCCCCAGCTCGACGATTACGACATCCCCCTCTCTCACCCATACCCGTTTGCGCATTCTGCCGGGGATCCGGCACATTCGAATCTTGCCATCCAGGCACTTCACCCTGAGCCTGCCGGTGCCCAGCATCTGCTGGACGAGGCCCAGAATCTCGTTCCTTCTAGGAACCCTGACCTTGAAGTCATCCTGTCCTGTATTGGACTGTCTTTTCTTCGCCAATGGTGCACCTCTAGTGGCATCATGACCCCCCGCACCGTTTCTAGCGGAAAGTCTGATCTGGACGGTGTTGGTGTTAATTCCCGAAACACGATATATAACTTTATCCTAGCCCGTTCCCCGGTGACCGGGGCCGGTGGGATCCCCCTAGACTATTACCACGTTGTCGATCTTGTGGTGGCGCCTAGAGAGCTCCTTGATCTTGTTAATCGTGTTTCCCTCCTTCCCTATGGCGATACCACGATCCTGAGGGTGGACGTTGACATACGCGGTTTTCTTGCCGCTGCCCTCGACTATACGGACCCCCTGTATTCTCGCCGGGGATGCAAGCTTCGTTATGAACTCCTTGGGATCCTCGTTGTACTCTATGATCTCTATGTCCCTTCCGAACCTGCTCCGGGCCTTCTTGACGTTCATGCCGCCCTTCCCGATGGCCATACTGATGTCGCCCCGCCTGACGACGAAGACCACCCTGTTGGCCTTCTCGGGGAGAACACAGTCGATCACGGATGCCCCCGAGATCTTCTCGTACATCGCCATGTACTCCAGCTGCTCCGCCGAGAGCTTAATGACCATCTAAGCACCCTTCGCCGCGGCCATTATGTTGGAGTCTCCGGGGTCAATGACCGCTACCGAGGATATCTGGAAGGGCTTGCGACAGGTCCTCCCAAGGTCGGCGCTGTTACCCCGGTAGACTATCATCGGGGTCCCCGAGAGGGAGGTGTAGTGGCGCAGGTCCTCGAGCCTGTCGGGGGGGACCTTGTCGGAGACTATGATCAGCCTCGCCCTCCCGGTCATCGCCGACTTGGTTGTTGTATCCAGGCCAAGCTCGACCCTTCCCGTCCTCATCGCCTGCCTGATCGCCTTGTTAAGATCGATCTCCACCGAAATCACCCTCCCTCCTTCATTGAGAGCTTCACCATCCCGGTGCCCAGGGGTATGGGCTGGCCTATTATAACGTTCTCGATTATCCCCTCCAGGCTGTCCGCCTCTCCCTTGGCGCTTGACTCCAGGAGGTGCTTTGTTGTTATCTCGAAGCTAGCCCTGGCCAGGACGCTTGACTTGGAGCCGCTGACGCCGTGCCTGCCGATCTGCTTCACCCGGCCATCGCATGTCATCATGTCCGATACCAGCATCACGTGCCTGAGATCCACCTCCAGACCTCCCTTCTGGAGGGTCTGGATCATCTCCTCTACTATCGCCCTCCTGGCCGCCTCAAGCCCCAGGACGTCCTCTATCTCAACTATTGAGTTAGTGGTGGTCCGCTTGAAGTCGACCTCCGGGATCACGAGGACGTCGGTCAGGTTGGATCCCTCGGTGTAGATGACGAACTCCTGGGCCTCCCGCTTCACGATGACCCTGTTGATGTTCTTCAGACCCCTGAGCCTCTTCTTCCTTATCCGGTCGGTGACCCTCCGGATGTCCTTGAGGGTGACGTCCTTGAACCTGTAGGTCAGTACGTTCTTGTCGACCTCCACCGAGTCGACCTTGGTTATCCCCGAGGTGGACTCCACGATCTCCTCGGGCTCCAGGTCCAGCTCCGTCATCCTGGCCCTGTCAAGCTCTATCGTCATGGTGTTCTCCAGGACGTCCACGTCGACCTTCCTCGAGACATCGTCGAGTATCACCCTGCCGATGGACCTGGCCACCCTGGTCGCCGCCGCCTCGTCCTGGGCGTACTCCTCCCTTAGGTAGACCGTCATCATCGGCGTCGAGGGCTCCTTTCGGGCGTCCACGATCTCGATCATCCTCGGGAGGCCCAGCGTCACGTTGACCTCGCTGACCCCGGCGTAGTGGAAGGTATTCAGCGTCATCTGGGTGCCCGGCTCACCTATGGACTGCGCTGCGACGGTCCCGACCGCCTCCCCGGGATCCACCTGCACCTCCTCGAACTGGGAAAGCACCTTGGAGATGACCCTCTTGGTCTTTGCCGTGGTGAGCTTCTTGGACCTCTCGGACAGCCTCTCCCTGAGCCTTTCCACGATGCTCCTGGGCAGTTTGCCCTTCTGCTCGTCTACCATCCTGTCGATCGTCTTCTGTGAAAGCACTTCTACGCCCCCAGCACCTCTTCAACTATCTCGTCGGTGTCGATGCTCAGCTCTCCCTTCTTCCTGGCCGGGTCCACCCCGTCCTCCCCGTACCTGAACTGGACGATAACGCCCCTGGTGTCCCTGACCGTGCTGTCGTAGTCCACCCTCAGGTCCTGCAGCGCGTTAATCAGCCTACGTTGCATGTAGCCGCTCTGGGCGGTCCGGATGGCGGTGTCCACCAGGCCCTCCCTCCCCGACATCGCGTGGAAGAAGAACTCCAGCGGGTCCAGCCCGTCCTTGTAGCTTGACTTGACGAACCCCCGGGCCCTTGCCCCCACGTCGTTGAGATCGAAGTGGGAAAGAGACCTGTTGCTGTAGCCCCTGTGGAGCCTCTTGCCCCTGACTGCCTGCGGGCCTATGCATGCGGTGATCTGGGTCAGGTCGAGCATGTTGGCCCTGGCCCCCGTCTTGGCCATGGCGACGGTGTTACGTTCCATCCCCAGGTGCCTCTCGGCTATCTCCCCCGCCCTGTTCCGGGCCTTGCTGAGGATTTCCATGATCCTCATCTCCAGGGTCTCCTCAAGGGTCTTGCCCGGCAGGTGCTCCAGCTCGTCCTCGTTGTAGGCCTGAATAAGGCGGTCCACGTCCTCCTCCCCCATCTCGAGAACCTCCGCGATCCCCTCCCTGGCCTGCTCCGGGATGTCGTAGTCGTCGATGCTGATCGTGTAGCCCTTCTTGGAGACCACGTGCACGGAGAGCCGCGTCACCTGGTCCAAAAACTCCCTGGCCCTATCGGGCCCGTAGGTGCGGGTTATCTCGTCCAGGACCTGACCCTCGAAGTATGCCCCGATGGCGGCTGCGTCGATGACCCCGTGGACCAGCTCCCCGTCCTTTATTACGACGTAGGCCTCCCGGTCGCACTCCTCCATCCTGCACTCCTCGCACTTCTGGCAGATCTTGGCCTTGAAGGTCATGTTCAGGTCCTTCGGGAGGGACTTGCTGAAGAGCTGCTTGCCGCTCCAGAGCTTCACCCCGTCCTCTGTCTTGGCCTGGCGGGGGAGCCTGGTGTCAAGTCCGGCATACTTGAGCTTCTGCTCGGCCTGCCACCTGTTGTAGTAGGAGCCCTCCTTTGTGAGGTAGTAGCATCCGGATATGTGGTCGTGGATGCACCCGATCAGGGGTCCACCGACCCTGGGGGACAGGATGTGCTGCTGGACCTCCATCAGCATCCTGGCCTCCGCCCTGGCCTCCTCCGTCTGTATCACGTGGAGGTTCATCTCGTCCCCGTCGAAGTCGGCGTTGTAGGGGGGGCAGACGCATAGGTTGAGCCTGAAGGTCTTGAAGGGCATCACCCTGACCCTGTGGGCCATTATCGACATCCTGTGGAGGGAGGGCTGCCGATTCAGCAGCACTATGTCCCCGTCCCTCAGGTGCCTCTCAACGATGTAGCCGGGCTCGACCTCCTCGGACAGCTCCGTCTTGTTCTCCTCGGTGATCTTCTTCCTGCTGCCGTCGGGCCTCAGAACGTAGTTGGCCCCGGGGTGCTCGTTGCTCCCGGCGGCTATGATCTTCCTCATGCTCTCGATGTTCATGTCGGTGACCCGCTCGGGAACGGTTAGCTCCTTGGCTATCTCCTCGGGCACACCGCCCTCATTGATGCTCAGGCAGGGGTCAGGGGAGATGACGGTCCTGGCCGAGAAGTCGACCCGCTTTCCCGACAGGTTGCTCCTGAACCTCCCCTCCTTGCCCTTGAGCCTCTGGGAGAGGGTCTTTAGGGGCCTGCCCGATCTGTGCCGGGCCGGGGGAACCCCGGATATCTGGTTATCGAAGTAGGTGGTGACGTGGTACTGGAGGAGGTCCCACAGATCGTCAACGATAAGCTGGGGTGCGCCGGCGGCCATGTTCTCCTGGAGCCTCTGGTTGATCCTGACGATGTCCACGAGCTTGTGGGTCAGGTCGTCCTCGGACCTGTCCCCGGACTCCAGGGTTATCGAGGGCCTCACCGTGACAGGCGGGACCGGCAGGACCGTCATCACCGCCCACTCGGGCCTCGCGACGGCGGGGTCCGTGTCCAGCAGCGCTATGTCCTCGTCGGGAATTGACTCGAACCTCTCCCTTATGTCGCTGGGGGTGAGGCGCTGCCCATCCTGGTAGAAGTGGGTGGGCTTCTCGAATCCAATGGTGGGAGCCTCCTCTCCGCAGTGGGGGCAGGACTTTGCCTTGTCTGCAAGCTTGAAGGCCCTGTCCGCGACCATGGCCCTCCTCTCGGCGCTCTTTGACCTGGACATCTCCTCGCTCAGGCTCTGGGCGACCTTGGGCTCGATGCATATTCGGGCGCACTGGGGGCATACCGACCTCAGTATCTTGTATACCAGCTTGGCGTGGCCGACGTGGACAACGGGCCTGGCGAGGGCAATTATGCCGAAGTGCCCGTGGCACTCCTTGCTCTTCCCCCCGCAGGTCCGGCACTTGATCCCGGGGTCGATCACACCGAGGTGGGGGTCCATGAGCCCGCCATTTATCGGGTAGCCGTCCTTGTCGTAGGTGTCGGCGGTGGTTATCTTGACCACCCCGAGCTTGTTTATGTCCTGGGGTGAGAGCAGCCCGAACTTGATCTCTCCAATCATCTTGGGAATTCTCATTCAATCACCTATGCCTTGTCCTTGAGGCCGAACCTGGGGTTGATGCCCAGGGACTTGAGCTCGTCGACGAGGAGCTTGAAGGCGTAGGATATCTCGACCTCCTCCAGGATCGTCCCCTCACCGCATAGCGGGCAGTACTGGGTATCGGTGATCCTGTCGTAGACGCCTATGCTCCCGCAGCCCGTGCAGACCAGCACGGCGCACTTGTCGGACTCGTCCAGGAGCCTCTCCTTCAGGAGCAGTGCCGCCCCGTGTCCGACCAGGCAGTCCCTCTCCATCTCCCCGAACCTGAGGCCTCCCTCCCGGGCCCTGCCCTCGGTGGGCTGCCGGGTGAGCATCTGGATCGGGCCCCTCGAGCGGGCGTGGATCTTGTCCGAGACCATGTGGTGGAGCTTCCAGTAGTAGGTCACTCCCATGAACATGTCCATCTCCATCTTCTCGCCCGTAATACCGTCGTAGAGGACCTCCTTCCCGGCGTAGTCGAAGCAACGCTCCTCCAGGGCGTGCCTGATCTCGTCCTCTGTCATCCCGTAGAAGGGCGTTGTGTCGACTGAACCCCCGGTGAGGGCCCCGACCTTGCCGGCGAGTGTCTCCAGGATCTGCCCTATGGTCTTCCTGCCTGGTATAGCGTGGGGGTTGATTATGAGGTCGGGAACTACCCCGTCCTCGGTGAATGGCATGTCCTCCTGGGGGACGATGAGGCCTATCACGCCCTTCTGCCCGTGCCTGGAGGCGAACTTGTCCCCGATCTCGGGGCACCTGAGGTCCCGGACCTTGACCTTGCAGAGCTTGTTGCCCTCGGAGGTCTCCGATAGCATCACTATGTCGGCTATTCCCTCCTCCCTGTGGCGGACGTAGACGGAGGTCTCCCTCCTCCTCTCCACCCGGGTCCCGAACCGGTCCATCTCCTCCAGGAACCTTGGGGGGCTGGTCCTCCCGATGAGAACGTCCCCGCTCTCGACCTCGGACTCGGGCCATATAATGCCGTCGGAGTCTAGGTACCTGTACTTCTCCTCCCCCCTGAACCCCCGGGCCTCCTCCTCCGGGAACTCGAAGATGTCCACCTGGCCCCCGGGGTAGCGCTTCTCCTCGGCGTCGTATGAACGGAAGAAGCTGGACCTGGAAAGGCCCCTCTCGATCGATGACTTGTTTATTATCAATGCGTCCTCGATGTTGAAACCGTAGTAGCAACCTATGGCCACCACGAAGTTCTGCCCAGAGGCCCTCTCGTTCAGCCCGATGGCGTCCATGACGCCGGTCTCGGCGATGGGCTTCTGGGGGTAGTGGAGGAGGTGGCCCCTCGTGTCCATCCTGAGCTGGTAGTTAGACGCGTAGAACCCTAGGGCCTGCTTGGCCATTCCCGCTCCGTAGGTGTTCCTGGGGGACGCGTTGTGCTCGGGGTAGGGTATCAGGGATGCGCAAATGCCCAGGGTGGCCGATGGGTCGATCTCCAGGTGGGTGTGCTCGGGCCTGATGGCCTCCTCGGAGATCGCCAGCAGGGCGTTCTCCTCCTCCTCGGCGTCGAGGTACTCGACCAGTCCCTCGGCAATCAGGTCGCTCCACCTCATCTCCCCGCTCTTGATCATCTCTATGTGGGTGTCGGTGAGAAGGGGTAGGCCGTCCTCGATTACTATTACGGGCCTGCGGACCCTACCGGCATCGCAGTACACCAGGACCTCGTTGGTCTTCTCCATCAGCCTGATGTTCACCTCCTCGGATACCATTCCCTTACGCCTTAGGCTCCTCATCTTCTCCGTCAGGTCCGTGCCCTCGTCGGCAACGCCCACGAGACGGCCGTTCAGGTAGACCGCGGCCCCATCGTCCTTTCGGCCCGGGACTATCTTCCTGACGCCCAGGTCGTAAAGCGTGTTCTCGACGATCTCGGAGTCGGCCTCGGTTGAAATGATCGCCATCAGGGAGAGGTTCTTCACCAGGCCGCAGTTTGGACCCTCCGGGGTCTCTGACGGGCACAGCCTCCCGTAGTGGGTGGCGTGGAGGTCCCTGGCCTCGAAGTGTGACTGTGACCTGCTCAGTGTCGATATGACCCTCCTGAGGTGGGACAGGGCGGTGATGAAGTTCTCCCTCGCCAGCAGCTGGCTCACCCCGGTCCTTCCCCCGGGCCAGTTCCCGGTCGCCAGGGCGTGCTTCATCTTCTCCGATAGCTGGTCTGCCCTAACAGCTATACCTATCTTGAGCCTCTTTCCCCTGCTGATGGACCTCTCCAGCTGGTACTTGATGTCCTTGCCCAGGGCAGTGAATGAGACGCGGAAGAGGTTCTTCAGCAGGTCCCCCGCCAGACCCAGGCGCTTGTTGCCGTAGTGGTCCTTGTCGTCCTCCTCCCTGCTGCCCAGGGCGAGCTCGACCGTCCTCTCGGCCATCCTGCCTAGGTAGTAGGCCTTCCTCATCCTGTCGGAGGACTCGTTGCCCAGGTGGGGCAGGAGCGACCGGTCGATGACCTGTATGGCCCTCTCCACCCTCCTCTCCAGGACCTGCCCGGCGGCCACGCGCCTCCCGATGAAGTCAAGGGCCTCGTCCTGGGTGGATATCTCCCGGGCGTCCTCCAGGTTGGGGTAAAGCTCGTTCAGTATGTCCTGGTCCTTGGAGGTGGCGTCAGCGATGTCCTTGTCCATCTCCATTCCCAGGGCACGCATAAGAATGACCAGGGGGATGTATCCGGGCACCCTGGGGAAGGACACCCTAAGGGCGCCGTCGCGCTTGCGCTCGACCATTATCTTCGCCCTGTATCCATGCCTGGTGGAGAAGAGCCGGGTTCGCTGGGACTGGGTCCGGTCGTCCTTTTCAGTGATCATCCGGTCCTCCGCCAGCTCCTCTATCGAGACGATCACCCGCTCGGTGCCGTTCACGATGAAGTACCCTCCGGGGTCCCCGGGGTCCTCCCCGACGGATATGAGCTCCTCGTCGCTCATCCCGTGGAGGGCACAGAGGTCGGACTTGAGCATGACCGGGAGCTCCCCTATGTAAACCTCCTCGGTCTCGACCTCCAGGTCCCCGTTCATAAGTGACATCTGCAGGTAGATCGGGGCGGAGTAGGTGAGGTTCCTGAGGCGCGCCTCCATGGGCATTATGGCCCTCCGGGCCCCGTCGGCCTCCTTGATCGATGGCGCCCGGATCGTGATTCGCCCGAGCCGCACGAAATAGTCCTCGACGTCCAGGCTAATCTCGCCTATCTCGTCGATTACCTGCTGGATGCCGATTGAGACGAAGTAGTTGTACGAGTCGAGGTGCTGCCTTACAAGGCCTTTTTCCTCGAAAAAGGCTTTCATTAGGGACCATCTTGGACCTACCATTACGTGAAACCTCCTAGACTTGCGGGCCCGCGGGGAATTGAACCCCGGACACCTGGCTTAAAAGGCCAGTGCTCTGCCAGACTGAGCTACGGGCCCTAAGACAATGGTATAGAGGGTGCAATCTGGCCAAGGTGACCTCTGGATTAGTGTTATAGAAGGAGCCCGGCAAGAAGCTTTCCCTCGGAGAAGACCGGAGGGAAGTTCCTGAACTCTCTTTATAAATATTACTTACTGCTATGTAAAAAATCCATTTTTCTATATACTTTCACAGCACCGGCTCGACCCCGCCGCCCCAGCAGATGTAGTCCTCCTCCCACCTGATGCCGTGCTTACCCTCCCTGTAGACCCCTGGCTCGATTGTGAAGACCATCCCGTCCCTGAGAACGTCATCGCTACCGGGGGCCAGGATGGGTCCCTCGTGGACGGCCAGCCCCAGACCGTGGCCCAGGCCATGGGTCATGAGTGCGCTGTCAGCGCCCAGGGACTCCCTGGCATGTGAGTCCGCCTCCGATAGCTTCATCCCCACCTCCATCGAATCGGCCACCTCCTCCACGACGTTTTTAACCGCCTCCAGGTCCCTCCTGGCGGCGGGGGTTCTGGCAACGGTGCGGGTGATGTCGCTGCAGTATCCCCCGACCCTCGCCCCCAGATCGAGGAGGATGACGGAGGCCCCGGAGAGGGCCTTCCTGCCCGGTTTTCCGTGTGGCATTGCGGAGTTCTCATCGAAGCCGACGATTGGGTCGAATGCGCTCTCAGCTCCCCTGGACATCACCGAGGATATAATCCTGCCCGCCACGGCCAGCTCCGTGATGCCATCATCCAGGCCCGATGATACCTCGTCGTAGACCTCCCCGATGACCCGACGGGCCTCCCTGATGAGCTCGATCTCCTCCCGGGACTTCAAAACGCGCATCTCCTCCACCGCCCTGGATCTTTTCAGCCCCAGGGGCGAGAGGTCGTGGAACACCTTCTCGGACAGGGAGTCGAATCGAATCTCGTCTATGCCCCTCTCCCCCAGTATACCCTTCAGGGCCCCCGCGGCGGAGTCGAAGACGCACACCTCGCCCTCCAACAGGCGGGTTCTCGACCGCTGAAACGCAATGACCTCTTGCGAGTAGGACTGCCGCCTGGCTCTCCCGACCTCCATCCGAGACGTCAAAAGAACGGGTTCACCCCTCCCCGTTATCACCACGAAGAGGGCCGCATCGGTTCCAGAGAGGTATATCATGTTCTCCCTACCAGCCGCAAGGAACGGTCCTCCCTTCGCCAGCCGCCGGGCCCTGTCGGCGTAGATCTCCCCATCAATCATGGGAACAGTCACACCCGGGTGGCAGATATGTGTTACCCGGTCCACCACAGGAAAGCTATTTCTCGTAAAGGCCCACAGGATAACCCGTGAGACTGCGGGAACTGCTCTCCAAGCTCGTCTGGGACCCCAGGGAGGACTTTTCCGGGACCAGGATAATGTACATAGACCGGACCCCCGACGGCCGAGGCGGGACGCGCACCTCCCTGGGTGAGCTCGAGGGATCCGAGGTGACCGAGCTTGGCCGGGGTTTCCTGACGGTAGAGAGGGACGGGGTGATCTCCCACATACCCCTCCACAGGGTCAGGGAGGTAATCGATTCCCGGGGCAGGAGTGTGTGGGCGAGTGCCAGGTGATAGACCCCTTTCGATATACATACACCACCTCGACATGGACGGGCTGGTCGAGAAGGCCTTCGCCAAGGCATCCGAGAAGGCCGACAAGCAACGTGTAGTTGGGCTCAGGCCCCTGGTCAAGGCCAGGATCAAGGAGAAGCTCCGGCTCAAGACGGCCTCGAGCCAGATCACGAAGTCGCTGGGCAGACTGTACAGGTCGATCCCGCCGAGATCGGAGATCAGCCCCTTCTACGCCGGCCTCCTCGACATTCTGGGGGCCGGGAGGCTGCACGAGGCCAGAAGGGAGGTGGGAAGGGCCCAGAGCAGGATCAGGCGGTTGACCTCGGAGAAGCTATCCAAGATGGACAGGGCCCGCACCCCCAAGGATCTCCACTCGATAAGGAGGGCCGCATACGGGAGGATATCATACCAGGTCCGCTCGCTGACCCCGGTGGCGAGGTACCTCGCCGAGGTCGGGCCCAAGCTCAGGGAGTTGCCCACCATAATACCCGAGATTCCAACACTGGTGATTGCCGGCTACCCAAACGTAGGAAAGACCACGCTGCTCAAGGCACTGACGGGCTCCGCCCCCGAGATCAAGCCAATACCCTTCACAACCCAGAAGATCCACGTTGGCTACATGCAGGTCGGCTGGCGGAGGGTCCAGGTAATCGACACTCCGGGTCTGCTTGACAGGCCCCTGGAGGCCAGGAACCCAGTGGAGATGAAGGCCGTGGGGGCCCTGGAGCACCTTTCAAACCTGGTCCTCTTCCTCGTCGACCCCACCACCACCGGCGGTTTCCTACTCGAGGACCAGCTGGGCCTCCTGTCACAGGTGAGGGAGTCCTTCTCAAGGGACATACTGGTTGCGATTAACAAGTCCGACATTTCCACGCCTGGAGAGCTTGAAGGGGCCCGGGAGAGGCTGGGGGGCGATGCCCTGACCATCAGCGGGCATACCTGCGAAGGCATGGACGGGCTGAGGGAGATAATCTCGTCATATTTAATAGAATCACCTCCTAGGTAATTGGTTGAATCCCTGAGAGGCGATGGGTTGAATATCGACGAGATGGTTACCGAGATACAGGACAAGCACAGGATAGTCGGTCGAGGGTCCGAGCTGAAGAGGGCCCTGGCCGCCAAGCTGGCCGAGCGCCACCTGATGATAGAGGGGAACATTGGCACGGGGAAGACCGTGATCGCAAAGAGCCTGGCGGGCTACTTCGACCAGTCCTTCATGAGGGTCGATGGCGACGAGAGGTTCACGGAGCACAAGCTGGTGGGGCACTTCGATCCCCCGATGGTGGTCAAGGAGGGCTACACCTGGGGCTCCTTCATAGAGGGACCCCTGACCAGGGCCATGAAGTCGGGCGGGATCCTCCTGATAAACGAGATCAACCGGCTCCTGGAGACCACCCAGAACGTGCTCCTGACGGCGATGGACGAGGGGCAGATAATAATACCCAAGCTGGGAACGGTCAGGGCCGAGAAGGGATTCATGATAATCGCCACCCAGAACCCCTCGGAGTACGTGGGAACCACCGCCCTCAGCGAGGCCCTCCGCGACAGGTTCGTCTGGATCTGGCTGGACTACCAGAACGAGGATGAGGAGAAGAGGATCGTCAGGATCTGGACCCATAACCGGAAGGCCGACCAGATAGACATCGCGGTGAAGATCTGCAGGATGACCAGGGAGTGCAGCGACGTTCGCCGTGGGGCATCTGTCCGGGGGGCGATAGACATAGCGAACCTGATAAGGAGCTTCCCGGCCACCGAGGAGAACTGGATCCTGACCTCGGTGATGTCCCTGGCCACCAAGATCGAGCTCATGGACGGCTGCGGCCGGACCGTCGAGGAGGTTATCACCCACTGCGTCAAGCAGGTCCTCCAGCCGGATTTTCAGTGATCGAGGGGGAGCCCTCCCCCGATGACTCATCGGTGAGATTCGGCCGGATGGACCGGGACCAGATGCTCCAGAACGAGATCATAAACGCCAGGAACCCCCAGGAGGTCTACAACAAGACGAAGGGCCTGGACCGGGACAAGGTCTCGGACCTGGCGGACCTGGCCGTGGAGGTCGGGAGCGTTCCGGCCCTGGTGGGCCTGGCGAAGAGGAACAGGTACGCCGTCGCCGACGTCCTGGAGCAGAATGAGAACGCCTCCGAGTTCCTGATGGAGCAGTCAGAGAGGGAGAGCTGGGAGCTCCTGGACCTCTACTACCAGGTCAAGGACAAGCTCTCCGAGAGGGCCAAGAGGTTCTTCCTCACCATCACCTGCAAGATAATACTGCGCTCGGCGCTCAGGATAGCGGGGAGGGGGATACGGAAGGACCTGATCAGGGTCGCCGAGTACTCCCCGGGCATGGACGAGTTCGATCTGGACCAGACCATCGAGAACTACCTCGAGTACGGGGTGCTCGGCATGAACGAGATCGTCGCCCTGGAGCGGCTGGAGAGGAAGAAGGCCGGGATGCTGATCCTTGACACCAGCGGCTCGATGTACAGGGAGAAGCTCGCCATCGCCGCCGTGACCGTGGCGGTGCTGGCATACAGCATGAAGTACGACGACTACGCAATTGTGCTCTTCGAGAGCGAGGCCAGGCTGCTGAAGCCATTCAGGCAGGAGGTCAGGATAGAGGAGATGGTGGAGACGATATTCAGCCTCAAGCCCTCGGGGTACACCAACATCGAGGGGGCGCTGGAGAGGGCCCACGGGGAGATGGCGAAGATCCCCAGGAAGGACAAGTGGGCGGTGCTGGTCACGGACGGTGACTACAACCAGGGGGGAGACCCCAGGGAGAGGGCGAGGCTGTTCAGGAGGCTCAACGTGATAAGGATAGGCAGCATAAGGAAGGGTGAGACGGTCTGCAAGGACCTAGCGAGGCTGGGAAGCGGCAAGTACGAGAGCGTGGCGGATTACCGGAACCTCCCCGTGGCGCTGCTGAAGATCACCAGGTGAGTCCCCTGAAGATACATATAAGAGGATACCTGTAGAGACCGATAACAACACTGACCTTTACTGGCAGGTGTACCATTGCCCATTCCCGAGGAAGAAATGATCAAGAAGACCATCGAGAAGTTCGAGGACGATGGCTACAAGATAGTGCGCAGCGGAAACGATCTCATCGGGACGACCCAGGACGAGAAGATAATCGTCAGGGTGGCCACCGGCGAGAAGTCGGTAGGGGTCGCGGTCATAAGGAACCTCCTGAAGGTGGCAGAGAAGGAGGAGGTCACCGAGGTCCACCTGGTATCGGACTCCTCCCTCACTCCCCAGGCCAAGAAGATGGTGGCCGAGAAGGGCATAAGGTACCTCAGCATGAAGAACGTGCTCATAGACATCCTCCAGCACGAGCTCGTTCCCGGCCACGAAATACTCTCGGCCGAGGAGAAGGAGAAGCTCTTCGGCGAGCTGAAGATCGAGGCCAACCAGCTGCCAAAGGTCAGGGGAACCGACCCCATAATCAAGCTCCTGAACGGGAAGCCCGGGGACGTCGTCAGGATCCAGAGGCAGAGCCCCACAGCCGGGATCTCGATATACTACAGGCTCGTCGTCGCGGCCTGAGGAACAGGGGTGCAGCGCGAGATGAACAGGTCTACTCTAGAGAAGCACAGGCTCAAGAAAGTCCTGGACCAGCTACGCTCCTACAGGGGAAGGCACACTGAGCTGATCTCGATATACATCCCCGACGGCTACGACATCAACCTGGTCGCCCAGAGGGTCCGGGAGGAGTACTCCACGGCCCAGAACATCAAGTCCAAGACCACCAGGAAGAACGTCCTGGGGGCCCTGGAGCGGATCAACCAGTACCTCAAGCTCCACAGGACCACGCCGAAGAACGGCCTGATTATATTCTGCGGGAACGTGAGCGAGCAGGAGGGGTCCCAGGACATCCAGGTCTTCGCCCTCAACCCCCCCGAGCCGATCTCCATCAGCCTGTACAGGTGCCTGCAGGAGTTCGTCCTGGACCCACTGGAGGACGTCCTGATGGAGAAGGACGTGTTCGGCCTCCTGGTGCTGGACCGGAGGGAGGCCACCATAGGCCTACTCAACGGGAAGAGGACCGACAAGCTGAAGAAGATGACCTCCGGCGTGCCCGGGAAGTTCAGGGCCGGGGGACAGTCCGCCAGGAGGTTCGAGAGGCTCCGGGAGGCCGCCGCGGTGGAGTTCTTCAACCGCATCGGGGAGTCCACCAACCTCGCCTTCTCCCAGGTGGAGGACCTGGAGGGAATCCTGATCGGCGGCCCCTCCCCGACCAAGGAGGAGTTCATGAAGGGTCCCTACCTGTCCAACGAGATCAAGGACAGGGTCATAGACCTGTTCGACATAACCTACACCGACGAGGACGGCCTCAGGGAACTCGTCAACGCCGCCTCCGAGACCCTCTCGGAGTACTCGGTGATGTCCGAGAAGAAGGTCGTTTCCCGCTTCCTGGAGGAGGTGGCTAAGGACGGGCTGGCGACCTACGGCGTGGAGGAGATCATGAGGATGCTCGAGATGGGCGCCGTGCAGTCCCTCCTCCTGTCCGAGGCGCTCCACAAGACATGGATAACCTACCACTGTGACGGTTGCGGTGGAAAATACCAAAGGATCGCCGACTCCCCTGAGGCGGCCGACGACCTCAACTGCCCTGCATGCCCCGGTGGAGGGGTGAAGGTCGACGAGGTGAAGGACCTCGACGACGCACTCATCGAGATGGCCCAGCTCTCCAACGCCGAGGTAAACATAATATCGACAGACACGGAGGAGGGGAACCAGCTCCTTTTGGCCTTTGGGGGCGTGGGGGCAATTCTCAGGTTCAGGCCGGGCTACTGAGGTGAAGCATGTGGACCTGCTCACAGAGCTGAAAAGATCCCTGTCCGAGGCGGTATCCGAGGCCCTTCGAATTCGGGGAATGGACCTCGATCCGGGTGCGATCGACGTCAGGGACCGGGTTCAGAAGGGCTTCGGGGACCTCTCTACTCCCTCCGTTATCAAAGCGGCGGCCTCTGAGGGCCTGGATCCGCGGGAGGTCGGCGAAGGGGTAGCGTCCCTCGTGAGGATCGAGATGGTGGACCGCGTCGAGGCCGTGAACGGCTACCTTAACTTCTACCTGGACTGGGACGCCTTCCTCCCACAGCTCATCGAGGACATCATCTCGTCCGGCAGGGAATTCGGCCGGGCTGGATACAGGGGCAAGCTCGTCCTCGAGCACACCAGCGTCAACCCCACCGGACCCATTGGCATTCATAGGTCAAGGAACTCGATTATCGGCGACTCGCTCTGCAGGATCATGGAGTATTCCGGCTGGAAGGTCGTCCGGCACTACCTGCTCAACGATTCGGGCAGCAACGCCACAAAGGTCCTCTGGGGAACGAGGAAGGGCCTATCGTCGGAGCAGCTACGCTCGACATACGAGAAATACGCTTCCAAGGGCGACTTCAGGACATTCTTCGCCTACGTGCCCGCCAACGCAAGGGCCGAGGACGACCCACGGGTGGAGGAGGAGATATCGGAACTCGAGGCCAGCTCCCACTCGGACCAAGAGGTCCTCGAGGAGCTCAGGTCCCTCTCGAAGAAGTGCCTCGAGGGCCAGCTCGAGACCCTGAAGCGGCTGGACATCGAGTTCGACGAGATCATGCCCGAGAGCACCTTCCTGCCCGTACTACCCGACATACTCGAGAGGCTCAGGAGCAGGGACCTCATCGTGGATGTCGGCGATGGATCCATCGGGCTAGATCTATCCACCGTCGGGCTAACGAGGCGCAAGACGAAGTACCTGACCCTAGTCAAGGGCAACGGGTCCTCCACCTACACGCTCAGGGACATTGCATACCACGAGTGGAAGTTCAGGGACGGGGACATGTTCATCACAGTCCTCGGTGAGGACCACAAGCGGGAGTTCGTCGAGCTGAAGGCCATCCTGGAGCTCCTCGGCCACGACGAGGACCTCAGGGCCGCCTTCCACTCCTTCGTCTCCTACGCCGGAGGCAAGATGTCGACCAGGGCGGGCAAGACCGTCCCGCTCGACCTGATAATCGACGACGCGGTGGATAGGTCGATGGAGGAGGTCAAGAAGCGCCGGCCCGAGCTCTCCTCGGAGAGGATGCGGGAGATCGCCGAGCAGGTCGGCAAGGGAGCGATCAAGTTCAACATACTCAAGGTCGACCCCCACAAGAGCATGGAGTTCCGCTGGGAGGAGGCGATCGACTTCACCGGGGACTCCTCGGCCTACGTCCAGTACGCCTGCGCGAGGTGTGCGGGAATTCTCGGGAACGCGGACCCAACCCAGATCGGCGACATCGCTCCTCTTGCCAGCCCGGAGGAGAGGGAACTGGCATGGGCCCTGGCAAGGATTCCATCGGTCATCCAGAGGAGCTCGGCAGAGATGAAGCCCAACTACATCGCCGAGCATGCAATCGAGGTCGCCACCCTCTTCAGCAAGTTCTACATGCAGCACAGGGTGCTCCAGGTCGACGAGCCCCTGAGGTCCTCCAGGATAGCCCTAGTCAGGAGCGTTCAGACGGCGCTCTCGCTGCTACTTGAGCTCCTGGGCGTGAACGCGCCCGAGGAAATATAGAGATCCTACTTATCCCGGCTGATAATCGCGTAGGCAATCAGCGCGGCCATCAGTACGAACAGTAAAACTAGGATGTAGAAGTTCTGGAACTCGGGAAAGAGCTTTCCCCTCCCTGCCTGGAGCAAAAGGAACGAGATAAGTCCTGCCAAGATGATCAACCAACTTTTAAGCCATCGAGTCATAATATAAATGAAATGGTCTCACGGGTCAAGGACCAGAAAAACCCCCCCTTTGACATTGAGGAGGGGCTCCACGGGGATCGAAAGGCCCAGCCCGACTCCCCGCACCTGGGAGAGATCCTCTCCCCCTTCACCGCCAGGTACAGGGAGATCCTCGGGAGGAGGGCCAAGCTCAGCTTCGTCGGCTCCCGCAGGGCCGCCACCACACCATACCAGACCATAGTCTATCAGGAGGGCCTTGACGACCTGAGGATCGCGATAGCCGAGCTGGAGTCCGAGATCGCTGAGGACCTTCACTCCCACATGGAGGAACTCGTGGACGATCTCCTTGACGGGTCGGTTCGAGGGACCCTGGCCAGGAGCCGTAAGAGGATGATCGCCGTACCCGCATCCCCCCGCACCCCCAAGGATGTAAGGGCAATTCTCTATAGGATGTACCGTGGAGGGACCTTCTACCCACTTATCTTCGCCAGGGAGGTCGAGATGGAGTTCTACAGGGTCCTTGGCCGCATGGTCTCCTGCCAGGGGATGAGGGGCAGGGAGGTCTCCTCCCAGACCCGGAAGATGGCCATCAGGTCCGGGCTCGAGCTGGGGAAGATGATATACCAGAGGCTCCAGACCCGGGATTCACTGGTCCAGGTCGGCCCCGTCAGGTGGTCCTGGCGGAGGGGTCAAACCGTCCGGCGCCTGGCCTTCGCGCCCGCCGAGCTCAGGGATGAGGCCATGAAGGTGGCCAAAAGCCTGGACGCCGCGGTGGCGAGGAGGGGCATGGCCTCCGGTCGGTCCGTTACCAGACGCTAGTCCCTTGGGGACCTCGACCTGGAGGCCATCCTCGCCTCAAGACCCCAGAGGTCTATGAACCCGACGGCGGAGTCGTGGGCAAAGATGTCCCTCTCCTTCTCGTAGGTGGCCATGGCAATGTCGTAAAGGGCATTTTCAGAGGACCTGCCCACCACGGTAGCACTGCCCTTGAAGAGTTTCAATCGGACATCCCCGGTAACCGGCTCGTTCAGTTCCCCGATGAACCGCTGTACCGTGTCCCTCAGAGGCTCCGCCCAGAGGCCCCTGTAGACCAGGTTCGTCCACTCCCGGTCAGCCATTCCCTTGAACTCCCTCTCTCGACGGGTGAAGACGTACTTCTCCAGGTCGGCATGGGCCGCAAGTACGATGGTGGCGGCCGGGCACTCGTATATCTCCCTGGACTTCAACCCGACCACCCTGTCCTCCATGTGGTCGATCCTGCCGACGCCGTGTTTTCCCGCTATAAGTGCAAGCTCTTCGACCAGTGTCAGCCCATCCCTGGGAACTCCATCGATTGCGACGGGCAGGCCCCTATCGAATGTGAGAGTGACGTACTCTGGCCCATCCGGCCCCTTTGTGGGGTCGGTTGTGAGCGCGTAGATATCCTCGGGGGGCTCGTTCATGGGTTCCTCGAGCACCCCGCACTCTATGGACCGGCCCCAGAGGTTCTCGTCCGTGCTGTACGGGCTGTCGACGTCCACGGGTATCTCGATGCCCTCCCTGGCCGCGTACTCTATCTCGTCGCTCCTGCCGAAGTCCCACTCCCTTGCCGGCGCGATGATCTTCAGGTCGGGGTTGAGCGCCCTCACCGTAATATCGATCCGGACCTGGTCGTTGCCCTTCCCCGTGCAACCGTGGGCGACTGCGTCTGCACCCGTCTTCTCCGCTACCTCGACCAGGTGCTCCGCAATCAGCGGCCTCGAGAGGGCGGTGCTGATCGGGTATGTGCCCATGTAAAGCGCGTTCGCCCTGATGGCGGGGGAGACGTAGTCGGAGTAGAACTCCTCCCTGACGTCCTCGCAGATCGCCTCCACGGCCCCGAGCTTAAGGGCCTTCTCCCTCGCACCATCCAGATCAACCGACCTCTGGCCCACGTCCATGGTCAGGGTCACTATCTCGGCCGTGTACTCCTCCATGAGCCACCTGATCGCGACGCTCGTGTCGAGCCCGCCGGAGTAGGCCAGCACTATCCTGTCGACGCCTTCATTCTTCGCCATTAGCATCCCCCTCAGGCCAGCATCTCGAACTCTTCCCCGGTCTCCTCGCCATCCAGCGTTACCTGCCTTTCCAGCGTTCCCCTGCGCTTCGCGGCCATCCTAAGCGCCGAGGCGGGCTTCCCGGCCGCCTCCCCTGGGATTATGAGCTCGTCGATCCTTATGGTGTGCCTCACGGAGAGGTTTTCGAAGGTCCGTGCCACGAATCCCGGGGCGAGCGCCTCCACCGTGAAGATCTGGTTCTCCTCAGTGGCCGGCAGGGTCAGCTTGGCAAAAGTCGGGTCGCTGGCCTTCTTCGGCTTCGGCACGCTGGAACCGGTCGAGAGGGACATCTTTGGCGCCCTGGCCTTGAGAAGGACCGCAACGTCCCAGAAATCCTCGTAGACGTCGAAAAGCGCGGCGGGCGGAAGGTTCCCCTCCACCTTGAACTTGAAGCCCCCTCGCTTCTTGATTTCCAGGACATCCATGCCGTGCTCCTCTATCTCCTCGGTGATGTCTTCCTTTGATATTAGCAGGCCCTTGACGGCTAGGTCCTCCTGGCAGGTCGTGGCCAGCATCTGACCGAGCGTCGGGACGTACATGTAGCTTCCCGATGTCACCAGCCTCTTGCCCGATACCTTGCTATCGGAGGCCGGGCCCTCGAAGGTTCCCCTGCCGTACCGCGTCATCAGCGAATGAATCCTCTCATCGACTTGGCCCTGGATCAGGCCCGCAAGTAAGTTCATACGGGTTCGGGGGCTTGACAAGGGATTAAAATCTTATCCAGCCTCCCTGCGATCTTCACATCACCTGATGATGAGCTGGTCCACGCCCTCGATTTCCTTGATCGTCCTGAGCAGGTCGCCTGGAAGGGGTTCCTCGGTTATTATGGTCAGCATCGGGGGGTCGTAGAACCTCGGGTCGTCCGCAACTACCTGCCTGATGGATATCCCCCTGCCCGCTATCTCGGAGGTCACCCTGTGCACGATCCCCGGGGCTGACGGGTCCAGCACCGTTATCTCCAGGACCCCATATCCCATCTTCGGTCCGGATTTGGCCAGGAAAAGCGTTGGCTCCAGGTCCTCGAAGACGCTCCTAATGAACTCGTCGCCCTCGATGGAGCCTATCGTGGCTGCAACGACCCTCCTGTCAACGCCGCAGGCCCTCGCCACCGATATTGCGGGAATCTCCATCTCGCCGCTCCTGATGGAGCCACCACGGACCGCGAGACCCTGGCGAATCAGGTGGACGACGACCTTCCACCTGCCCGGGTAGGGCCTGAAGTACTCCTCAATCCTGTTCCACATTCGCCGTCAGTTGGCACCCGGAGAATAAAAAGGGTCTGCCCCGATCGGGGTAATATTTTTGTTGGGGCGCAAACCAGACCGCCACTGGGCCTGTGGTCTAGCTGGCTATGACGCTGCCTTTAGCCCCTCCGGGCGGGTAAACGGGGCGGAAGTCCGGGGTTCGAATCCCTGCGGGCCCACTTCATCCTATGTCTGGATCGATGCTGTTAACCTCGAGGGACTCTAAATCGGTCAACACCGAAGGTAGATCCCTTATCACGGTATCCCAGACTATGCCGAGGTCGACGTCGAAATATCCGTGGATCAATCGATTCCTTATTCCCACCATGTTCCTCCAGGGAATCTTGGGATGCTTGCTTCGAAACTCTTCCGAGGTGTTATTGGCTGCCTCCCCGATGACCTCGAGAAGTCGCACAAGAGATAAGGCGAGCATCTCATCTCTTTCAAGATCGAGCCTATTCTTGCCCTCAGTAAAATCGATTGCCTTCCTAATGGCATCGATCATATGACGGATGAAAACACCGTCATCACGATGCATATTGCACCACGGCATTTCTGATGACCTCATCCCGGAAATATCGACTTAGATCCTTCGGCGTCCTCATGTCCACATTCCTCACCCCTATGATCTCCGAGAGTTCATCCTGCATTGCGAAAAGACGAAAGAAGCTCGGTATGTACTCTGGTTCGAACTCAACAAGCACATCCACATCGCTATCGGGGGAGAAATCTTCACGGAGGACCGACCCGAAAAGAGAGAGCCTCGTTATGTGATATTTCCTGCAGAAGGATTCGATCTTCTTCTTAGGAAGTTTGATATTCTTGATTTGTCCCATCCCTGGCACCCCGACATAATCTTAACGAGTCATATTTTGACAAGTATTTTCTGTAACAGAAGTACTGCCCTCTAAAATCGGTAATTGTTAGCAAATTAAAATGTGGTCCCGCATCCTATTCCCTTTATCAATCGAGCACAACTGTATTCGAATCCCTGCAGGCCCACCTCATCCTAGGTCTGGATCGATGCTGTTAACCTCGAGGGACTCTAAATCGGTCAACACCGAAGGTAGATCCCTTATCACGGTATCCCAGACTATACCGAGGTCGACGTCGAAATACCCGTGGATCAATCGATTCCTCATCGCAATATGGCGGATTAAAACGCAATCATCACGATGCATATTGCACCACGGCATTCCTGATTACTTCAGGGAAATATCGACTTAGATCCTTCGACGTCCCCATGCACCTTTTTTCTTGATACACCACACCATGAAATCCTATCTATTTCGCATAGAAAGATCCAGGAAGATGGTTGAGGGATATGAGAAAGGAGCCAATCGACAGGCATCGTATTACAGGGCCCTGGTGACCTGAACCTCCCTGTACATCCTCCGCCTGACCATCAGCGACCAGACTACCGAGCCGCAGAAGAGGCCTGTCGCGGTCACCGCAATCCACTCCACCGCGTAGATCCATAACAGCGCTCTCTCCTTGAGCTCGACCAGTCTCTCGGAGAGCTTCGAGAACTCCTCGTCCATCCTCGTCGAGGCCCTTTCCTCCAAATGGACTTTTCACTCCGGATACCTGAGAAATCACTCGACAAAAAGAAGGAGACACAGCCCCGATTAGACGAGCAATGTGCATGAGTTACCCACGACTTGTCTTACCGGTCATTTTCCAGAACAGAATCAACCCACTCACGCGGGCTGATGCCGGCTTTCCCAGCGTCCTGAAGCAATTGTCTGTGGCGAACGAGACCCGCAGGGTTATCTGCGTCCATGAGACTGTACATAAGGTTGTGCCACAAGCAAGCGGCCAGCCACTCCTTCACCGGAGTTCTTACTTCACCAAGATAGGCGTATACGCGAAGTATCTCGTTTCGCGGGTCGAAACCAAGGTCCGTGTGCCCCAAGTCCAGGAGGACGAACTGCATCGGTAATCCTAGCAGCCACCTGTCCAATCCAAGCGCATAGCCGAACAGCGACCGACCCAGTCTTTCCCTCTCCGTTCCGGTCTTGCGGCTTGGGATACCCAGCCTGCCCTTCCCAACGCCATGAATCCAGCTTTCGATGAAACGGAACGTGTTGTGATGACAATCTGATGCACCGTACACACCGGAGGCGATATAACTGCAGGTTCTGTATAGTTCTCTCTTCCGAGGATCCCCAATCTCCTCAAGGTTCTTCCTGTACTTCCCGGTCCACCGGGGATGAATCTCCGGCAACCCTGCCTTCTCCGATATCTCTGCATCGAGACAAGCCCCGCGCCCCCCCTTCCCGAAGAGTTCCTCCACAAGCATCTCGCACTCCTGTATTGTCGAAACATCCGAGAATTGTGAGTGGGGGCCGGCATCCGCTGTATCACTGGACTTGGAGAAGAAACCTACAGTAAGCAACATCCGCTGAATCATCAACTTCTGGACCTCCGTCAACTCTGCCGCCGGCCCAAGCCACCCATGCGTGCGATTGATGAATCCCGCGGCGACGGGATAGTCCTCGACAAGACCTTTATTGGACCTACCCGCGAGATAACCTGTCAACACGGCATGTATTGTCCTCATGCTCTCAACATGAGACGGCTGGGTCGTCCTCTGTTCCCACCACATGCCGGAGCACCAGCATCCGTTGCGGAATGAGGGTTCATCCAGCTTGCCCAGGCCGATGGCGTTCAGCAATTCATCGACGGTCACCGGGAATCCGCTATCACAGGGCACAAGGCTCGCGATATGAGCGCGAATCTGTCGCGTGCCGTCATCCAGATCTCCCAGTTTACTCTGCATGCTGTTGATGTGTTTGATCTCCTCATCCCAGTTCTTCTCCTGACCAGGGAACGTCCACGAAACGACCGACCATCTTCTTATTTCGTTACCTGCATCATCCGAGGTAACAGTGGTGATAATGTCCACTTTATCGCCCTCGGATGAAGACTTCTTACCCGTGTATATCGCCTCAAAGCCCGGAGATACCATGCTGTAAGGCGCCAATCCCTCTTTCTTCGCTTTCATTATCCAGCCTCTCGACTCGCTATGCACACTGAATCATCTACAATAGAAAAGTTTCCATGCCCACCAAATCCTGAGCGCCATGTCGCATGGACAGGGATTTGGCCGAATCCTCCATTTTCAGACCCGATTTGATTCACCGTCGACATAGACAAAGCACAAGTCTTATCTATTCCGATTATGGTGTCTAGGGAGGGAAGAATCGCATGGGTTCTCCTATTCATCGCCGGTACCCAGTTCATACTAGACCTCATAGTGGCAGAAGCATCTTATCCGGGCTAGAGCATCTCCGATAACTACATAAGTTACCTGGGAGTCGGCCCGTCTTACCTGACTTTCAACACCTCATTTTTTCTCTTCGGATTGCTCTCCCTAGTTGTACATACTTCCTCCGACGTGTCCTTGATTACAGGTGCCTGATTCTGCTGCTTTTACTGATGGCTGTCTGTGCTATGGGCGTTGGCATATTCACAAGCGAGTTCACAACGATATATGGCGCTGTCTCCCTGATGGCATTCGGGTTCGGCGGCCTGTCAGCGATAATAAAGTATTCGAGATGCCCTTTTCCGGAATCGGCCTCTTGCTGGGGCTGATGACCCTCGGGGCACTATCACTTTTCGCAGCCGGTCTGGTTACCACAGACTCCCTTACCCGCGATGCACCCCCGCCGTCCAGTGATCTCTTCCTCGGCATCGGTCCAAGTGGGATGGAGCGCATGATCCTGTATCCAGCGCTCATCTAACTCATCCTGTTTAGCGGTCGCCTGGTTGCACTCTCGGGGGGTTAAGGAACTAAGGGATAGGTGAAACCGCCTTTATACCCTGTAGAAATCTCGCCCCCACAAATCGGATACGTCCTGCTGGGTCTGGTATCGAGTTCCTGCGGCCCAGCTCATTCCTGTAGATATCATAAAAACAGCCGATGACCTTCGGATCGGTATCAGCACCATTACTCGGGGAAATTAGGTTTTATAAGTCAATTTTGTATATTCAACCTCACGGTAGAACTTCCTGTGGATCATGAGGGACCAGATCAGGAAACCGCTGAATATCAAGGTCCCCGTGATAGCTAGCCACTCGATGACATAGACCCACATCAGGGCCCTTTCCTTGAGCTTCATCGCCTCCACGTTTAATTCGAAAACTGCATCCGAGATCTCGTCCATGGCCTGAAGAACCGGTACGTACTTCTGTTCCGAGTACATTATGTCCGCAGATTTTTTCATCCTGTCGATATCGATCATTCTCTCCTCGAGAGGGCCTGGATCAGCCCCGAAGCGTCCCACGAACTCCATCAGGCTGATAATCAGCGACCTCTCCTCGAAGTATTCGTGAAGGGAGGCTCGAACCGCGTGCATAAGACTGATGTCCTGGGGCACTTCGAGCCTTGCCAGAAGGTAGAACATGTTCGCGATGTAGTCGGCGTAGTGCTCCCAGAGCATGAAGAATTTTCCCCAGCCCGGGGTCAGGTCGGGCATATGAGCCAGGCCCGATCCCTCCCCGACATCCCAGTAAACTAGGAGGGGTCCGTGGGCGCTTCTGGAACTCGGGCTCAGGACCTCGACAGCGGCATCCTTTGTCCTCACGATATTAAGGCCGAGGAAGGGTTGGACCCATCCCCATTCTAGGGCAGTGCAGAAGGGATGATTCTCGTCGGTCGGAACTGGGACGAACCAACCCTCCCAGATGTTCGCGTCTAGGCAGGCTACCGGCAAGACATCCTCCACGCTGGACCCGGCCCAGGATGGTTCGGGGGGATTCCCGCCGAAGGACTGGTATCCGCCGACCATCATTATTCCCTGACCACGCTCAATAACCCCCCGCTTGAACCACATGAGGTGGTCGGGCTTGTAGAGTGCAATGCCGGTATCGGAAAGAAGAATGATGTCGTGCTTAGTAGCGTGCCCCTCGAAGCTCCGTGGCATATAGAGCCTCATGTGTCGTTGCATTTCCTGAACCGTGTAGGTTTGTTCGTGGGTAGATGCGGGCAGCGGGGTCGTCTTGAAGAGCGGCTCCCGGGAAAGGTACAGGAATGGGGAGTTACCGTAGCAATCTCCGATATAGAGTATCCTCATGAGTCCTGTTTCGGGGTCCAGAGCTGGCCCACGGCCCAGTACCGTAACCGACTGGAGAAGCAAAACGGATACGAGCAGTATTTTAGGGACGAATAGCTTGGCATCCCTTTGCCCAAACCACTTCTCGGTCGATGAGCCGGCATCAAAGAGACCCATGCTTATCGGACCTGTGAGAGCATCTGTACATATTTAACTCAATCAGTTAGACACCCCGGTAGATGAGCCTCCTTACAGGAGAGGCGCACTTCTTTTCCTACAACTGGCAATATGGTATCTCGGGTAAAGTCACAGGCCTCTAGCCCACCAACTGTTTCGGCGCCGATGAAGTGTTTAAGATACGGGGCAACAACAAACAGAAAAGGAATAATCCCAACTCGGGGATGGGTTCTTCACCATTCGGTGCACCCTTCGTGGATCCCCCGAAAGACCAGCTGGGTCCACCATCCGGGTATCTCCCCCAGCCCCGATCATCGTCTGCCGCATCCGATTGGACGGGTGTGGAATCAACCAGGTCCCCACCCGAATCCCTCAGGAGCAAACGCTCATCAGCATTGGCCAGCCACTCTGCACCGTAGATGATAACGAGGTACCCTCCCGTCGGTACCGCCCCGGAGAGGGGAAGGGTTATGGTCTTCCCGGCTGTGGTTGAAAGGGTCCAGCCACTCAGGCTGACCTCGCTCCCGGTCGGGTTATATATCTCCACCCACTCCTCTCCCGCGTCAACCCCCATCGGATTATGCTCCACCTCGTTAATAACAATGTTGACGCCGCTTGCATACGCTGGGTTCTGCCCTCTTAGGACATGGTCGGTTACCATCGCTACTGTAGATATTATGACCAGTACTACGACCATCCTCGTGATTAGTCTGACCAAAGGGTTTCCCCCTGCTCACTCGGTTTTTCTCCTTAAACATGTCGTGACATCTGGCAGTAAAACCATCGGGAAAATCGCCCTCACTCTGACATGTTTCCTAGCTCATGATCGTCCGGAAGGCACCTATCTGGCGGCGGAATCAAATGCGGCTTAATCCCGCTACACGACCATTCCTACTCACAGGGTCTGCCCGGCAACAAAGGTTATGGGTACACCTTTACACGGGATAAGGCCTGTTTATTACCCGGGGTCTGGCACTGGGATGCCCATTCGCCGTGGGATTAAAAAATCACGGTTGTTGTGGTGTCCAAGAAGTCATTGATTAGGAGTTCGTTCCTTATTCCTGCTAAATAGGTGGGGGAACACGACCTGAAGCTGCAGACAGCCATACTTCTTCTCTCGGTGGGAACCGCTCTAGTTGTCCTGTTTCAGTTCTACCTCTTCCCCAACTCCCTGGAGCCCCTATGGCGCGAGGATTCCCTGGTCGAATATCTGCAATCACTACTCTTTTTGTCAGCATCTTTCGCCCAGCTTTACATAGCTGTTCGACTTATCCAGAACCACGGGAACCGTCGAAGAACGATATTCCATCTTCTTCTGCTCTTACTTTTCTTCCTCGTTGCGATGGAGGAAATTAGCTGGGGGCAGCGGATCTTCGGATGGGAGACCCCCCCGTTTCTCGAGGATAACCTGCAGGGGGAGACGAACATCCATAACATTTTCACCGGGTTTTTTTCACCCTTCCACCTGGCACTTGTCCTCTTCATCAATACCTACTGCTATGTACTTCCCCTAGCACGCCACCTGTCTCTTGATGTCCGAAAAATTCTCGACAGAATCCAGCTTCCCATAATCCCAATCGATCTCGTTTCCATCTTCATCATAGCTGACATCGTCCGGCCGATTGGACTGGAACACCTCGATGGACAGCTGACAGTTATTCTATCCCTCATACCCCTGGGGCTCTTCATCTCTCGAAGGCCATCAAGGCTCTTCGAGATTCTCGAAAAGCCAGCACTTCAAGTTTCCTGCATTTGCCTAATTGGCATGATTACCACATTGTTGGGTTTGTTCGGCCCACCCATCCCCACTCTATGGCTGTGGGAATCAAGGGAACTCCTTTTTGGTTTGGGCTTTATGTCCTACTCACTCTTCGAAGCGAGGTTTATTATGAGCAGATGAGGGCAATACCCGGATTACAGGGGAAATCTGTCAATGAGCACGAGTTCTAGCTAGAAGATCGAGCCATGTTTCGAAGGTCTATGTAGTGAAAACCCTTCGAGTTTCTGATCTCCACTCGGCCTTCCCCGAAATCGGTCTGGCAGTAGGGGTTATCAAAGCGGGGATACCCGTGAATTGGTATCTCTTTTTCCCCGACCACGAACGGACCCTCCCAGCCGAATTCCACCATGCCCCGGGTTGGTGATTCGTAGAAAACCCTGCCTCTGTCGAAGGCCACCTGGCTGTTCAGGATCACCTCTCTGAATGACTGGAAGCTTCCCCAGTTGGCCTTGTCGCCCACCTCGCATATCCAGATGTTCTCCCGGCCCTCGGCCCTGACCTCGACCTCTCTTTCAGAGGAATGGTCCCGCCAGGTGTGCCACTGGTATGTTCCCTGGGAACGAAGGGCCAGGTATCCGTCCCCTCGGGCTGCGATTATCCAACCGGATTCCTCGACGATGGAGTCGAAGGCCACCCGGGGAAAGTAGGCGTGGCTGAAGGGAAGCCGGTCGGACCCTGGTATCCTGTGGATGCAGATTAGGATGTTATGGCTCTGGGCAGCCCTGGGGAGCCATCCGTTGCCCGCCCAGAAGTTGGGTCTCGATGTATCGTCCATAGAACCGGGATGGTTTGTGAAAACGATGGCCCCTGAATCCAGCGTGGCCTGCCAGATGTGCTGCTGGTACCCCCTCCTTCCCGGGCGATAGTCCTGGGCACAGCTCAGCATGTACTGCGGTGTACGGAAGGTCTGAATATCGACCGCCGTTAGGGACGTTGGATCGGTCTCCGGCCCCGGTCTGGGGCTATCTTGCAGGCGATACCCCTCCATCGCCCTTGCGTAGACATCCTTGACCCTGACCCGGTGCCGCTCGGATACCTCACGGGAGCTTGCCACCACCAGGGGGTGGAGGTAGGTACCCATTCCCCAGAAAAAAGGGATGTTTCTGACACTCGGCGGGATGCCGTACGTGGTTGCCTCCTCTACCTGGACCCCGTGCCTCTCGCGGCATAGCATCTCCGGGTAAGTGTCTGTTGCGATTTTAACGATGACATCCGGGCACCTGTAGCTGCCCGTTGCCAGCGAAACCGCAGAGAGGTTCACCGGATCATTGTATTCCCCTGTACCCAGAACCAGGAGGGATGCCGAGGATGTACCCTCCATCCGCCTCAAAAGCATCCTGGCGTAGGTCCTGCCATGGGTCGATCCGAAAATCCCTCGGTGAGAATGAAGCGCGATCTCGAGGAATATGAGGTCCATCAGCCCCCTGGCACCGGCCCTGATTTTGGGGTCGGCGGCGAAGTCATGGAGGTTTGAAAGTGCGAGGAGGTCCTCGTCGAAGTAGCAGTTGGACAGCCACTCGCTGAAACCGAGGTGGGCCCGCCAACCCATCCACCTCCGGACCAGGGGAAGGGCGTGTTGAATCCTGTCCTCCCCGGTCATCCCGCCCTCCCTGAAATCCTCGTCCCTGTAGAGCTGGCCGGCCAGGAGTTCATCGGAGTGGAATATGATCTGGTGGTTCTCTGTCCAGAAGCACATCCTGGATGTACCGGGCTCGTCGTACCAGTACTTGAACCCCAGTAGGCAGTCATCTATCCTCTCCGCCAGTGCCGGGGAAATGGATTTCCTGTACTTCAGGAGTATGCGGAGGAGTCCCGCCACGGCGAAGTCGCTGCAGTCCATGCGGGAGTCGACGTACCGGACGGCAGCCAGTATAGGGCCCTCGTCAGGGGGGAGGGCTAGCTCCAGCCTCGAGATCTGGTTGAAGAAATCACGGACGGGGGCCTTGGACCCCATACCACCATCGGGGCCCAGGGTCGCTGAGCTGGAGTACCGGAGATATTCAAGTCTTCGCCCCTCGAAGGATCTCTGCAATGCATCCAAGGAGTCCGATGGGCGACCAGGTCCTAAAGATGTTGCTGCCGGCATCATAGCAGAGGAACCCGAGAACCAGGAGATATCACCCGGAATAAACCCATTTCCCCTGTAAAATCGGGGCTGATATGTGGGGGGTAAAACAGAATCTCAAACGGCCGGAAAAGATAAGTACCCGGAAGGTTTCTGCAGACCGTGTTTTCAAGTAGGACCGAGACATGGGTTGTCTTGCTGTTCCTGCTGGTCTCGAGCCAAGTTCACGCCTCGGAGGTCGAGAGGATATCGGGAATGGTGATAGGGTGCGTGGGGTGCAACGAGTTCAACCTCCTTTTCACAAGGGACCCGCTATTCACCTACACCGTCTACCCCCTGCCCGCCGACCTCCCCGACCGGGACAAGCGAAAGCTCGACAGGGTCTACTACCCCCGCACGAGGGAGAACCTGGTCAACACGTACGACATCATCGTGTTCGACGACGCCCGGATCCAGCACTTCTCGACGAGGCAGATACACGACCTCGACCACGGCTTCAGGGAGGGTGGCATGAGCGCCATTATCGCCCCCGTCATAATGTGGTCCTACGTCATACAGCCGACCATACTAAACGAGATCGTGCCGATCTCCGACAAGGGAGACGTCAAGTTCGGGCCCTACTACGTTGCGTTCCGCAGGGAGAGGGACCCCGTGTTCCTCCCCTTCGTCGAGCTCGGCATCGAGAAGCACCCCGGCAGCCAGGAGTCGGAGATCGTCGCGAAGCAGGGGGCGACGGTCTGGGCCGACCTGAGGTCCAAGCAGACGCCCTGGCTGGTTTCCTGGACCCCCGGCGGCGGTGACCCCGGGATGCAGTGGGTCCTCGCCCACAGGTTCGACGACTGGTGGCTGGAGGACAACAATCCCTACGCCCCGGACGTGGCGACCAACCTCATCCTGTACTCCCTGGACAGGCCACTGATCGCAGACATCTTCTCCCGCAGGGAGGCCAGGCGAATGTTCGTCAGCTTCCACATGCAGAAGTCCCTCATACTATCCATGATCGAGTGGGCGGATTCCTTTGGCGCGAACACCCTCGTCCTCTCAAACCGCCTCACGGGCCTTGACGAGGGGATGGGGAAGGCCGTCGACAGCTACCTCGAGCAGGACTACGCCTCCACCATCTCATTCCTCCAGTCGATATCCCCGGCAGTCAAGGAGATCGCGCGGGATGTGATCAAGCTCAAGGATGACGCCTTAACATGGGTGTACCTGGCAGAGTGGCTCGCGGTAAGCGGGACCAGCCTGGCCTGCGCATTCGCCATCTGGTCGCTGATGGTCAAGAGGAGGGCTTTCAGGAAGGTCGCCACGACGCGATTTGTGTAGGCCCGATCGACTGGCTATCTCCCCTCACTCACTTCCAGTTTCCGTGGCTTCACACTGTTCCTCCTACCCCTGCCCGGCTCTACCGAGGAGAGGCATGCCCCCCTGGCAACAGGATGGGGGATGCCCTTACCCACGATTTGCGCCCTTGATGTACCAGATGGACCTCTAACCCGGCTATCTCACAGATGTCGGAGCCTGCCGTGGAATTTGAGAAAGCCTACTTAAGCCGACCCCTTGCCAGAATGGGCCGGTGAGTGGATGGAGCTTGAGGAGTTCAGAAGGCACGGTCACGAAGTCATCGACTGGATGGTGGACTACCTGGAGAACATCGAGGACTACCCCGTTATGTCGCAGGTCGCCCCCGGCGCGGTTGCAGACCAGCTCCCGGATTCTCCACCAAGCAGGGGCGAGCCATTCGAGAGAATAATGGCCGATTTCCAGAGCATAATAGTACCGGGAATGACCCACTGGCAGAACCCGTCCTTCTTCGCCTACTTCCCGGCCAACAGCAGCCCGCCCTCGGTCCTGGCCGAAATGCTCACCGCCACCATGGGCGCCCAGTGCATGGTATGGCAGACCTCCCCCGCCGCAGCCGAGCTGGAGGAGCGGGTCATGGAGTGGTTGAGGGACATGATCGGACTGCCCCGGGGCTTCGCGGGGGTTATACAGGATAGCGCATCCACCTCGACACTCTGCTCGCTGCTCACCGCCCGGGAGAGGGTCTCCAACTACTCCACAAATCAGGATGGCCTGACCGGGGGCGATGACATCACCGCCTACTGCTCGACCGAAACCCACTCCTCGATCGAGAAGGGAATCAGGATCGCGGGGATAGGCAGTGATAACCTCCGCAGGGTACCCGTCGATGGTAATTACGCCATGGTTCCGGATGATCTGGAAACCGCCATCGAGGATGACAAGGCCGCCGGGCGAACGCCCGCATGTGTGGTGGCCACGATCGGTACCACCGGCTCTACGGCAATCGACCCGCTGAAGAGCATCGGTGATATCTGCTCAGAGCACGGCGTCTGGCTACACGTGGACGCTGCCCTGGCGGGCACCGCCCTTCTCCTGCCGGAGTTCAGGTGGATGATAGAGGGTATTGAGAACGTCGACAGCTTCGTCTTCAACCCGCACAAATGGATGTTCACCAACTTCGATTGCTCGGCGTACTTCGTCAGGGACCCGGAAGCCCTCATCAGGACGTTCCAGATCAGCCCGGAGTACCTGAAGACAGGCCAGGACCGGCACGTCAAGAATTACAGGGACTGGGGCGTCCAGCTCGGGAGGCGTTTCCGGGCCCTGAAGCTGTGGTTCGTCATAAGGAGCTACGGGGTGGAGGGGCTCCGGGGGATGGTGCGCGAGCACATCCGGCTGGCCGGAAAACTCTCAGAGAGGATAGAATCCTGTGAGGATTTCGAGCTCATGGCCCCCGTTCCCCTCAACACCATATGCTTCCGATACAGGCCCCCCGGAGTCGAGGGGGAGGAGCTGAACGCCGTAAACGCCGACCTGCTCGAGAGGCTGAACAGGACCGGAAGGCTCTACCTGACCCACACAAAGCTCGGTGGAAAGTTCATCCTGAGGCTCGTGGTTGGCCAGACTTACGTGGAAAGGCGACACGTTGAGAGCGCGTGGGACCTGATAGTGGATACGGCAAGGTCCGGTCGCTGAGGAACCCCTCCCTTCTACCATCGAGATGATCTGGGCTCTACCATGAGGACCCCCCTATGAGGACCTGCGGCAGGTTCGACCATCACTTTTTTCTCCGTGCAACTCAATACCCCGACATGCGTGGCAGGATTCCTGGGGTAATGGCAACTGGTCTTGTAACCGTTCTTCTGCTGTTCTCCGTGGTCGCTGGCGCCGAGAAAGTAAACCTGCTGCTGCTGGTTCAGGACAACAGGATAGATGCCCTGAGCAAGTTCTTCGACCCCGAACCCTCCATCGACTACACTCCCGTGGTAACCTTCATCGGAGGGCTTCCCGACTCGGAACTGCTCAAGCTGATACGCCTCTACTTCCCCCGCAACTACAAGGAATTCAGCAAGTACAACGCGCTGCTTCTGGCCAAACCCCAGTACTATCTTTTCACGGACAAGCAGGACAGGTGGATCCACGATTCCATCTACGACGGTGCCGGCGGAATCAACGATGGTAGCACCTTCAGCCAGGTCCCCGGGATACCCGAGTCCTGGGCCTCCGGAATTGCCTGGCAGGCCTTCCCGAACGATGCCCCCGCGGTGGTGGCCAACTATGCCGCCTGGGCACCAATAGTGGCCTACAACGTCCAGGTTAACGGGGACCACCCCGAGCCAATACTCACCATTTTCCTTCCATTCGGCGTGGAAAAACCGATCTACAGCGGGGTTAGCCGGGTTGTGCTCCCCCGGCAGGGATCCAGCGTCCTCGCCTGGCAGCTGGGCAACTACCCGATCAGGCAGCCCCTCCTTACCTCCTGGGAATACGGTGCTGGAAGGGCCATGACGATTGGCAACCTCATTCCCAATGGTTGGATTGGCTACCCATCCCGGGAAACAGGGCAGAACCCCTACTCGGCGGAGATCCTCATCAACATGCTATACTGGCTAACGGACACAGGGCTAATCGATGACGTCGAGGTGTTCCACCGGGTCAAGTACTACTTCACAGAATTCAACTGGAGATTCAAGGACCTGATCTCCCTCTCGGAGTTCATCGACAGGTTCGGGGCCAACACCGACAGGATATACGAGAAGATCGGGGGAATAATAGGGGACTACGACGGGGCCGCCGAGCTCTACCTCGAACACGACTTCCTGGAGAGCGAGGTCCAGATCCGGTCCCTCCTTGACCGGTTTGCCGAGGTGGAGGAGATTGCCAGGAGGGAGAAGGACAGGGCCCTGGCGTGGGTTTACCTTATTGAATGGCTGGTGTCTGCCTCGGTCTTCTTCGTCTCCGGGTTTACCCTTTGGACCCTCATGATCAGGAGGAAGCTGTACCGGGCAGTTGAAATTACCAGGCTTGCCGGCTCCTCCAAAAAAGCTTGATTTAATCGCCAGGATGATGACCTGAGGCTCTATTCCGTTTTCAAAGCCGACAGGGACGTCTTGGCGACCTCCCGGTAGAGCCTTCTCCTCACCATCAGGCTCCACGGCACGAACCTGCAATGAAGAACGTTGAGACGGTGACGAGTCACTCGATCACGTTGACCCCCATCAGGACGATTTTCTTCTCACTTCGGGCGACCTCCCCGGTTCTGGAGAAGAACTCCCGACGAAGCAGTTCTTGGACTAGTCGGACCGACACCTCAACTTCGCAGCACAGAACAGGTCAACTGATAACCTTTTTCATCGGCTCTTGGCTCCAGTATGAGATTGAACTCTTCAAAACCCCACCCACATTTCCAGCCGACGACATCGGTGGTACTGCTCTTGCTGTTGCTTGCTCTACCGCCCTGCCAGGGCCTTCACGGGAATTCGGGTAAGATAAGGGTTCTGCTCACCGGCAGGGTGGATGAGGGACGCCTGATCAGCTCATGGTTCATAAATGAGCCGATGATGGCCCCTCTCTTCGTTCCCAGCCGATCCGTGCCCGGGGGGGACGCTCAGATCAGGAAGTTCGTGCGAATTTACTTCCCCCGCAACTACGATGGGGTCCGCATACAGGACTTCATACTTTTCGAGGGAACACAGATGGCCATGTTCAACCCGACCCAGCAGGGATGGATGCACGATGCCGTGCTGGAGGGCACGGGAGGGCTGAACTCCCGCGGGCTACTGAGCACCCAGTACTTCTACGACTGGCAGCTCTCCCCGACCCAGCAGGCCTTTCCCAACGACGTGGAGGCCGTCACCTCCGGGAACTGGGACCGCACCAACAGGGACACCCTCATAATCCCCGAGGAAGGGCTGCCGCCCGTCTTCACCATGTTCCAGGGAATGAACGTCCAGTGGTATCTCCCGGGCTACAGGTGCACCCTAATCATTCCACGCCAGGGAGCCACGGTCTGGACCTGGATGAAGGGCCCCTGGGCGGACCGTGCGACGATGAAACCGGGATGCACCCCCCATACCATTTCCTGGCAGTACGGGGAGGGCATCACCTGGACCACCCACGACTCGCTGACTGGCTGGTGGCAGGACCAGGAGACCAACCCCTACGGCCTGGACATGATAATGAACATGATCCTGCACAGCACCGGCAGGAACCTTCCCGAGGATATCGGGATGCTGCACGATATAAGGTCGAAGATCCTGACCTTCAGGAGCGGGCAGCTCCTGGTCCTGGCCGTGGTGGAGTTCGGCGAGAGCTTCGGGGCAAACATGAACCCAATTATCGAGGAGCTGGGGAGGATCCTGGAAGAGAAGCAGGGGGTCGACGAGCTCTACATGGAGCAGGATTACGTCCAGGCCAGGGATGGCTACCTTGACGCCATCAGCAGTCTGGAGAGACTCACGCAGGAAGCCATCGAGATGAAGGACCGGGCAATGGTATGGGTTTATGTCCTGCAGTGGTTCGCGGTCAGCGGATCGGCCATGCTTGCCGGCTTCCTCCTCTGGTCCCTAATGGTAAGGCGCCGGTTGTACAGGGACGTTGAGGTTACGCGCCTTTCCCGTGGTGAATATTGACCGGGTGACCTCGCCGTACTATTATTAAAATGAGCTTGGTAGCTCGACATCGTCCCCGGTACGTTTTTGCCAGGCCCGTATTCTGCCGAGTAGATCCTTCATGAGGTCGGAATATTCACCTGATTTGGCGAGATTGTGGATTTCAATTGGGTCCTCTTCCAGATTGTATAGCTCGTGTCTCCCCAGTGGGGAGCAGGTGAACCTCCAGCCGTCAGGGGTCACGATCGTCCGGGTGGGGTCCCGCTTGGCGGCGGTGGCCTCGTTCTCGATCTCATGTTCACCGTCGGATTCACGGGTATTCCACTCCGTTACAGCGCCATCTCCCACGCAAGCCTCCCCCTCCATCACTGGAAGTAGGCTTTCTCCCTGGAGGTAACCCGGGATATCCTCGCCCATGGAGTCGAGAATGGTGGGAACCAGGTCTGCATGGCTTACCGGCCCATCTATCGTCAAGGATCTCTCCTGTCCCGGCAGTTTGATTATCAGGGGTACCATGATGGATTCGTGGAACATGACGGACTTCTGCAGGAGCCTGTGGCTGCCCAGCATGTCCCCGTGATCGGCCGTGAAAACGATAATCGTATCGTCGTAGATACCGCATTCCCGGAGCGTGTCAAGTATCGTGCCGACGTGTGTATCTACCTGGCTGCAAAGGCCCCAGTAGTTGGATATGAGCTCCCGCCACTCACCCTCGTCCCGAAGGTTCCACTGGCGGTATCCTCTCTCGCAGAAGGCACGGTAGCGGTGAATTGCCTTCGGGTGCTGTTCCTCGGTCGGGGGGTGGAAGAAGTTATCCGGCAGCTTAATTTCACTGGGATCGTACTGGTCATCCCTTGGCCCGTGGTATGGAGGGTGGGGTTCGTGGAAGCCGACGAAAAGGGCGAAGGGCCGGCTACGGTTATCGCGGATGAACCGGGAGGCCTCCCGGGCAAGGTAGGCCGTCTTAGAGAAATCCTCGGGAAACTTGGTGCATGCCATGTTGTCGAAGGTGTTTCCATCGCCCGGATCGAAGCCGTTCTCGACAAGGAAATGGTGGTATGTCGAGCGCTCGCCCCGGTCACGTCCCGGCCGGTAGTGCCTCCGGTAGTCATCCTGTATGCTTCTCCACTCGTCGAAGCCATGCTGGCGGAAGACCTCGTCGCCCAGGTGCCACTTCCCGTAGTAGCCAGTGGTGCAGCTCCCTTTGGGCAGCATCTCGGGCAGGCAGGGTATGTCGGTGGGTAGTATGGTGTTGTCCGCCTTGCAGCCAGTCGTGTGTGGATACAATCCCGTGAGGATGGAGGACCGTGAGGGCGTGCAGACCGGCTGGGTCACGCAGGCCCGCCTGAAGACAGTTGCCTCCGATGTCAGGCGATTCAGGTTGGGCATCTGGATTTGGGTGTTCCCGTATGCAGCCATTGTATCTGTCCTGTGCTGATCGGTCAAGAGGAAGAGGAGGTTCGGCAAATGACCACCTGCCCTTACAGCATTCACCCGCTCTTATGTTTGATTCCCAAGTTCCCCACCCGGGTGTTCAGAAGATGCTGATCATCGGATGTCTCGTTTCGATTTGTCCCGATTACGTTTGAGGACACTGCATCTCGAAGGACTTGCGATAACAGTGCAACCGATAGGCCGTGTAATCCGTTTAACGACGTTCGAGCTGGGTGGTTCCCACCTGTCTGTACAGTTTCCTCCTCACCATGACAGTCCATATGACGAAGCCAGAAATCATCAGTGTGGATGTGACCGCCGACCACTCTACCACATATACCCAAAACAGTACGTTTTCCTTTATCTTCACGACCTCTTTCTCGGCCCCCGATATGTCCTCGAAAACGGAATTCATGAGATTACCGGCTGTCTCGAATTCCTGGCCAAGGTATTTCTCCTGGGCCTGCCGAAATTTTTCGGCAATGGGGGACATCAGGGCCCCCATCCTGCTGCTATCGGCGCCGAACTTCTCTGCAAAATCCGCCAGTGAGGACAGGAGGGAGATCTTGATTCTATACTCTATAAACTGTGCCCTCATGTTATGAACGACCAGAACATCCGAGGGTAGGTTCCTATCGGCAAGGTAAAGCACCATGTTCATGAGTATGTCAAGGCCGTATGGATTCTGGGTGGTTTCATATCCCGGGTTACTAATCGAGGCGTAGTCGCTCCAGAAAGTGAGTTGAAGGGAATCCCCGATTGTCATCCCCCTTCCCTCGGCGTAATCCCACGTTATCATATAGGGTATTCTACCAACAGTATCGCCAACTGCCCATGCAATGGTGCTGGCTCCCTGCTTGCCTATGATCCGGTGTGCCGCCCGCCCGAGGAACTCCTCAATTCCCAGGGGTATAAACGTGGTCAGGATCGGCTCTGGAAAGTCCCGATTTACCTCCAGGTGGAAGGACCTCTCTCCTGCACGGCCCCCGCTCGCGAGGACGGCGGAAAGGTCATTGGGGAGGGCCAAGTAAACCTGGGAGTTGATCCATGCCTGCTGTATGTCCTCGTGGTCGCTAAGGCCTGCAGGTGCGGCAAGGGCTCCAGTGCCCTCCACGATTGCGTCATGCATCCACCTGTCCTGTTCCCGCGTCAGGTGGAACATCTCCGGCGAATGCAGAATTATTACATCGTATTCCCTCAACTCCTCGTAGTTGCGGGGGAAGTACAGCCTCACGAACCTCTTTATGTCCTGGACCTCTATCAATCCGCTCGGCCTGGTAATTATGGTGGTTGCATCCACCATTGGCTCCTGTTCGAACCAGAGAATGATCGGGTTGGCCTCTGTATCAACCTTTCCGGTCACAAGAGACCTGATCCTCTGGCCCTGGCACGATGTCAGAGTCAATGCCAACAGGGCTATGAACAGGTATTTGCGAGCCCCTGGAAACATCCCATGAGGTCCATGCGCTTTGGTAATAAATGGCATCAAGTAACTGTTTCCGTTACCTATTGTGGAATGTTTTTGAGGCATCCCGGAGATCAAGAGACCCATCTTGAGAAAATACTTCAACCTGTGTTAGGTAAACCTGAATGACGGGATCCGATTGAAGGGAATAATCCAGCGGTTCAGACGGGCACTTTCCAGGCGCAGGTACCAGGTTATCATCGGGCTCGTCGCCGCATTCATGATCATCCCCTACCTGATTCCCCTACCAAAGCCGGCGGAGGCCGGGACTCCCGGGGACCTGGCCGACCCCGATGGTCTCTTTGCGGAGATCGATGGCATAGAGGTACATTACAAGCTCTGGCCAGGTGGTGACAGGTCTCTGGTCCTCCTACACGGCTTCGGTGCCAGCCTCTTCTCCTGGAGGGAGGTGGCGCCAGAGCTCGCCGGAAACCGGACGGTTCTCGCCTTCGACCGGGTTGGTTTCGGCCTTACGGAGCGTCCCCTCCCGGGGGACTGGGATCGCGGGAATCCATACACCGCGGAGGCCGCGGTTAACCTCACCCTCGCAATAATGGACGATTTGGGAATCGGGAGGGCCGTGCTTATCGGCCACTCCGCCGGGGGAACGCTGGCAACGCTCGTCGCCCTCGAGCACCCCGAACTCGTGGAGGCACTGGTCCTCGTCGACCCGGCGATCTACCAGGAGGGCCACAGAATCCCGGGCATCCTGGGCAGGATACCCCCGTTCCGCAGGATACTCAGGCTTTTCATCGGGTCGATAGGTACCTGGGGTCGGAGCATACTGAACAGGTCATGGCACGATCCCACCAGGATCACGCCCGAAATACTGGAAGGGTACGAGAAACCCCTCCGGGTTGAGAACTGGGACGTCGCCCTGCTGGAGTTCACCCTTGCCTCCCGGAACCTGAAGCTCGCGGAGAGGGTCGGGTCACTGGACCTCCCGGTCCTCGTGGTGACCGGCGATGACGACCGGATCGTGCCAACGGAGGACAGCATCCGCCTTGCCGGCGAGATACCGGGATGCCTTCTCTCGGTGATACCCGAGTGCGGGCACCTGCCCCACGAGGAACGGCCCGAGGCGTTCCTCGATGCCCTTCTGCCCTTCATCAAGGGGCTTGGATAGACCTGGGCACCGGGGTTCCACATTTCAGCTTCGGGAGCATCCCCGGTTCGGTCTTGTCCATGGTTTCCCTTAAGCGTCCCATCTCGCCCGAAAGCCCGCTCCTGATAATCATGGTTAATCCGGCGGGGTCATACGAGCAGGAGGGCTCCGACCTCGTCCGTCTCTGGGAGGGTTTTGATAGTTTCATGCAGCACCACCTGACCGTGCAGATCGAGGGCACCCGGGGCAGTGACTTCGAGAGGTGCGAGACGCTGCTGCGCCACGCCGGGCCGGCTGAAATACCAATCGCCCTGCAGATACAGGGAGACAACGGGGACCGGCAGGACA